>Ga0335075_10009648_pt1 | contig 14689 bp, 17 predicted proteins | sample Lox_Sample_24_FD_206723 | JGI IMG/M metagenome (GOLD analysis project Ga0335075, IMG submission 206723) | Soil microbial communities from Loxahatchee National Wildlife Refuge, Florida, United States - Lox_Sample_2.4 | ecosystem: Environmental > Terrestrial > Soil > Wetlands | place: USA...
TTGAAGGCACCAGCTGGTCGTCGTTTGCGGTGAATGAGTCGGAGGGTCGGCTGATTCTCAGCCACTCAAAAAGCTGTGAGCCACAAATGACAACAACATTGACGTGGTGCCCCCCCCTCCAGACGCCACTTTGCGTGAAATTCGTTGAATCTCACCAGACAACGACCTAGCATCTCAGAGCAAAGAACTACAGAGAAGATTTTGAATTCCGGTTCAACCCCAGAACCTGGGCCAAAAGTACAACCTTACGAACTCCTTTCACTTGTGCAGAGACAGGTTGCGGAAGCAGGGACGAACACGCGCAAGCCGGGATACGAGTCGCCCGACGAACCCTTGACACTGAGTCACGGCGGACCAGTTTTACTCTTCTCAAACCCTTGAGTCGTCTGTTCCCATCCCATAGACAGACTGCCCAAGACCTCTCCAGCGAACTCTTCCACTCCAAAGTACCTGGGCCATCGGTCTTGCCGATACCATCTCAACCAGGCACCCACCTCCACTCTTCTGATGCCCACAATTACCCAGCCGTCCGCTCTTCCCTGTAAGCTAAAATCACGCCTTAGTCAAAGCGGTGTCTGAGAAGTCGCAACGTTTTGAAATGTGCGAAACATCAGAGACTGGAGATCCGCAAGCTCATTTGAGAGTTTTCCAAGACATTACCATTAACTACAACGTTCCGAACAGATGTCGCTGACCTTGAGGCCTCCGCAGGGAACTACATTGCAAAGCTCGTCTGCATCGGCGACAGCGGCACTGGCAAATCGTCCCTTACAATCCGCCTCTGCGAAGGCCGCTTCTCAAATACTCACGATGTCACCATCGGTGTCGAGTTTGGCTCGCGCATCGTCCCCGTCGGACCACCCGCCAACGCCTCCCTTGGCATCAACAGCCCTCTTCCTCCCCCATCCGCAAATGGCCACACTTCCCCGTCGAAGTCCCAACCGCAGAAAAAGATGAAGCTTTCCCTCTGGGACACCGCCGGCCAAGAAACGTACAAATCCATAACCCGTTCCTATTTCCGCGGTGCGTCTGGCGCCCTCCTCGTCTTTGACATCTCGCGCCGCAGTACCTTCGACTCTGTGACATCATGGCTGCATGATCTGAAGCAAATCGCTGAGGAAGGTATCGTCGTCATTCTTGTGGGGAATAAGTCCGACCTTGCGGCCCAAAGCACGGATGCAGAAGGCGGTAATCAGCGTGCGGTGACGAAGCAGGAGGCGGAGGAGTGGTGTAAGCGGGAAGGCGTTATGCAGTATGTGGAGACAAGTGCAAAGAGTGGAGAAGGGGTGGAGAGGGCATTTTTGGAGGTGGCGGAGCGGATATATCAAAACATTGAAGCGGGGAAGTATGATTTGAACGATCGGCGGAGTGGCGTGAAGGGGTATGGGACGAGTAGCGGGGAAAGAGAAGGGGGTAACGTGCAGAGGACTGTGAATTTGGGGATGAATGATGCAATGAAGAGTGGGCAGAGAGGAGGGTGTTGTTGAAGATCGTGGTGGTGGGCAATTTACCAAGCCCGTATATACGACAGATGCATTATACGTTCGGCGGTCTGCAAGCGAAGCATTACCGGCGTTATGCGCATACACGAAGGCATGGACATGAATTGTACGATTAGCGGTCGTGTCGTGAATAATCAATACCAGGCGATCAATAAATCTGTATGGAGAACTACTTATCTATTAGTCGTTCTCATCTTGTATAGAGCAAGTGCATGTCTGGCTCCTACAGCTCTGTAGCTCTACAGCCAAGCGTGCCAACGAACCACAATCTCGTCTCTTGAAGTCACAAAGCTCCATACCTACAAGCTCAGAAAGAAAACCCAAGAACCAAAACAGTCGATGGGACTTCGGTTCTGTATATCCTGATGGTAGTGCTACTAAGTAGTACTAGTTAGCGAGACTGTGTAATCATCTTAGAGAATTGTGTTCTAAGCATTGCTAAGAGATCTATGGAACGAGAGACAATTTGTTGCTTACAGATTGAACGACTGGCGTTGCTGCGAGCAGCAGAATGAGAGTGAAACACTGAACAGAGAGGCTAACGACCGAAGAGATAACGAGACTCCTCCTGCGGCACCAGCTGCAATTTCACCCCGCTTCTAGTCCTGCATGTTCCTGCCTCCAAGCTCGCGCCCATCTACCATTGATGCCCGCCATTGTCCGAATTCCATGTAGCCGTATCGAAGCCGAATTCGCCAAAGCTTTCAAAGTGCTCGCCACTCCCAGCATTGAGGTACCCCGGTACAAGTTGGCCTGTCTCAGCCGGGGCGTGTGCACGGTCGATGGGCATGTTGAGGTCCATTAACGTGTCTTCGACGGACGCGTTCGAATTGAACAGGTTGTCGGAGACTCCCGCGATGTTTTCTTGGTCCTGTGACAACTGCATCGGCAGCATCAAACCAGTGCTTATCTGGTCGTGTTCTTCGAACGCCATGGGCATCTTGACATCAATTCGAGTGCTTGGCATGATCTGATTGCTGTAAGGTATATAGCCGCTCATATTGTCGTTGTTTGGAAAGAATTCCACTTGATTGAGCAGCTGGTTGGGCCCCCATAAGGTCTGGACGGGCTCATACGTAATCGATTCAGTTGGGTACGGGCTGGAGATGCTTTCAAGCGGGAATTGAGCTGCGGCTGTCTGTATGGCCCGGCCTGGGGAAAGGGGTATCATATCGCCTTCGGCGTTCGGCGTGCTGCTGGGTACAGATGCTTGAGCTGAAGCATTCCCGGGATCAGGAGAACCCTGGCAGGTCTCATAGCCGCCTTTGGACCCATCGATGGCGCTCGGCCGTTGCGGGCTGACCCATGCCTTGAAGCCCATGGCTGCCACCTCATTTCTATCCCGTCCAGACCATGCCGTCCAGCTACCATCACTTCGCTGGACTCTCCCCATTGTAGTGGTGGTGGTGGTGTAAGGCCAGAACTTCCCGTCTATGCAAAAGCGTTGTGTCTCAGCCACAATAGGGTCTCCCTGACAGGCATCTTTCTCTTCAAATAAAGAAGAGAGGTCCAATCCAAGGTCCTATGAAAGAGATTAACATAAGCTTCGTGAGTAAGACGCAATTGATCTGACCTTATGGTTCTTTGCCAGATGTTTCAGCAGCTTGTCCTTACGGTGAAACCCACGAAGCTGCCATTTCACGTACCCATTGACTCCATCATTTGCGAGTACTTTCGCTCTCAAGGGCTTCCGCACCCAGTCCCATCCCCATCCCCATTCCCTCCATGCTCCATCAAAGCCTGGCTCGACCGAATATTTGCATTCTCGGACAGGACAGAAGAAATGCTTCGACTGAACATGTTTTGCTTGATAGTGTCTATCAATGTCATATTTCCGCTTGAAGCTAGCCTTGCAGCCAGGTTCGCGGCAGTAGTGACGAGCTTCTGGTTGGTCTCTACTTGACCGATTTAATCTTCCACGGCAGTCAACATAAGCCGACTCTTAGTGCTAGTTAATGAGATGACTTACCCTGACTGGTCGACGATCAATTCAATTCCATGAAGACATGCTTCTCCGTCACCTGGGGCGTTCAAGACTACTCGCGGAAGCTCCGCCGAACTGGGCGAAAACGATGCATTAGCTCAAAAAAAAAATAAGCTCACGATTCGTTCATAGTTCTAGCGAGGTTTCCTGATGACGTGTCAGGGCGTCGAGGGCTGTTCGCAATTCGAGGCGGTGAGTAAGGCTGGCTTCTGATCGGTACGGAAAGGTGGGAAAGTGCTGAGAAATGTGTGAGGAACTGACGAGGGGAACTTAGGATGCTCTTATGCTCCAACCTCCACAACGCGACTGTCCTTGGCTCTCCAGACTAATTCCGGATCCTTGCAGGACAAGTGCATGAGGGCAAACCTTGGCAATTGCAGGACAGCCTCACGCCCATGATCCTCCTAATTCAGAGTCAGACACCAGTTTAGTAGATCGTTGTCCTGCAATCATGGCATTGCGAAAGACATGATCAGACGACTAGCTTGTGAGAGATATAAAAATGCGAATGGGATAATTAAAAGAGGGGGGGGGGGGGGACTTAGTTGCCTATCTTCACGCCAACCGTCTGAGTAGTGGGCACAAGGAAGAGGTCATGTTCAAGTAATGACCGGCTGGATAAACAAGAAAAGGCTTTGTCATTGCGATCATGCGTTGATCTCATTATTACGAAGTAGTAAAGTATCTAGTTGTTGTCAGCCCAAGAGATGCAATTAATATAGGGCGTGAATGAGCCCGAGCGCCTGCCTTTGTCCCCTACTGTACACTGCTAGCACTAGACCCGCTCAGTGCCTCCTCCCACAGCAGACGGCGACGCTTAGTCCCTTCGTGCCACACTCACCGGTCTATTCTGGCAAAGAAAAGTCCCAACGTTTATCAAATCCTCACGTCTCCTTCGTGCGTGCATCAACGCCTCCTTTCCCGAACATCTGCGACTGCAGTTTGCAAGAGCTGAGCCGCCTAGGCACGGCTTTTATGCCTTTCGAGATCTTGTGGTCGGCCCACCGGTCGTTCTGCCAGACGATGCGCCAGACGATGCAGCCCCATTTGCCTTTGCGTCATCCTCAATAACAGTGGAATCTGTTTGTCCCCCAAGACCTGGAATCTGGAAATCTTTCATGGCAATGGCAGCCGAAGTACTTGTGCTCCTTCGCGGACGACCTGTCTTGCCCTGCTTCTGCTCCTTCCTGTATGTCGCGAAATAGAAGGAGATGAACAAAAGGAGGTAGGAGCTCAGTATTCCCATTCCAGCAAAGGCCGCGAATTCTTCACCGGCACATTTGCCCATGTTTGGTACCCATGGGAAGTAGGTCGAAGAGAAATACGTGTAGGAGGCAAAGTAGACGAAGCCGAGGTCGATAACAAATTGGATAATCTGGAGCATCGTGATATACTTCTTCCACCAGATTCGGATACCGCGAGCAGATTGGAAGTAATACCAGTACATGACAACATGTACGGTAAGGTTGAGGGTGATGGGTACCCAGGAGACCGCAGTGTTGCCAATAAGCTGGGTGTAGCACAGGAGAGCCGTAGCGCCGTGGTGGTAGGTATGAAGAAAGGCTAGAGAATCAGCGCGTGCCCAGAGATCAGTTGGCCATACGTACTCAGAGGCTTCTTCTTCAGGACCAAGAAAATTGTGTCGATCAATTCAATGTATTTGGTGATGTAGTTGAGCTGCATCTTCTTAGTGGGGCTCTTGCGAAGTGGGACACGTAATACGCACGTAGTAGAGCATCACCAATTCCTTCGTCCATCCACCCTTGTGATTGCAAATGGCGTAGAAGACTCCATTCTTGATGACGGTCCCAAGCAGCTGCTCAATGAACAGTGCCAGCAAAACGCCGCTGATAACGGTAAGGTAGAAATTGTGGATCATGAAAAGTCCATTCAAGGTGAAAGCTTTTCGTCCCCTCATCAACTCTCGTCCACCGAATATGATAACATAGTATGATACCAAAACCGTCGCAGTTTCTTTAAGTGTGGACATTGGAGTTACACCCTCAACAAACTTGAAATCGGTGGGTGAATAGCCTCGGATGGCCGAGAAGGCCTTGTCGAAAATCGGCCATAGCGCGATACCGAATGGATGCTCAAGGCTAGGAAGAGGAATCGTTTTGAGGGAGTCGAGAGACATCTTTTGACTGTGAGCCCGAAACACTGTGAGGAGCGCCTGCGGAGCGATCGGAAAGTGCTATATTGAAAGGAGGGCAACCAAATTAAAGGAGTGACTTGAAAGTTGAATATGAGAAGAGAACAGGACAGTGCTTCCGCTCACAATCTCTGCAAGCCAGTACTTATTTGCTGATGCAGTTGCTCAAGAGTAAACAAAATTGAGCAAGTGAAAGGGGCCTCAATTATTTCGCAACAAATTTCGTAATGTGCCAAGACCGAGATTCCCGTCGCTGCCAATTGGGTTGCCAGGACTTAGCGACTCGTTCCCAGGTACGAGATACGAAGAGAACTGCTATTCCAGCACGACCTTCTAGAATCCAATTTCGGTCATAGGTACTAACCAAGAAGTTCACACATAGAATCGTGCTGGCTTTTTGATGTCGAAAAAGGAAAATCCCATTTCCGTCTGATTCCGTAAAGGACTAGGAACTGAGGAAGAATTGCCGACTGGCTTGGCTGCGAGCTTCGACCAACCGTATTCGATCACTCCCTTACCAGTGCCAAGGCTGCAGACGTGCCATCTCAATCTTCCTCTTCATGCCCACTAGCCGACAATCAGAAGCTTGAGAGTCTCCCAATGGGCCTCCTGATGGCGTCAACTTCAGTCATCCGCCTCGCTGCGCGCCCACCGATATCTTCTTGTCTCAGACCCGCTTTCAGATCGATTCGAAGAGCTCCTCCACCAGCTCCGGCGGTACAATCAGGATGTGCAAAATCCGCCTTCAGCACCACAAGCGTGTGGAAGAATCAGCCAGGACATGAGGAGGAGACGTTCGAGGAGTTTTCAGCAAGGTACATGAGCTTCCACCAGCTTGACATTCCGCGGCCTCTGCCATTGGGCTGAGTTGACGTGGTTCCCATGTGGACCTCGGAGAGAGTAGTCGTGATTAGGAGATACAAGGTGAAATACAAGCTAATGTTGAATCTACACAGATATGAGAAGGAATTTGATAGCGTCCAAGATGTATTCGAGCTCCAGGTATGTTGCATGTGGCATTCACTGGAATGGTAGTGCATCAGCCAGACCTAGAGCATAGACTGACTGCCACAGCGGAACCTCAACAATGCCTTTGCATACGATCTCGTCCCCTCTCCTAGTGTCATCATTGCTGCCCTGAAAGCCGCAAGACGTGTCAACGATTTTCCAACTGCGGTCAGAATATTTGAAGGTGTGCACCTCCTTTTCAAGCGGCTTTCCTTTATACACAACGCTACTCGATAATGCTCCACGTGGCGCAGACTCAATATGCGATAGTCCTGTTGTATCAAAGGTGGTCACTTGTGCGCTAATTGCTCATCCTCCTTATCTCAAATCTCGGACTGCATTGGCGACCAACTGCTAACGCCATACTTACAGGCATCAAACACAAAGTCGAAAACAAGCACCAATACGAAGAATACCTAGAAGACTTGAAGGGTGTGAGGGAGGAGCTTGGCATCAATCTGAAGGAGGATCTTTACCCTGAGGGACATGACAGTCCGTATTTCAACGCATGAAAGAGTGTATTTTCCATCCTGCAGCACAAAATGATGGGGAGCCGATTGGATGATGTGCAAACCGACGGGACAAGAACCGCTCAGTGTAGACTAGGCACAGTCAACTACCTACGCAGTAGATATCTTGTACAGCTCAACACCTTTTTCCTTTTATGAGTACTGCTTTCCACGACCACAGAGGAACTAAGATGGCACGACGGATCTGCTATGACTTTGCCAGTTGCTGTATTCTCGGACCTTTGCCCATCTGCCTTCTATCATGGTAGAGTCGTGATGTATACGAAGCACTTTTGTGAAGAAGAACGCTTCCCTTCGTGAGGATTCTTTTTAGTGGCGAATGAAAAGTAAGAGCAGCATGCCTCTTGCTGTTACGTTTCCACGCCGCTATGTTATCGGTTGCCTTCGTCCACTACTTCTCCCTCTTAAATCTGGACGCATTACTGCAAGGAAATGTCGACCTACCTTAGACCGCTAGTTTCTTTGCAGAGGTTCTATCGCACTTACTGCCAAATGCGGGCAACAAAGTCATGCTCGAACTTTATCATTACGACCACATACAATAGTGATCTAAATCAAGGTCTAGTCCATCCCCAAGTCTCCGTGCGACACCCAGACACCCAGCGCCATGCAATGCACAAACCTGCCAGACATATTGTACATGTGAGTCCCGACACAGTAATAGTGAGCCCGCCCTAGCCGGTGTACAGGGACGAAGGAAATCATCGAGCACTCATCGAACGCATCTTGTGTAGCAGCCCAGTACGTCCCACCTCTTTTAGTGTGTCTCATAAGCACTCGGCGATTATATCAACCAGTCCCAACATATTTGAACCAATTCGGCCTACAGTCCTCCTTTGCCAGAAATGGCTCTCCACCGTAGAATTTCCCCGCCTCGCACCCATTACACTTTGGCGAGTTGGGGCAATTGTAGAAAGGAATATGGTTGTAGCCGATGTCCTTGAACCAGTGTATTTTCGACGCATCCTCGAACAATCCCAACGCAATGCTGTGGACGGGCGCGTCGCCCCAGCGCTCGTAGAAGAACCCTCCCGCCCGATCTAGGTGGTTGAAGAAGTCTTCATACGGCTTACTCCGCCAGAAATCGAGATCGGCAATCTCGAAATTACTCCAGAAATGACATGTGCTGTAACCATGCGCTTTCTCGTTGTGGTCGGGCCGTGCCTCGCTGTCCACGAGCCAGCGCATCGCGTTATTCTCGTGTAGGTATTCTGGATGCGCAGCGAGGAATTTGAGCGTCTCGAGCCAGAGGGTGGGGATGCTCTCGGGGGAGTCGTAGATGTTGATGTTGAAGCCGTAGGTCTTGTTATGGTCGGCCATGTAGCGGAAAACGTCATAGTCGACGTCGCAGAAGAATTTGACCTTGGGCTCCACACGCCAGTAGTATTTGGTGTTTGCGAGCGCTGGGTGGTGGTAGAACATGCCGGAATTCCAGCGGCACATTTGGTGGTAGGATTCAAGGCTTGAGTATTGGACATTGTTTTCTTCGAGAATGCGGACGGATTCTTCGAAAAGGTCTCGGGAGATCCAGGACGGAGTCGCCCAGTGTTCCTTTGGAATGGTATAGTAGAAGCACTTTGCCTTCGTTTCGGCTTTTGTCAGTGTCTTGAATTCTTCGGTGAAGGGAACGTCGTTGAAGAAGGTCCAGGGGTAGTTGAACTTGTGATTCCATGTCCGTTCCAGATCGCGCATGGTAGGGAGGAGGTCCATGAGTTCTTCATTGCGCACGAGGGAGAGGAGGGTAGCGTTTATGCGAGGAGAGTTGGGATTGTCGGCGCCGTAGTTGTCGGCGCGCCAGAGTGGCTCGGGGGGTTCGCCGACGGCTGTGAAGGGGTCAGTTGGAGAGTTCTTGGTCAAGGGTAGTTGGATCGCCTCACGATCAAGAAGAGGATCTCTCTCCATGTTCTCGATGATTTCTCCATTTTGTCCTCCGGGCTTCTCTATAGTTGGCGGAGGTCTGAGGAACAGATAGGCAAGGAAAAAGAAGAGCACAATCGTCAGGGCGCCCAAGAAGCGAAGTGGCCTTGCGACCGCCATGTCATAGAAATGCTCTCATCTATGAGACGCATCGAGAGGTTCTGCAGTTGAACATGGAATCGGGCCTGTAGTCACATCTGAGAAGGGGGCAAACTTCCGACTTTCTTACACCCAACACCTGCATAATGCTAGGATGAATTTTGACGCTAAAAGGCTTTTGATGGTTGGCTTCCCGATCTCGAATCTGCACCCCAAAGGGTCGGCATTTGGAGGCAAGTATTTTGACGGAATGCTAAATCAATCCCTTAGGATTGAAAGCGTTTAATAGCCGCAAGGCAACTTATGATATTTCATCGCAAAGATGAAGGAAACCCTACAGGATCTGTCCACCGACAGCCACTCAATGACACAAAGTGGCGCGTGCCTGAGGAACAACCCTCGAAGTTGGACATTATACCCATTGACCATACCATTCAACTCCGTGCCAGAAGGTGTCATATTACTGACGGAGAGACACGCAGTAGCGAAGGCAATGCAAACCCCCAGGCGCCGCAAAAATCAAAATCATTCATCAAATCTACGATACTATGATAGGATCAACTTTGCATTCACCGCCCCGAATTTTTCCTTCTACCATCAAAAATTCCACAAAATTCCACAAAAATTCCCTGACCACAGCCAGGTAATCGGCGTCCAAATCGTGTTCGTCGTCGAAACGTCAAAATTAATTCTGATTGGTACCGAAGCCTGCCTGGATATCTGCCTGGACAACTTGCGAGATACCTTGCCCGATACCTTGCCCAATACCTTGCCCGATCCCTTGCCCGATTCCTTGCCCGATCCCTTGCCCGATACCTGCCTCGACACCTGCCATGGCGCCAGAAGGCTTGCCGCCGTACCCAGCAGGATACTTGCCAGACTGGACATGCTGTTCGACTTGTCCGCTCTTGTGCCACGTAGCCAGGAGGGTACCGCAAGACCCGCACCTATGCTGAACGTCCTTGAGGGAATTCATCAAGTACGGGAGAAAGCAAAGGAAACCTGTCAAACAACACATGATGCCAGCCCAGGCACTACCACCGTTAGCACTCTTGCTTCCGAGTATTGCGCAAGGTAAAGTACTCACTGCGTTGTGTTTCCTGTGTGATAGCTTATATTCGTCATTGCGCGAGAGTCGCACATCGGGCAATCAACAGGCGCCGCACCCATTCCGAGGTTTGGTATCGCCATCGAATTTTGAAATTGTCGTGGCTGAACTGGCATCTGCTGTGGGACCATTTGTGGATGGAAAGCTTGCTGCTGATTTGGCTGCTGATTTGGCTGCTGAGGATACCCTAATTGCTGATTGAAGGAAGCCTGCTGTGGAGGGTAATTTTGAAATTGTCGCGGCTGAACTGCCATCTGTTGTGGGGCCATTTGTGCCTGGAAAACTTGCTGCTGATTTGGCTGCTGAGGGTACACTGGTTGCTGGTTGAAGGGAGCCTGCTGTGGAGGGTATTCCACCCGCTGCTGTTGTTGGTATGCGATTGGTGCCGATTGATATTGAGTCATTCCAACAGGGCTTATGCCCTCTTGTTGGAAAGGTGGAGGTGGTGAACCGGGAGGGTATTCCATCTGATGCTGCTGTTGGTATACGACTGGTGCCGATTGATATGGAGTCACTCCAACAGGGCTCATGCCCTCTTGTTGGAAAGGTGGAGGTGGTGAACCGGGGTGAGACATTGGCGACGGAGCTCTGTAGCAAATTCAGCATCCTGTGTCAAGGCAGAGACTTGGTCTACCAGGGCTCACTTACTGTGGGATGCCATGGTTGGCGGGGTATGAGCCCACGGAAACCACAGTGTCTTCAAGTTCGAAGTAAATGTCAGCTACGACTGAGTGGCTATAAGTGATAGGTGATTACCATGAGCAACCTTTTCAGACATAGCCATGATGGAGACGAATTATTTACACCGCAGACTTGTCAGTAACCTAGTTCAATAGTGGTAGCAAGTCTCAATGTCAGATGCGAATATATGGCAAGAAGAACCTCGGCGCCCAGTGCCGTTTTACATAGTTCCTTATGAGGGGCTAAGCACAAGCCCCTAGACTTGACAGTAGAAGAGAATCAGTTTTGCTCCCCTGCATGATTAGTTTCATTAGTGACCCAAAAACCAAGGTCGTGCCTACGGCTTTTCCGAGTCATGAGGGTAAACAAGGGATGCTAGTGTGGGTTCGCTAGAAGCAAAGGCCGAATTAGACGGAAAGGAGAAAAGAGGCTGACGCTTTGCAGGCCTCAACCCGAAGGCAGGCGCGCCCCTTGACTCGTAGTCCCGAAACGTGGCTTGAAGCGCCCGGCGGCTCTACGTGCATCTCTGGAGGTAGTCAATCGGCGCCAAATCGTGGCGAGAAGCTCAGCCGTCGTGAAGGCTAGGTTTCTTTGCCCTCAACAATGGCAGATCTGGACCATGACGAACGGGCATTACTCAGGGTGAAAAGATTGGAGCGTCGTGTGGGAAGACGATACTAACCCCTTGATAGCAGACTGGCCAATCATACTCATTTAGGCCCAAGCGGAGGTTACACTCAATAAGCCACCAAATTGTGCCCGAGAACTTGCGGCTGAAAATGCGCCAATGACAGTTCTGCATTCAGTGTCCAGGGGTCTCGGCTCGCAGCGTGGGAGCCACAAGCTACTTTCCCCACCTCGCGATCTAACAAAAGCTCAAGTTGAGAAATGGCGCACGTCTAGATCCCCTGGCCGCTATCTAGATTTCTGAGAAGGAAGATTCGAGACTGCGACTAGTAAATGTTTTTTTTTCCGACCTTGCACGTACCTGGCGTCTCCAGATCGGCACCAATTTGTCAAGCTTCTTGCAAGCTTCTTGAGGTGCTAACTTGCCGCCGGAAATTAAGCCTTCCCGGCGTGCAGCTCTCCCTATCCCTGTCCTGTCACGGACCGCCAATGGCTCCAAGTGATGGTTGAATAACAATTGAACTAGTTCGTCGATATTTTTACACCCTGCTGGAACTGGCACTCTAATGGCACTGGAAAGGAAACGATTCAAGGTACGTGACTGGCGGTAGTTACAGCGGCGGTGTCATTGCTTTTTTCCGGCCATTGCATTGTCGGTCAGATTCTGGCACGCCCGGGGCCCAACCGAGGAGCGCGCAGCGAGTGAGATGGTGGGCTCGGGCAGGAGTCTACAAAACTTTCACATCGACGATTAAGGCGAACGTGCCTTCGGACTTAAGTACATCATACGAACGTAGAGTCCAGGTAGGTCCTTTCAATTTTGTGAAATCGCATGATGTTTTCTCCCTTGCTCGCAGCATCTCAAGCTTTCGATCTTATGTCATCAAAAGTCTTTAGCACCAATGTCTTACTCCCGTCGTACCCAGTCTTCTTCATCCACTCCTCCACGGACCTCACTCTGCCCGGCAAGATCCTATGCAACAGCTCATAATCCCGCGTGATGAGACTCTTGTTCACGCACCTAGCGCGGTACAGATTCACACCAATTCGTAAAGTTCTGCTCAAACGTGACCTGAAGATGATTCTCGTCTTTGACACTATTGGACCCAATTTTGGTGTCCTTGCCCTTTGGCAGGCCCTTCCATGCTTCAGCATGCCACATCTCGACTAGGATGGCTTGGAACTTGGCGGGCTTGCCAGTCACGGCAGTGAAGGCAGCAGCGATGTCGTCGCCAGTGGCGTGCACAGGCGCGATGTCCAGCGTCACACTATTTGACTCTGCAGGATTCTGGAAGATCCAGTCGATATACGCAAATCGTCAAGGTAGATGCATGAGATCGCACCCTCGGGGAGCGGGAAGGCGAACAGGTAGGTGCCGTCTGCCATTTTGATCGGCTTCTTGCTGCCACTTGGCTGTTCGATGTATGGGCCGGAGTTGATCACATCGATGTAGGCAAATCTTATCATTGCAGCAGATGGATCTAGCTCTCGTATGCGGGAGATAATCCAACTAGGTTTACAAAGTGAGTATCCAGGCTATGTGGCATGGCGAGGAGCTGTGCCAACACCAGATTTGTCTGCCAGGCTAGTGAACACCATCAAATTGAGAATCACCTTTTTACATGTTGCATAGGAACTACATCGTCATGTAAGATTGCCACTGCGTTTTCGCTGTACTGATTCGCCGCTGACACGTGCCTAGCTATACCATCTCCCACGAAAATAGTAGTATTGAGCCTGAGAGCGCTTCATGAACATTGTTTGGTATGACCTGGACACTGAACCCCCCACCTCACGGAGATCATAGCCGACACTTCCGGCCACCACCACCACAACTTCACACTCCCAATCGGTAAAATGCGTCCTGAGATCTAGGCTGAACAGTGCGCCCACGCGCGTAAAGTCCTCCCACCGCAACTAGCCAACCTCGTCTCAAAGATCGCCTTGTCGTTTCGTCTCACCTGTGACGAGCATCGCCTTCCCTTGAGCGCTGTTCTTCGACGACAAGCTCATCCTCGTGGGTGGTGCTCTCGCACAGTTTAGACCCCATGTCGGCTACAGCACGAACCAGGCAGCGCTGGATGCGCTGTTGTTGGAGAAAGCGCTCAAAGGGAAGAACAGGTCTTGGAGTATGCGGACCCTGACTCTGTTGAGTATTGCGTTTGGAAGCTTCTACATGAACGGATATCCCGACTCTCACCGCGAATGTGGCCAGGTATCTGTGGATGTTGGGGACGCAGAAGCTGCGGAGATGGTGGCATGGGTCTGCGTACCCGTTTCCTAGGGCGAGGTTTAGTCTTTTGTGAACTAGGCATGATACACGAGTGTCGGTTTGAGGCTCAAGCTGCTGTAATTTACCGGAAATTACACGGAGAGCAGGGGTCATGTAGGTTTGGCAGTGGGCAAAAATGATACTTTTGGTGTGAATTGAAATCCTGATCCCTATGGTGGCTAAAAGCTATCATACAATTTCTCAACGCCTTCTGATGAATGGCATGACCCTTGTTGGCCATGGAATCCTCTTTATAAGGAGAGCTCTCTCTACTCGAGAGCGAAGTGCTCCGGAGTCCTCCTGATGTTCCTCCTGCCAAAGTGAGGGCCGGGCACTGGAGCGGGGGCCTCAATCTCCGGATCCACCCGCTTGACAACGGCACTGTTTGCCTCCACGGGCATGCAAGTCCAGGTGCACATCGGTGGGCTGACGCCCGTGCCGAGCGCCACCCCAGTACTCATGGTACCGAGCGGTGCTGAGGCCACACCCGAGCTCTGTACGCCTACGGCCCCTGACGGCTGTCCACCCGGCATGCTAAATCTGACCGTTGAGAGGGTGGAAGTGGCCTTGCCGCCCATGCCACCTGCTGCAGTACTCGTTGCGCCGGCTGCGGTTGTTTTAGTCGCGCCACCACCTCCCGTTGTGCTGTTCGTTGGAAGATTGATCGTGCAGGACGTCGCTGCGCCGTTGTCATCAAGCTGGCAGGTAACGGGTTGATTGGGGTCTGGCGGGCAGGTAAGCATCATCAAGCTCTGGAGATAGCGGTTGCACATGAAGGTGAAGAGGTTATTGCCGACTCCCGTAGCAGG
>Ga0335075_10009649_pt1 | contig 14688 bp, 14 predicted proteins | sample Lox_Sample_24_FD_206723 | JGI IMG/M metagenome (GOLD analysis project Ga0335075, IMG submission 206723) | Soil microbial communities from Loxahatchee National Wildlife Refuge, Florida, United States - Lox_Sample_2.4 | ecosystem: Environmental > Terrestrial > Soil > Wetlands | place: USA...
CGAGTCGAAAATGGTGGCTTACGAGAACCGGAGCGGAGCGTACATTCAGTACGTGAGCACCGGAAGCGCAGGAAGTCGCCATTTGCAGACCGGCCTCACCTGAATATCAACACGCCCTAAACCGCTCTCGGCCCGGCCAGGTCAAGCACCTCGAGCGTCCGCCGCAAGAGCTTCACCTCGTTCGCTGCAAGTGTCGAATCCGCCTTGGCGATATCGGCCAGGTGTTTTGCCAACAGCCGACGGCGGTCCTCGTCGAGTTCGCGGAACATGGCAAGCGCTTGCACGCCCGTGGTCTCATAACCAACCTCGTTCAGGTATTCGATGACGGAATCGATGCTCGTCGCCGGGATGCCGAACGCTTCAGCACAGATGCGGCGAAACGCCTGCATTTCCGTTTCGCTCACCGCCCCGTCGGCGAGGATCATGCGAAACAGGAGGAGAAGCTCAGCCGACAGCACCGGATCCTCGGCCACCATGCGCACACCCGGATCGCCCTCGAACAGCGAGACGAAGCGCGCGATCAGACTTTGAGCCATGTGAATCCAGCCTCCGACCGCACTGATACGTTCATTTGGCCGTTGCGCAAGCGTGGCATGCGTCGCTTGAGCCGGACGGCCGCAGCCACTGGTTGACGGAAGGTCGCCCTGTTAAACTTTAGTCGTACGAATCACCTTGGATCGTACATCGAGCCGTTCCAGCAGAAGTGTCAGCGGTTCTGCATCCGGAATTGCGGCTACTCTAGGAGGGACCAAATGAATCTCGGTGCACCGACCCAACTGTTCTTCTGGATTTCTCTCGTCATTGTCATCATCGGCATATTGATGGCGCTCGGCATCATCACCTTCATCCCGATCGCCGCGGTCTGGGTGGTGACGATCGGCTACATCGTGCTGGTCATCGGCTGCATGATGCGCGGCGCCTAGCGCCGCAGCTCCAGGAACGGCACGAAAAACCGGCGTGGTGTCGCGCCGGCCGAATATATCAGTTTGAGCTCAGAGTCCGCCGCACTGCTTCCCGCCAGCCTCTCAGCTTGGCGGCGCGCACCGCTTCCTTCATCGCAGGCTTGAAACGGCGGTCGAGCGCCCAGCTTTTCGCGAAATCCTTCTGCTTCGGCCAGACGCCGGCGCGCGAGCCGGCAAGCCAGGCCGCACCCAGCGCGGTCGTCTCGAGGATCGTCGGACGGTCGACCGGCGCGTCGAGCACATCGGCCAGCCGCTGCATCGTCCAGTCGGACGCGACCATGCCGCCATCGACCCGCAGCACGGTTTTCGCTCGCCCGCCCTTCCAGTCCTTCTTCATGGCATCCAGCAGGTCGCGCGTCTGATAGGCGACGGATTCAAGCGCGGCGCGGGCAAACTCCGCCGGACCGGAATTGCGCGTCAGCCCGAAGATCGCGCCGCGCGCCTCAGCGTCCCAATGCGGCGCGCCGAGTCCGACAAAGGCGGGCACCAGATAGACGTTCTGCGTGTCGTCGGCTTTCGCGGCGAGTTCGCCGCTGTCCGCAGCCTTGGAGATCATTTTTGCGCCGTCGCGCAGCCACTGCACGGCAGCACCCGCGATGAAGATCGAGCCTTCCAGCGCGTAGGTCGTCTTGCCGTCGAGGCGATAGGCGATCGTCGTCAGTAGCCGGTTCTTCGAGTGCACCAGGTCCGCGCCGGTGTTCAGGATCGCGAAACAGCCCGTCCCGTAGGTCGATTTCATCATGCCGGGCTGGAAGCAGGCCTGCCCGATCGTTGCCGCTTGCTGGTCGCCCGCCACGCCGAGGATTGGAATCTTGGCGCCGAACAGCGCCTTCTCGGTCACGCCGAAATCCGCCGCACAATCTTTCACCTCCGGCAGGATCGATGCGGGGATCCGCAAAATCTTGAGCAGCTCCGCGTCCCATGTGTTGGTCGCGATGTTGTAGACCAGCGTGCGCGAGGCGTTTGTCGCGTCGGTCGCATGAACTTTGCCGCCCGTCAGCCGCCAGATCAGAAACGTGTCGATCGTGCCGGCGAGCAACTCGCCTTTCGCGGCGCGCGCCCGGGCACCTTTGACGTTGTCGAGCAGCCAAGCGATCTTGGTGCCGGAGAAATACGGATCGAGCAGCAGGCCCGTTTTCTTTGTGAACGTCTTCTCCAGCCCCTGCCCCTTCAGCTTGGCGCAGAGCGGCGCGGTGCGTCGGTCTTGCCAGACGATCGCCTTGTGGATCGGCTTGCCCGTCTTCTTGTCCCAGATGACAACCGTTTCGCGCTGATTGGTGATGCCGATCGCCGCGATGTCGCTCGCCTCCTTGCCCGCATTCCGCAGCGCCGCCTTGCATGTCGCGACGACGCTCTCCCAGATCTCATCCGGATCGTGCTCAACCCAGCCCGACGCCGGGTAGAACTGCGTGAACTCCTTCTGGCCGACGCCCGCGACCTTCATCGCGCCGTCGAACACGATGGCGCGGGAGGATGTCGTCCCCTGATCGATCGCCAGAACATAACCGGACATGCTTCCTCCTCCGATATGAACGGGGGAGACGGTATCACCGCCTCCCCCGCTTCATTGAAGCCGAAATGGCGATGTTACTTCGCCCAGCTCTTCACCAGCTCGTCATAGCTGACGGTCTGGCCCTGTTCCTTCTCGTTCTCGATCTTGAGCTGCGGCGCGAGATTGCCGGCCTTGACCGCTTCCGCGTTCCAGTAGGCCAGGTCATGCTCTTCCGCGAGCTTCGGACCGATATCGCCCTGCACGCCGGCGCGCTCGAGACGTTCGAGAACGCTTTCCTGCTCGGCGCAGAGCGAGTCCATCGCTTCCTGAGCGGTCTTGGCGCCCGACGACGCATCGCCGATCGCCTGCCACCAGAGCTGAGCCAGCTTCGGATAATCAGGCACGTTCGTGCCCGTCGGCGACCACTGGACGCGAGCCGGCGAACGGTAGAACTCGATCAGGCCGCCGAGCTTCGGAGCGCGGTCCGTAAAGCTCTGGTGCTGGATCGTGCTTTCGCGGATCAGCGTCAGGCCGACATGGCTCTTCTTGACGTCCACGGTCTTCGACACGACGAACTGCGCATAAAGCCAGGCGGCCTTGGCGCGGTCGTCCGGCGTCGACTTGAGGATCGTCCAGGAACCCACGTCCTGGTAGCCGAGCTTCATGCCGTCCTTCCAGTAGACGCCGTGCGGCGACGGCGCGAAACGCCACTTCGGCGTGCCGTCCGCGTTCACCACCGGCAGGCCTTCCTTGACGAAGTCAGCCGTGAAAGCCGTATATGTGAACATCTGCTGGGCGATCTCGCCTTGGCTTGGCACCGGACCGGATTCGCCAAAGGTCATGCCCTGAGCGGCGGCCGGCGCGTAGGCCTTCAGCCAGTCGAGGTATTTCTGGATGGCGTAGACCGAGGCCGGGCCGTTGGTGTCGCCGCCACGTGCAACGCACGAGCCGACCGGACGCGAGTTCTCGTCGACCTTGATGCCCCACTCGTCGACCGGCTTGCCGTTCGGCAGGCCCTTGTCGCCGTTGCCGGCCATCGAGAGCCAGGCGTCCGTGAACCGCCAGCCGAGCGACGGGTCCTTCTTGCCGTAGTCCATGTGGCCATAGACCTTCTTGCCGTCGATCTCGCGGCCGGTGAAGAACTCGGCAATGTCCTCATAGGCCGACCAGTTGACCGGCACGCCGAGGTCGTAGCCATACTTCGCCTTGAAGTCGGCCTTGTTCTTCTCGTCGTTGAACCAGTCGTAGCGGAACCAGTAGAGGTTCGCGAACTGCTGGTCCGGCAATTGGTACAGATTGCCGTCCGGCGCGGTGGTGAACTTCGTGCCGATGAAGTCGGCGAGGTCGAGGTTCGGATTGGTGACGTCCTTGCCGGTGTTGGCCATCCAGTCAGTCAGGTTGCGCGCCTGGAGGTAACGCCAGTGCGTGCCGATCAGGTCGGAGTCGTTGACATAGGCGTCATAGACGTTTTCGCCCGACTGCATCTGGGTCTGCAGCTTTTCGACGACGTCGCCTTCACCGATCAGGTCGTGCGTGATCTTGATGCCGGTGATGTCAGAAAACGCCTTGGCCAGCGTCTTCGACTCGTACTCGTGCGTGGTGATCGTTTCGGAAACGACCTTGATGTCCATGCCGGCGAATGGCTTCGCGGCATCGATGAACCACTGCATTTCGGCTTCCTGCGCGGCGCGGTCCAGCGTCGACATGTCGCCGATCTCGGCATCGAGGAAGGCTTTCGCCTCGTCCATACCGGCATAGGCGTTGCCAGCCGCAAGCAGCAGGACAAGCGCCGAGGTAGATGTTAAAAGTTGCCGTCGCATAAGTTTCCTCCCTTTCAAGGGTTGCGAGTGCGATGGAGCGGCCGCCGGCACGCGGCCGCTCCACAGTTTCCCCCTCTAAACGTAGCGGAATACGCCAACCGCGTAGACCAACGAGAGAGCGAGAGCCCACCACAGATTGGGCCCGATCAGGCCCAGCCATGCGAGGTGGATGAAGGCGCTGCCGAGCAGCGATAGAAACAGACGATCTCCTCTGGTCGTCTCGAACGTCAAAATCCCGACGCGCGGATTGCCGCCCGGCGATGCGTATTCCCAGACAGCCATCAGCGAGATGAAAAGCGCGATGGTGAGAAAGAACAGCGCGGTCGGAAGCGTCCAGGCCATCCAGCCGCCCTGGATGAGCGAGCCGAACCAGTCGACCTTTCCGTCCTTGGCGGGCAGCGCCATGACGAGCAGGCCCACCGCGACGACATAGGCGCCCAGCACCGCAATCAGCGGGATCGGCCAGCGGCGGGTGGCTGTCATGAAATGATCCTCTCTGTACCGCTCACCTTTGCGGGCAACTCTACGGCCGCGCCGATATCCACGGCTGCCATTGCGGTAATTAATCCCGAGAGATGCGCCAGTGAGTGCCACCAAGAGTCCGTCGACCGAGCGGCATCGTCTCGCCGCAAGTCCTTAAGATCGTCATCGACGCTCGCTACAACAGGGTGCGGACTGGTTGCGCGGAAAAGGTCGTCAGGAAACACTTTCCAGTAGTTTGGCTGGTCGATGGCAATCTGATCAACGCCGGCTTTTTCCATCCGAAGAAAGAGCGCAGATGCGAGTTGCCTGACTTCACGCACGGAAATGATCGTCGCTGCCATCACACCCTCCCCAGGGCAAAGCCCTTGGCGATGTAGTTGCGCACAAACCAGATCACGAGTGCGCCCGGAATGATGGTGAGCACGCCGGCGGCGGCGAGCACGCCCCAGTCCAGGCCGGAGGCGGAGACGGTTCGCGTCATGATCGCCGCGATCGGCTTCGCGTCCGTCGTTGTCAGCGTGCGCGCGATCAGCAATTCCACCCAGGAGAACATGAAGCAAAAGAAGGCGGCAACGCCGACACCCGACGCGATCAGCGGCATGAAGATCTTCACGAAGAAGCGCGGGAACGAATAGCCGTCGATATAGGCGGTCTCGTCGATCTCCTTCGGCACGCCGGACATGAAGCCTTCGAGGATCCACACCGCCAGCGGCACGTTGAACAGGCAGTGCGCCAGCGCCACAGCGATGTGCGTATCGATCAGGCCGAAGGCCGAATAGAGCTGGAAGAACGGCAGCGCGAACACCGCCGGCGGCGCCATGCGGTTGGTCAGCAGCCAGAAGAACAGGTGCTTGTCGCCAAGGAACCGGTAGCGCGAGAACGCGTAGGCCGCCGGCAGCGCCACGGAGACCGAGATCACCGTGTTCATCACCACATAGATGATCGAGTTGATATAGCCCTTGTACCAGGATGGATCGGTGAAGATCACCATGTAGTTGCGGATCGTCGGATCGCGCGGCCACAGCGAGAACGCGCCGAGGATCTCCTGATTGGTCTTGAAGCTCATGTTCACAAGCCAGTAGATCGGCAGCATCAGGAAGATGATGTAGAGCGTCGGCACCAGCCACCAGAGCGGCGCGGTGTCGCCGCGGCGGCGCATCGCGCGGGCAACCGAATCCTGCCCTGCCCCGGCCCGAGCCGCGGGTGCCGCCATATCGCGTGCCGTGACGGCGTTTGTCTTCACGTCAGCCATCGCGCGACTCCGCGCCGTAGTTCGTCATCACGGTGTAGAACACCCACGAGAGCAACAGCACGATCAGGAAGTAGATGATCGACATCGCCGCCGCCGGGCCGAGGTCGAACTGGCCGACCGCCATTTTCACCAGGTCGATCGAGAGGAACGTCGTCGAGTTCCCCGGACCACCGCCGGTCACCACGAACGGCTCGGTATAGATCATGAACGAGTCCATGAAGCGCAGCAGCACCGCGATCAAAAGCACGCGGTTCATCTTCGGCAGTTGGATGTAGCGGAAGATCGCCCAGTGCGACGCGCCGTCGATCTTCGCCGCCTGGTAATAGGCGTCGGGGATGGACACGAGCCCGGCATAGCAGAGCAGCACGACGAGGCTCGTCCAGTGCCACACATCCATGATGATGACGGTGAACCACGCATCCACCGGATCGTTGACGTAGTTGTAATCGAGGCCGACCGCGTTCAGCACATAGCCCAGCAGCCCGATGTCGACGCGGCCGAAGACCTGCCAGATCGTGCCGACGACGTTCCACGGGATCAGCAGCGGCAGCGCCATCAGCACGAGGCAGACCGGCACGCCCCAGCCGGAGCGCGGCATGTTGAGCGCGATGAAGATGCCGAGCGGTATCTCGATGGCGAGGATGATGAACGAGAAGATGAGGTTGCGGCCCATCGCCTCCCAGAAGCGATCCGAGGTCAGCATGTCCTCGAACCATTCCGTGCCGGCCCAGAAGAACACGTTGTTTCCAAAGGTGTCCTGCACCGAGTAGTTCACCACCGTCATCAGCGGCACGACAGCCGAGAAGCCGACCAGCACCAGCACCGGCAGCACCATGAACCAGGCTCTGTTGTTCCAGGTCTTGTCCATGGTCAGGCTCCGATCTCTATGCGCCAGGAGTCTGCGTAGAGATTGATGCCGGCCGGATCGAACGCGATCTTCGCATCGGCCGGAATGTTCTCGCCCTCACCGACGATGGCCGCGATCTCCTGGCCTTCGAAGTTGGCGCGCACGATCTTATGCCGGCCGATATCCTCGACCTTGGTGATCGACGCCGGCATGCCGGTCGTGCCGATGCGGACGAATTCGGGGCGAATGCCGAGTTCGAGCTTCGCCGCGCCTGATGAACCGGTGCCGCCCGGCAACTCGATCGTCTGGCTGCCGATTGTTGCGGTCTTTCCGGACACCCGCGCCGGCAACACGTTCATGCCCGGCGAGCCGATGAAATAGCCCACAAAAGTATGCTTCGGCTTGTTGAACAGTTCAGCCGGCGTGCCGATCTGCACGATCTCGCCGTCGAACATCACGACCACCGTCTGCGCGAAGGTCAGCGCCTCCGTCTGGTCGTGCGTCACATAGATCATCGTGTAGCCGAACTGCCGGTGAAGCTGCTTCAATTGCGAGCGCAGCACCCATTTCATCTGCGGATCGATGACGGTGAGCGGTTCGTCGAACAGGATCGCATTGACGTCGGAACGAACGAGCCCGCGGCCGAGCGATATCTTCTGCTTCTGGTCAGCCGTGAGGCCCCGCGCCCGGCGTTTCGCCCAGTCGGCGAGCCCGATCATGTCGAGCGTCTCGCGCACGCGCCGGTCGACATCCGTCTCGGGCACGCCGCGATTGCGCAGCGGGAAGGCAAGATTGTCGTAAACCGTCATGGTGTCGTAGATCACCGGGAACTGGAACACCTGCGCGATGTTGCGCTCCTGCGTCGACAGCTCGGTCACGTCGCGGCCGTCGAACAGCAGCTTGCCGTGCGACGGGTGGATCAGGCCGGAGATGATGTTGAGCAGTGTGGTCTTGCCGCAGCCGGACGGGCCAAGCAGCGCATACGCGCCGCCATCCTCGAAACTGTGGTGCACTTCCTTCAGCGCATAGACGGCGTTCGGGCCGCGATTTCCGCCGTAAGCGTGCCGGATGTGGTCGAGGTCTATGCGCGCCATATCCGCCTCACCCGACCTTTGCCTGCGCGACCGACCGACCGCTCGAGTCGAACACCATGATGTGCTGCGGATCGAGGAACACCTCCACCGTCTCGTCAGGCTCGAAAGACTTGATGCCGTGCGCCAGCATCACCCAGCGCGCGTCGGCAAAATCGAGATGCACAAAGCTCTCCGAGCCGGTGATTTCCATGGTCGAAACCTTGGCCCGGATCGGCGCGCCGCTGCCCTTGCGCGTGAGAGAAAGATGGTGGGGTTGAAAGCCGATCGTGTAGCTGTCGTCGGCAATGCCCGCCATACCGGCCGGCACCGGGAGGTTCACCCCACCATCTAGCTCGAAATTGCTGCCCCGCTTGGGCAGCACAATTGTGTTCAGCGGCGGATCGGCGAACGTCATCGCCGTAATCAGGTCATTCGGCTTGCGGAAGACTTCGATGGTCGGCCCGAACTGCGTGACGCGGCCTTCCGCCAGCGTCGCCGTGTTGCCGCCAAGCAGCAGCGCCTCATGCGGTTCCGTGGTTGCGTAAACGAAGATCGCGCCGGTCTCGGCAAAGATTTTCGGCAGTTCGGCGCGTAATTCCTCGCGCAGCTTGTAGTCGAGATTGGCGAGCGGCTCGTCGAGCAGCACGAGCTTGGCGTTCTTCACGATCGCGCGGGCGAGCGCGGTGCGCTGCTGCTGTCCACCGGACAGATTGAGCGGCGTGCGGTCGAGATAGGGCGTCAGCTTCAGAAGTTCGGCCGCGCGCTTCACCTCGGCATCGATCTTCGCCTGCGCGACGCCGGCGACGCGTAGCGGCGACGCGATGTTTTCGTACACCGTCATCGCCGGATAGTTGATGAACTGCTGGTAGACCATTGCGACGTTGCGCTTCTGCACAGGCACGCCGGTGACGTTCTCTCCGTCGAAGAAGATCGCGCCGGCGGTCGGCCGGTCGAGCCCGGCCATCAGCCGCATCAGGCTTGTCTTGCCCGACAGCGTCGGGCCAAGCAGCACATTGAGCGAGCCGTGGCGAAGCGTCAGCGTCACGTCGCGGATGTGATCCGCGCCGTCCACCGTCTTCGTCACATTCTTCAGCTCCAGCATCGCCTCTCCCCGAGCTTCTGGTCTGCTTCGTTATTCTGCCGCTGTTCTCAGATGCGCGACAGCCTCCCGCATGTATTCGTCAAGTGCTGCCGCTTGTGCGGCGGAAAGCCTGAGCCCGCGCTTGGTGCGGCGCCACAACAAGTCATCGGCGCTGACCGCCCATTCATGCGCGATCAGGTAGCGCACCTCGGCCTCGTAAAGATCCGCGCCGAAATTCCGGCCGAGATCGGCGGCGGATTTCGCCGCGCCGAGCAGCATACGAGCACGTGTGCCGTAAAGACGAAAGAGCCGCCGCGCATGGATCTGGTCGAGGAAGGCGTATTCGGCCCTGAGTTTCTCCACCTCGGCGGCAAAACCGGTCGCCGGAAAATCTCCGCCGGGCAGCGAGGCGCCAGCCGTCCACGGCTTGCCCTTGCGCCCCAGATACCCCTCGATCTTGTCGAGCATCGCTTCCGACAGCCGCCGATAAGTGGTGATCTTGCCGCCAAAAATGTTGACGATCGGCGCCTGGCCGTCGCCGCCCTCACCCTTCAGCACGTAGTCGCGTGTCGCCTCTTGCGCCTTCGAGGCGCCGTCGTCGTAAAGCGGCCGCACGGCGGAGTAGGTCCAGACGATGTCGTCGCGCGTCACCGGCTTTGCAAAATATTCGCTCGCCGCGTCGCAAAGGTATTTGATCTCTGCGTCGCTGATGGTGACGCTGGCCGGATCGCCCTCATAATCCTGGTCGGTCGTTCCGATGAGCGTAAAGTCGTCCTCATACGGGATGGCAAAGATAATCCGCCCGTCCTTGTTCTGGAAGAAATAGGCGCGCTCGTCTTCGAACTTCTTCTTCACGACGATATGGCTGCCCTGGACGAGCCGCACATTGTGCACGTCGTTCTGCCCAACCGCGCCCGATAGCACATGATCGACCCACGGCCCGGCGGCATTGACGAGCAGCCGTGCCCTCACCCGTTCGACCTTGCCCGAACGCAGATCCTCGATACCGATCGTCCAGGCGCCCTCCTCGCGGCGCGCACTGACCACCCTGGCGCGGGTCCGGATCACCGCGCCGCGGTCCGCCGCGTCGCGCGCATTGAGCACGACGAAGCGCGCATCGTTGACCCAGCAGTCGGAATATTCGAAGGCGCGCGAGAACAGCGGCTTCAGCGGCTTGCCGGCCGGATCGGTGCGCATGTCGAGCGTACGCGTCGGCGGCAGCAATTTGCGGCCGCCAATGTAATCGTACAGGAACAGGCCGAGCCTGATCAGCCAGGCGGGCCGGATGCCTTGCGCGTGCGGCAGCACGAAGCGCATTGGCCAGATGATGTGCGGCGCGCTCTTCCAGAGAACCTCGCGCTCCATCAACGACTCGCGCACGAGGCGAAACTCGTAGTGCTCGAGATAGCGCAGGCCGCCATGGATCAGCTTGGTCGAGCCGGACGACGTGCCGCTCGCCAGGTCGTTCATTTCGGCGAGGAAAACAGTGAACCCGCGCCCCACGGCATCGCGCGCGACGCCGCATCCGTTGATGCCGCCTCCAATGACGAAAATGTCATGGATCGGTATGTCCAAGCAGTCCTCCCGAAGGTGCCTTCGCAGCGCAGCATTTATGCGCATTTCGAAAGCACATCGGAATTATTTCGCAATCAATACGAATGTCAAACGAAAATTTCGAACATTGATTTGCAACGGTTTTTTCCGTCGCGTCAGCTAGTTGCGGTTTCGACCAATTGCACTTCGGACTCTTCGCAGATGCGGCGAACGCCGGCGAGATCGCAGCGGTCGGTGATGAACGTATCGACCTGGCTGAGATGTCCGATTCGCACCGGCGCGGTGCGTTCGAACTTGGTGGAGTCGGAAACCAGGATCACGTGACGCGCATTGGCGATGATCGCCTGCGCGACCTTCACCTCGCGAAAATCGAAGTCGAGCAGCGCGCCGTCATGATCGATCGCGGAGGCGCCGATGACGGCGTAATCCACCTTGAACTGCTTGATGAAATCGACCGCCGCTTCGCCGACGATGCCGCCGTCGGAGCCGCGCACGACACCGCCCGCGATCACCACTTCGATCGAGGGATACACCCGCATCCTGTTGGCAACATTGATGTTATTGGTGATGACCATCAATCCGGTATGGTCAAGCAGCGCCTTCGACACGGCTTCGGTCGTCGTGCCGATATTGATGAACAGCGACGCGCTGTCTGGAATAATGTGAGCCGCCGCGCGGCCGATCGCGTCCTTCTCCTCCGACGCGATCTTTCGGCGCTCCTCATACTCCATGTTCTCGATGCCGGAGGGGAACAGCGCGCCGCCGTGGATGCGTGACAGAAGCCGCTTGTCGCAGAGGTCGTTGAGATCCTTGCGGATCGTCTGCGGGGTCACGGCGAAATGCGTCGCCAGCTCCTCGACCAGCACGCGCCCATTGTCCTTCGCCATCTGAATGATTTCTGCGTGACGCGGCGCAAGGTACATGGACAGGCTCCCTCAGGTATTTTCGTTTTTTGAAATCTTATGCGAAAACGAAACCAATGAAAAGCACCGATATGAACCTTAGCCGGCTTCATATCGCGCTCCAAACGAATGTTTAGCCCATTCGCCCAGCAATTTCGGTGATCACGTCGAAGGCTGCGCTCACATCCTGCTCCGTCACGCTGAATTGTCCAGCCTGAAAGCGGATCGCGACGCGCCCGTCGACGCGCGTCTGGGTCAGATAGATGCGGCCATCATTATTGATCGCCTCGACGAGACGCAGATTATGCTCATCCCCGTTACGCCCGTCCGGCGCCCGATGGCGGAATGAGAAGAGCGACAACATCGGCTCGGTCACGATCTCGAAATCTGGCGCCGCCGCGATCCGCTTCGCCAGGTCCCCACTCCACAGCACATGGTCGCGGATCATCTGGCGCAAGCCTTCGAGCCCGTGCGCGCGCAACAGGAACCACAGTTTCAACGCACGGAAACGCCGGCCGAGCGGCACCGACCATTCCGAATAGTTGACGATACCGTCCTGGCCGTGCGTCTTCAGATATTCGGGCTGAATGGCGAGCGTGCGCACCAAGCTTGCCGGATCGCGCACGAACTGCACCGAGCAGTCGAACTGGGCGCCGAGCCATTTGTGCGGATTGAAGACGATCGAATCCGCCTCTTCGACGCCAGTCCAATAGTGCCGGAATTCCGGGCAGATCATCGCCGAACCAGCCCACGCAGCATCGACATGCAGGTAGAGCCCATACCGCTTTGCGATGGCCGCGACGGCGGCGATGTCGTCGGTGCCGCCCGTGCTGGTGCCGCCGACGCAGGCGATGATGCCGGCCGGCAGCTTCCCAGCCGCGGTGTCCGCCACAATCGCCGCCTCGAGTTCGGCGGCATCCATCGCCCGCAACGGCCCGCCCGTCTTGATGCGGACGAGATTCTCCTCGCCGACGCCGGAAACCCAGATAGCGCGGTCGATCGACGTATGCACCTGATCGCCTGAGTAGATGCGGATCTGTTTTTGGCCGGCGAGGCCTTGCCTGTTGCCATTCCAGCCGAGCGCGCGCTCGCGCATGACCAGCACGGCGTTCAACGTCGCCGACGAGGCCGAATCCTGGATCGAGCCCGAAAAGCCCTCCGGCAGGCCGAGCGCCTGGCGCAACCAGTCGACCATCACCGTTTCAAGCTCGGTGGCGGCCGGCGAGGTTTGCCAGAGCATGCACTGGGCGGCCATCACCGAAACCAGATATTCCGCGACCACCGAAACCGGCGCCGCATTGGCGGGAAAATAGGCGAAAAAGCGCGGATGCTGCCAATGCGTCATGCCGGGCAGAATCTTCGCTTCGAAATCGGCGAAGATCGTCTCCATCGGCTCCGGCAGTTCGGGTGGCGACGCCGCGATCTGCACGGCGATCTCGCCGGGTCGGGTCTGCGCCCTGACAGGCCTGTCGCGCAGGCTGTCGCGGTAGTCGGCACCCCAGTCGGCCGCACGGCGCGACCAGGTCCGGAACTCGGCTTCGTCCATGCGTCCTCCTCCGGCCGCCGCGGCGGAAGCCTGCTACATCGGAAAATCGGGCAGGCTCTTGAATGCCGACTTCAGCGCGTTCGACCATCCGTCGGAGACTGTGCGATAATACGGATCGTCGGACCCGATCCGCTTCTTCAGCCCGACCTTGTGGCTGTCTTTTTCGTAAAACATCATGTCGAGCGGCAGCCCGACCGACAGGTTCGATTTGAGCGTCGAGTCGAACGAGACGATCAGCAGCTTCGCCGTCTCGGCAAAGCTCATCGTGCGGTCATAGGCGCGCACCAGGATGGGCTTGCCGTATTTCGTCTCGCCAATCTGGAAAAACGGCGTGTCGTCGGTCGATTCGATAAAATTGCCTTCCGGATAGATGTGGAAGAGCCGCGGCTCCGTGCCTCTTATCTGCCCGCCGAGGATGAATGACGCATTGAAATAGGATTCAGCCTTCTCGCCCTCGGGTGCTGCCTGCGAGATCACCTCGCGCACCGTGTTACCGACCAGCCGCGCCGTCTGATACATGGACGGCGTTTCGAGCAGCGTCGGCGAACGCTCCGAAACCGCCTTGGTGCGCTCGTCCAGCAGGCTGACGACGGATTGCGTGGTCGCCAGGTTGCCGGCCGACATCAGCACGATCACCCGCTCGCCCGGTTCCTCCCAGATGTGCATTTTCCGGTAAGTCGAGATCGAGTCGACGCCCGCATTGGTGCGGGTATCCGACATGAAGACCAGACCGTTATCGATCTTGAGGGCGACGCAATAGGTCATGTGGGCGAATGTCCGGCAGGCGATTCCGTTACTAGAGCAATTCCAGCAGAATTGTGAGCGGTTCTGCGTCCGGATACCGGCGGGTCGAAAGACCCGCCGTTTTTGCGGCTAAACAAACAGATAGACCGGGGCGGCGATTCGAAGAAGCGCTGAGCCGGTCTGGTACGGGGAATTACTGCTCTACCGTGATGCGGACTTCAAGCTGTTCCTCGGCCTGACCCAGCCGAATCCCCGACACCGGCATGGCATCCCGATAGTCGCGGCCGGTGGCGATGCGCACATAGCGCTCGTCCGGCGCAATGCCGTTGGCGACGTCGAAGGCCACCCAGCCAAGCCCGTCGACGTGGGCTTCGGCCCAGGCATGGCTGGCGACCTGCTCCAGCCGGTCGTTCATCATCAGATAGCCACTGACATAGCGTGCCGGAAAGCCGAGCCGCCGGGCCGATGCGATGAATATATGGGCGTGGTCCTGGCAAACCCCGCTCGCCTGGGCGAGCGACAGCTCGGCGGTCGTTCCCGTATCGGTCGTACCGGGCAGAAAGGCTACTTTTTCGCGGATCGTCGCCATCAGCCGGTGAAGGCGGTCGATTTCGGCGCCCTTGCCGATCGAACCGGCCAACGCTGTCACCCCCTCGCCCACTGCGGTGAGCTGCGTTTCGCGGCGAAACAGCCAGAGCGGCGCAAAACCCTTGTGCGGCCCGACGACGCCCGCCCTGTTGTGGGTATCCACTTCGCCGGAAGCCTCGATCGTGATCTGGTGCGCCTCGCCTTCGGCGCTGAGCAGCCGCGTGTCGTTGCCGAATTGGTCGGAGAACCGCACCTCCTCGCGCGCGCCGCCGATCTTCAGCGCCCACGAAACGATGCTCTGGGTCTTGTCTGACAGTGGAAACAGGCGGATGCGCTGCAGCGCA
>Ga0335075_10009650_pt1 | contig 14687 bp, 13 predicted proteins | sample Lox_Sample_24_FD_206723 | JGI IMG/M metagenome (GOLD analysis project Ga0335075, IMG submission 206723) | Soil microbial communities from Loxahatchee National Wildlife Refuge, Florida, United States - Lox_Sample_2.4 | ecosystem: Environmental > Terrestrial > Soil > Wetlands | place: USA...
CTATCAAAGCCCGTCCCTATTCGAGCTGCAAACAGATCTACATCCACATCCAGCACTGTGCCCCTCTCTCGTAATACCGTGGTCCCAGCCTGTCATGCATAAAGCAAGTTTGACGCACACGTTTTTGTCCCTAATGCATGAATGGCGCCAAGTGACGACAGACGTGGCGTCAAAGGGCGCGGCTTACGCACTAGGTAAGCTGGCTTATGTTATGTTTATCTGCGACTTTGTTTACGTACACGTTGGACGGATCACAGGCCTTGGACTCATTTTCGCTGATCCAACCTCTCTTTGCTTTTGGGGCAGAGCAAGCGGGTGAGATGTCGTTGGATGGGTTATCCTTACAGTCGTCTGTGTAACATCTCGGTAAGCCGGTTGTGATGCGCTTTCTGAAATTCTTTCCTGTACCAAAGATATTCGAAAATAACAGGAAACGTATAGGCACATTCTAGTATAGAAAGAGAAGCTGTCGGTGAAATGAGCGTCTCAGGTGTTGAAGGACACGGGAATAGCCATCGAGAGCTTGCATTAATGCTATATTCTCTATAGGCTAGCTCATCTAGCCTTAGTGGCCTTACTCGTTGCACTAGCACGTGCATTTGGGTCCCCTTTAACGCCATTGACAACACCATTACCTTTTTTCCTTGCTTCATCTTTCTTGGCTCTTGGATTGAGACCCTTCTTCCTCATCATGATCCTCTTAGCTCTCTCGATATACTCCCGATCCTCTTCGTCATCAAATCCACCAAAGTCATCTTCTTCCTCCTCGGTTTCAGCAATAGGTCTCTTATCGACGTCAAGTTCGTCGGCGTTATCCTTCTTCATACCAGTGCCATTTGAAGCACCGCTGACAACACTGCTTGGAGATGGGCCGACCTTCTTGAACTTGGCAACGAAGAAACCATCGACGTTGTAAGCGTGTGGATAGTACCTCCTTGTCATGGTCATCTTTGCGTCGAACATTCTTCCCATGTAAGCCGTGAAGCCTTCTTTCCCAAATGTAAGTCCCGTCTCCACGAGTTTGACATTCGGTCTCTTGCTCAGTGCGTACTGTACCACCTGTTCATTCTCCTCAACCGTGACACTACACGTGGAATAAACAATGTAGCCTCCGGTCTTGCTTGCGTGATCCACACTATCGATTGCCGCAAGTAACAATTGTTTCTGTAAATGAGGTAGCATCATGAAATCCTTCTCTGTCTTATTGGTCTTGACAGAAGGGTCTTTGGCAATGACACCAGTGCCAGAACAAGGTGCATCAAGGAGAACACGATCAAAGCCTCCAATAACTTTCGGAAATTCACGTGCATCGTAATTGCATACAATGGTATTTTTGGCTCCCAGGCGGTGAATGTTGCCAATGAGACCTTTGGCTCTGGCTTTGTTGCTATCATTGGCGAAAATGCAACCTGTATTCTTCATGAGTGCTGCAATGTAAGTCGTTTTGCCACCAGGAGCGGCAGCCATATCGAGGATACGTTCATTCTCTTGGGGAGCAAGGGCCATGACTGGTAAGAAAGAGGAAGCCGCTTGGAGAATGTAGTGGCCCGCGAGGTATTCAGGTGTAGCACCAAGTGGGACGGCAGACTCAAAGACTTGAAGACCAACTTTAGACCATTTGCCGACAGGTTCGAGAGTGACGCCGCGATTGATAAGAGCTTGAGCCAAATCTCTTCTGTGGGTGCGTAGTGTATTCGTTCGAATGACAACAGGCCTTGGTGTCTCGTTTGCTTCGAAGAAAGCAAAAGCTTCTCGGGGAGGGAATAGATTGAACAGTTTCTCGGCCAGATACTGAGAATAGCCGTAATATGCGCAGATATCTTTGATTAATTGGGTTGTGTACTCTGCTCGTGATCGTCCTTCTTCTGCAAGTTTAGAAAACTCGTCCAGAATTCGCACCGTATCAGTGATTCGGCTTCGAAGTAGCTGTAAGTCAGGAGCTAATAACGCTTTGCTCTTAATTCCAATGTCGTCTTCATCCTCGTCCTCTAATACCTTCGGTCTGTCACCCTCGATATTCGTCTGCATAGCAGCATCCTCTAATTCTGCCTGAGCATCTGCCGCTTCTTCTGCCAGCTGATCATCTAGTTTTCTCGTCAACCCAGCTATATTGGCTGCGGTAAGCTTCTCTTCCGCATCAGACTCGTCTTCATCTTCAGAAAACATAGCTCTAGGATGATCCTGATCAGAATTGTAAACGTCCGAGTCAGAATCGAGAAAGTCATCTCCCAGACCGCCATCTTCTAAATCTTCGAACTCATCATTTAATAGATCCGCTGCATCGGAGCCATCTTCCAGATCTTCATCAGAATCTGGAAGAGGTATGAGCCCTGGTTTTGAATGTTTTATTGAAGACTTCGGTTTCATAGTTGGTTCTTCCTTCTCCTTTTGTGTTGTATTTCCACTTGTAGGTCTCCCTCTCGATCGATTCTTGGAATCCAGCTCTTTCGTTCCATTCGCAGTCACTGCATGTAAATCACCTACAGATGTCCGCCGCTTCTTAGAATTCGATCGCGATTCCGTAACATATAGGCCCGCTTTCCGCTTTAAATTCGTAAAGTGTGCCTCGTCGAGTGGCTCCGGTGGCCCTTGCTTCTTCATCCGTCTCCCGACTCCCATCTTGACTTCTGAATTGGCAGATTTCCGTTAAGTCTTGCCAATTCGTCTCGAAGTTCATGGCTGGAACTTTTTTTTCGGCGAAGAATTATTTCAGAGCTTGTTTGATAAGACTAGTGTGGAAGCCTTATCGGCGAGGCTTCAAGATGCTTGTCTGTTGAGCAATGAATGAACGACAGGTCTTTTTTAAAGGTACAGAACTTTGGCAAAATGACAGAACTCTCCTTTGCAAGGTCATTCCTTGCATCACTGGACTCACGGCCGACTAGACTCTCCGCCGAACATGTCGAAGATCCACGGTCATATCCCGCAAGAGGAGCCGTAAGGATATCATCTTTTCCACTTGAAGACGCAGCACTGACGGCCTTACAGTATATTCTCCCAAAAATGCCAAGACCGATGGCAAAGCGTCAGAAGCTTGCTCCCGGTCAAGAACGATCACTTACCATAAGCTTGAAATCCCTACGGAACCCACCTCTCGATATAATCCTAAAGTCACAGTCACTTTTGACCTCAATTCTGGACTTAAAGACAGAAGTGTCAAGTCAGTCGTCGATACCAGTGGACAAGATTAGGATATTACATAAGAAGAAGCCAGTGGGGGATGCCAAAGTGCTGAAGGATTTAGTAGGCGAGGAGGAGACAAGTGTCGAGTTCTCAATTATGGTAATGGGCGGCGCTGCAAGTGTTAAAAGGGAAGGGGATGCAGTGGCTACGGCGCCCGTGGCGCAGGGATCCAGTGGGTCAGAAATCTTGTGGGCGGATGAGTTTTGGGAGGACTTGAAGGGGTTCCTGACGCAACGATTAAAGGACCAGGGAGAGGGCGAAAGGGTATATGGATTGTTTAGGAATGCATGGGAAGCTTCCGGGGCTGCATGACCATAAAAATCAATCTGCAGGCTGATATAGCGTAGACTTTTACAAAGCAATTGGAAATACCATGCATATCAACAAATGGGTATGCTGCCTGATCTGTGACCGCCGGCCAAGCTCACCATGAAATATTGCATTCTTTCATATGAAATGTAATCTTTCTCATTACTGACCGGCGCCAGATCAGGCCATTTCTTGTCTCCTGGGCACAAGAACTTGCGTTCCCATCCCAATTCACTTCACACCCGCTAGAGGGCCGCCATAAATGAAAGACGACTCATATTTGCTTGAATGCAATCAAGACCTGTTGTGAGAAACCTTCTATGCGAGACCTTTGCTAACCCTTGAGAGAACAGACTGGTACTCAATATCATCTTCGTCGTTAGCCTGGAACTCTGCCGCGAGACCGTTCAGGGATCGCTTCAAGGCGTCCTTGGATGAAGCGTAGACCATCTTAGACTATATTTTATCAGTTATCTTGCGCGTTATATCTTGACATAAATGTAGCTCACCTGAATGCCGGCATCATCAGGTGACCATGCGATGAAGGTAATCTTGCTTCTGTAATGATATCAGCATCTTATCCTACGTTCTAATCGCATGTTTCTCTTCTGACCTTGAGCCTTCGCCAGAAGCCAACTCATACTCGAAGTCATAGACTGCGTATCTTGGACCCTTGGTCTCCTTGCCCATCTTGTTCTTAGACTTGGCAGTCACAAGCTTTTCACGGAATGTGTCCCAGTCTTTGTTTTCCGATGCTTCTTCAACCACGATCTCCTTGTTATCGTCTGAAAGCTTGAAGATGATATATTTGATGGACTTTCCAAGCTTTAGCTCATTGAACTTCGTTATGCACTCCGGTGCGACTTGAACACTGCACGCGCACGAGTTTTAGTTATGTTCCAGACTTCTCGTGTGACTTGTAATAGTGCCTGGGGAACAAGGGACTAAAGATTGTGACTGACCCTGATTGAGACTGTTGAGAGACAGATATCAGTTATGATCCTCAGAAAACCCGAAGGATAAATGACATACCATGGCAAAGAATAACGCTCAAGTACCGTGCAAGGCTTTCAGAATTGTAGGTTGCAGTGGGAACCTAGCGCAAGATAAGAATGACGTCTTTTATAATATTGGACAGCGCGAATTATAGACGTACCGTAAGGCCTCTCGAGATGTTGAGGGTATCAAAGATCCCAGTATATGTGAGCGAAACTTCTAAACTGTGTGATGGAGATGTTGTGTATTTTGTGTTGCTCGTCACGGGTGCCAACAAGAATATGGTCGTGGGGTGAACCGCTCTACCGCTTAACCTACATAAGCGGCTTAGCATCGTCGTCAGCAAACTTTGGAATCACAGGCAACAGAAATGTTGAGCAGCCTAATTGGCACTCTCTTTTCTAAAGTGGCAGGACGAGGCTTTAATTCAGATGTACGTACACATGAGCGTGTTATAACCAGGCTTTACACATCAGTAATTCCGGTTCCTTGAGTCAGAAGACGTGCGAAAGAATTATGCAATCTTGGCAAGCCAAGGACGAAATATGATATAATGTTTATAAGACTTTTTTTGTTCTTCTACCAGCACCTGCTATAGCAAGGACATTGTTATACAAAGATCAAATCGCCTGCAATGCCAAATGGAAGACAATAGACGAAGAGACTGAGTGGGGTTGAGAGAAACATGATCTTACAAAAATTTGGAGTAAAGCCGGCCCATCACGCCTAGATGCAATGATACAAGTGTTCCTCTATTACACAGTTGTCCCTTCACCATCTCGAAGAACTCACATCATGCCTCCCATACCCCCGCCCATTCCTGCCATAGGATTTGGTGCAGACTTATCTTCAGCCTCAACAACTGCAACCTCGGTCGTACCAAGTAACGAAGCAACACCACTGGCGTCGACAAGGGCAGTGCGGACAACCTTAAAGGGATCAACGATACCAGAAGCAATCATATCAACATATTCTCCCTTGGAGCTATCAAATCCCTTGTTGAAATCCACACCGAATTCATCCATGAGTTTACCAACTACAACGGAGCCTTCCAGACCCGCATTCTCAACGATCGTCCGGGCTGGTTTTGTAATAGCGCTCTTGATGATGCTAACTCCAAGTTGTTGGTCGAAGTTTGTCGGCTTGACACTTCCGAGAGCTTGGCTAGCAGCCTTCAAAAGAGCAGTACCACCACCTGGAAGTATACCCTCTTCCACCGCTGCACGCGTGGCGTTAAGAGCATCCACAAAGCGGTCTTTCTTCTCGCCGACCTCAACTTCTGACGAGCCGCCAACTTTGATAACAGCAACACCACCGGAGAGCTTCGCAAGACGCTCCTGAAGTTTCTCCTTCTCGTAATCTGATGTTGTTGGATCATTCATGACACCACGAATTTGTTCGCATCGCTGAGTAATGGCGTCTTTGCTGCCCTCGCCGTTTAAGATGATTGTATCTTCCTTTGTAATGGTAATTGAACCAGTAGAACCCAGCATATCTGGAGTAGCTTTTTCAAGCTTAATATCGAGCTCGTCCGTGAAGACAGTAGCGTTGGTTAGAACACCAATATCGCCGAGGATAGACTTGCGATTATCACCGAAGCCAGGAGCTTTAACAGCGGCAACTTGAAGCTGGCCACGGAGTTTGTTGAGAATGCAGACTGCGAGAGCCTCACCATCAATATCTTCAGCGATAATCACCAATGGACGGCGAAGTTGAGTAGATGCCTCGAGCGCAGGGATGATATCTTGCACTGCAGAGATCTTCTTCTCAGAAAGGAGGATCAATGGCTTTTCAAATTCGACTTTTTGAGACTTGGGATCGGTGATGAAGTACGGGGAAACGAATCCACGATCGAAGCGCATGCCTTCGGTCACCTCAAGCTCGTCCTCCATCGTCTTGCCCTCCTTCACGGTGATAACACCCTCCTTTCCGACCTTCTCCATTGCATTTGCGATCAGCTTCCCGATGTGGGTATCTCCGTTGGCACTAATTGTCGCAACCTGTGCAATCTCTTCGCTTGTGGTGATGTCACGCTTGTTCTTCTGTAAGAATTCAACGACGGCCTCAACAGCAGCTTGGGTTCCTCTTCTCAGGTCCATAGGATTACACCCTGCCGCAACATTTTTAACTGTCTCTGAGAAGATAGCTCGAGCCAGAACTGTGGCAGTTGTCGTTCCATCTCCGGCCGTTTCATTCGTCTTCGAGGCAACGTCCTGCAATAGTCGAGCACCGAGATTCTCGAATTTGTCCTTTAAGGTGATAGCTTTTGCAACAGTGACACCATCTTGAAAGGATCAGTATCAATATGAATTAAAGTACAAATGGATTAAACGCACCTTTGGTTATCTTAGGTGATCCATAGCTTGATTCAATCAGGACATTTCGGCCTTTGGGGCCAAGCGTTGTAGCTACTGCCTTTGCTAAAGTTTCAACACCAGCTAGTAGAGCTGCTCGACCTTCGACACCGAATTTGAGGTCCTAAGAATGCATGTCAGCCATTTCGAGGACTCGATACAACTCTATAGGGGATTAAAGAACATTTATAATGTGAAATATCATCATACCTTGTGTGCGAACCTTAACTGCTGCGCATTGAAACCAGCAGCTGGGCGGAACTTCGAAGCTGTTGATGACAGGACCGAAGCCCGGGCTCTTGAGGTCAACGCTCGCTGCATATTGGAAGATCTATAATGAGTGGTAAATTGTGCAGTAGTATCACAGGTCGATTGAACCAGAGTCCAAGTCAAAAGAGATTCGTAGTTGGCGTGAGAAGGGAGTGATCAGTATATGGGTCTGCCACAAGAAAATGTTCTCCGAGTTTCTAAGATATTGCGCTATGACTATTGCGGTTAGCGCCCGCGCAGGCATTCCGTCTTCGTTTTTCAAACGGCTAGGTACTTAGTAAAGTCGTTCATCAAGAACTGATTATGCAACAGAATCACGTACCTTATTTTGCAACCAAGTCTTCAGTGTATCAGATAACTCAGCAGCTTGAATATTACATCATTATCAGCCGAACTATGCTATCTTGTTTGATTGCCCAGCCTTAACGTCGGAGTGCCTGCAGTCTTCGTTCAGTTGCCTCGGGAGGCCATTTAAAAGTGTTGGAAGTTCATAATTAGACACTTTGTGATGAAAACAATCATTTAAAAATGACTCAGCGATTGTTGCAGGGGTCTCCAGCCGCATGACTGCAGTTTCCTCGACGGAATTCGGAGCTAAAGCCTCACTACTCCTAGTATCAAATTCACGGCTACCTAACTTAAATGATGGTTGTAAAGCCTCAAGACGCTAGAGGCATCACTTCGATGTACCTAGAACTCTTTTTTGTTAATGCTTACCCCGAGGACGAAGAATTCGACCAAGACTTAGGAAAGTAACGTGAGTAACCCGCAGGATCGATCACAACATGAACATGCTTCGGAGAAGTGGTATCAGGTTTTTGAACTTGGCAAAGATGACAGAACTTGGAAAACCAACGGAGCGGCCCCATCCTACCCCAGTGAAATAATAGTAAGTAGGAAGAGAATGGTCAGAAGTAGAAGTGCCTCTTTGCTCTCATTCGGTTTTCATTGACATTACTTACCTCCATGGATTTCGGAATGTGTAGGTAGCATGTCTAATTGCTTACCTGTATATAGTATTCGCGAAAGCCCATTAGTGAGCATGACTATTTCGATTACACCAGGTATATTCCTACGGATCAATCGGGCCTTGAGATAAACAGGAAACCATGAAGCATACAGAACTCCTTTTTCTATTCAATTGCATGACTGCCCTAGCTAAGTACAGGCTTTCATGATTAAAGTCAGCAACTGAATTATCGAGGTTTTAGGTCGCGCTCTTGAAGCCGTTGAAGACGGACTCCACCGAGAAAACAGATTATTCCACCGAAACATGATTGTTGCCGCAGTATAGCAGGCGAAGCTGCATATTTGTTCCATTCGATCGACCATGGCGCTTGTAGGGGTATGAAGATCTCACTCAATATTCAGATCCGAAGTTACGTTCGAAGTCAAGGTAAAGCTGCATGTGATTAGCAAGCGACCGCTAGTAAGTAACAGGTGTTCACTTACGTCGAAGGTATCCAGGTGGCTCTGGGCTTGAAGCTGGGCGTCATAAGATCCAGACGTACGATCACCACCATTACCATTGCTACCGTCGACTCCAGAATCATTCATCGGAAGATCTGTGTCATTCAAATCAATAGGATTGTTCTCGGCGATGATAGCAGGAATACTAGGATTGCTGATGATTCCTGTCTGAGTACCACCGAATTGATTGTTAGGTTTGTCTTCATTGGATACGAAAGGGTCGTTCACAGAAGTAGTCGTATATCCCATTACGAAACCATCACTCACGGAGGTACCGTGTCCCAATCCAATACCTCTGCCACCGCCCAGAGCATTTCGACCAGCAATCATCTGAGCAAAGGTACTCTGGCCCATGAAGTTGCCAGTTGCTGGTCTGTTGACAGGACCACCGTTGAAGAAATCTTGGACACGAGCATTCGAATTGAAGCGGTTTCGACTTAGAAGATTTAGTCTCATAGCATTCGGACCAGCAGCATTATGACCATATGCCGACTGGCCGGATATATGCCGAAGAGGAGTTGAGGCGGGAGTGTTCATTCCCACGAAATTCCCATGGCCGGCGTGCTGATTATTAGGATGAAGAGCAGGGTCAAATATGTCGCCAAACGAGTTGGCAAAGCCGGTCACCTGGTGAGACGACTGGGTTAAGTGTGCGTTGGCATTGGGAATGGCAGTGCTGACTTGCTGTTCCTCGAAATCTGAGTCAGAATCATCGTAATAAGCGCCCTGGCCATAGCCTCCTCCAAAAGCATCAGCATAATTCTCAGCCGTGTTTGCATCCATTATGGAATACTCTGGGTCGCCTCCGAATGCTTCGGCATCATTCTGCGCCGTATTCGCCACACGAACGGGACCCGAGTCCGAAACATTGTCGTCGAATACTTCCTCGCCCTCTTTATCGGTATTGCCAGTTTGGATGCCATGTGTGTTTCTATAAGCCTCATTCACACCTTCGGGATACTGGGCGAGGAAATGCTGAGGTACTTCGAGGATTACTCTGCCAGCAAGGAGATCATCCTCTTCAGACTGGAACAATGTCATCATGACAGGCTTACGTGGTGCGCCCATCTTTTCAGAGTCATCGAAATGGGAATTATTGCCAGCATCGGATTCGGCGCCATAGGAGTCCGAGTTTGGCTTTCCGGCAGACTTTGTAGAAGCACGGGTAACTCTCTTAGCTTTCTTTGATTTTTTATTGGACGGATCAAAATCTTCATCGGATGGAAGATCAGCTGGATCAACTTCATCAAGCACATCTGACGCAGATCTCTTAGTCTTAAGCGGACTAGCTGCGGAACCTGGAACATCTTCACCATCATCGGAGGCCTTTTTGTATTGGATCGTCTTGGCATTGTTGATGTGGACAAGGTCAACATATTTGAATGCATCTTCGGTCCAGGAGATCTCTCTAGTCTCGTATTCACCATCTCTCTTCTTGACCATGACGATTCCCCGGATGTCAGACTGTTGTTGTTTGGACTTCGGCTTTCCTGAGAGCGGTGGGACCCAAGAACCTCGAGCGAGCATCTCCTTGCGTAGCTTTGAAAGATGTTGTTGAACGCAGGCACCAGTGGTATCCTTCTCGGATGCAAGACGCTTTGCAATAGCCTCCCAAGGTATAATAATGCCGTGTCTCTTGAGCTCATATTCCATGATGAGCAAAAGAATCTGGTCGGTGCAGACTAAGATCCCAAGAAAAGTTAGTCGCATTACTTCAAAGGCGTCATGAGCGGTAAACGACAAACAGGAAGCAGCAGCCTTTTTGGCTGGGTAAGCAACGTGGAGAGATCATGAAGGAAGAACTTTATGCAGATGGCATGAAACTTCCGCTATTAAATTCAATGCAGAACATCCAAGCAAGGGCAGAAATCTCCATGCTGGAGTTTATCGTTCTTGAAACCAACTACAGTATCAACCAGTAATGATCGACTCGTCCCGAGTTTTGTTTCTGCCGCCTGATTCCATCTCTATGAAGATTGGAACTATTTCATGTTTCGACAATTATACGAAGCGATAAAGTCTTCTGATAATGGAATCAAAGAATATTTCAAAGGAGTTTTACTTACCATTCCAACGGACGAGCTGTCGGCCCGGCTGACGACCATTCTGCGCAACTGGCTTGTTTTTCTGGGACTTTGCCTTGAGGATGTACTCTCTAGTATGTCTGGCTTTCGCATCGGACTTCTTGACCGCGCCACCGGTGATGGCCTCCTTGCTTTTACGAGCTTTGCGAGCCTTGACAATTATCGAACCATTGTCAGAGTCGTAGCCTTTACCATAAGACTCGCGCTTAGCTTTGCGAGAAGCCTTGTTACTAGCCATTTTAAATAGCAAGAATTGTTTGGGTTTTGGTCCTGGGTTTCTTTGATTAAGATCGATCTGTGAAGAAAGGGAAGATGTGTCAGTGTTGAACGGCAGACATATGCTTGGTCCCGATACCATAAGAGGTCGGAAGAAAGCGCCAAGAGATGGATGGACTGGTCAAGATATGGGATGAAAACCTTAAGGAAAGATCAGGCGAAAACAAGAGGTGGTCACAAACTATGCGCAATGTGAAGACACACTGATGTCCCACAAAGCCTGATGTGGTATACAAAAGATAAAGTCCTTCTGACATGGAACATGAAAAATGCGTGAGACTTAGGGGATGATGGTGTTGAAGTTGAGGTGAACAGAACAATCTCACGCGACGCGACAACAATGCTATATCCTGATTGTAAAAGCTACGAGGAATGACTTACTGGGAGTGCACAGTGCTAGAGGTACTCTAGATGTGCAAGGAAGTCTTTCTTAGCTTGAGTGTTGGGAAGTTTTCCAGTGGTGACTGCGTTGTTGGATCCACATGAACCGCGAGGAATTAAGTGCGACGGTGGTTGTAGATAAAAGGGGAAGCTACCCTAAGTGTAACCAACAGTTTTGGCGCGGTTTGATTGGCTGGAACGAGGCCGACGCGGTTTCTACTTTGTTCTAAGGCTGCTTTTGACGTGGGCTCGCTTGCAAAGCTCTTTGTTCGAAACTTCTCCCTGGCTTGTTGTGTTTACACCCACTATCTGAGGTGTTTTGACGCTACGATACGCTGCCACTTTTACGGCATAGTTAGTCTGGAATCTGGGTTGGAGGGCTTCGGAACTCGGACGCCGAGCATCGAGAGAAACTTTCATATCTGCATAGAAGATACAAGCGGTCTGGATAACATTCTACGTTATATTAACGCCTGCCGCGTTGTAGGGAGATATGGGGAAGCAAACTTGCCTTAAACAGAACAGAAATTTGCAAAAAAATCCAGAACAAAGTGTCAGGATATTCACTCCTTGTGCACAGCCAGTTCATTCTGATTCCGGGCAACATGTCCTCCAAGCTCTGCCACGGGCTGGACTTGCATGAGACAAATTGTGCCATTCGCTACGTTTAAAATCTGCAAAACAAATCACCACGATGTCACAACCTTATGTAATAAGCCCATGGTATCTTTATTACTGCTCCTACCTTATGGAGGACGTAGAAGCAAACGTTGGAGAAGTGTGTTGACGGAATATGCGTGGCTTCGCTACATGAGCGCTCCATTCTATCTCCCGCAATTGATTTAAATGGATATCTGCGCTATTGGATGGAAAAGCAGTCATGGCAGTTGATACCAAACGCGGGATCCAAGTTTCTAATAATGCGTGCTGAAAGTCATACATTGCACAGATTATTTACGAGTATAATCCCAATGCGGCTAAAATAGACGCACCAGGCCGCCGGAAGCGAGTGGGCCACCGAATCATAGAGCAGCTGCGGCTCCTAGCGCACTTCTCTAAATTGACCTCACTAGCACTGCTACGGTGCGTTTAGACGTTATGAATGGCCTGTCGGTGAGGGAAATGATCTATTAGATTGACTCTCAAATTCCATGACTCCTCTATGTATCATTAAGGCAGCCATGGCCGATCGCAAATCTGTCCTTGAAAGTTGTCACCCGTTGACCGCCCCACTCGAGATTTCAGAGTCTACCATCATTCCCCCTAGATCAGAAATCCTCCTTTTTAAATCATCGCAGTTAAGATCACATCACTGTGGAGAAACTCGTCAGCATGAAAAGGCCGCCTCAAAGAAAAGTACTCGCCATGAAATGTATTTATACACTCTCGCACTAGGCACGTCCAGCTTTCAATCCATCATCTCCTACCAAATAAAGGTCCTGGCGGGCCTTAATCTGCGATAAGAATGCTGTCCTGCTCGCGATTACCCACTTGGCCATCGGTTGTTCCAACATTATTGGCGTTGGGTTGCTCGAAGTTATTGAAATTCATGAAGCTTGCCTCATGAGGAAGACCGTAAATATTGCCGTCAATGTTATCTGTATTGAAACTAGCGGCATTCTGTTCAAACATGCTGTTTGCACTTAGATAATCCTGGCTGCCACCACTGAGAGATGGCATGAAGCGCACATTGCTGTTGGCGGCGATGCCGTTAAGTGTCTGATTGGGCTCCTCCTTTACTTGAAGCTGCTCGCCACGGCTGCCTGGGTCGGGCTTGATGTTATCAAAGTTCTCATCATCATCCGCGGCAGCTCCATGGTCGTTGGCAAAGTCGTCCATCTTACGCTTCTTGGTCGGAATGGAGATTTCCTTGCGCTCAGTTTTGAAATTACGAGCAGCTGGGCTTGCTCTAACGGAGGCGGCGTTGGGAGCGATTCCATGGGCTTTCATCATTCGCTCATATCTCTTGGCGCTATGAAGGTTGAAAATAAAGTCAGTACGAGTTCTAGACATTTGACACACGGAAGACTTTCGACAGAAAGGAAACGTCCGACAAAAGGAAAGTTTTCGACGGAAGGAAAATGTCCGACAGAAGGCAATCCCGAATATTGAATGAAAACCAACTCTGGACAGCGTATGAAAGAGAACTTAGACATCATGATGAAAGAGAAATGTTGAAATAAAATGAAAATGAAAGTAAGGACATCAGATAATCCGTTGATTCACTTACGCTGCGCCTTTGGAGACAATGCTGCATTCCTTGGCGACTTCTCCAAAATCGACCTGCTGATATCAGCCTGATGTCCCGTTGAGATTGTGATGAACCTCACCTTGCCGCTATTACTCCAGCGGATACAGCTGATGAGGAACTTAAACTGCTCTTCATTAGAGGCAGGCGCCATCTTGATAATGGCTAGCTAGTTTCAGGGAAATTGATTGTCAATAATGGAGACTGGATGATGGTCCAAAAGGGATGGTCAGCGTTGATTATGAAGAAGTATTTGGGACTGTTATCAGTTAGCTGGGTATCGAAATTCGGCGTTGTGGTTGACAGGAGAGAATGGATGATCGACGTTGGATGTCTACTGGTTTTATATGGTCGACGACTAAGCGAATTAGAATTCAAAGTCGACGATGCGATACGATGCGTTCGACGGCTAAGCGAATTAGAGTTCAGTGACGACGATGCAATGCGTCGGGCAACGATGCGATGCACTCGACTACATACCGAATTAGAGTTCAATGCCAACCAAGAAAGGCAGAGTTCAAGGGGGGGTTACTGATGCTTGAAAGACAAGGATTCTAGCGTCAAATTCGGGGTTGCAGTTGGCAAAAAAGAAGTATATATCGGTGTTGGAAGTCCACCGGCTATATGAGCTGGAAGGCTAGTCGAATTAGAATCTGAAGTCGACGAGAGTTGACCTGATGTTGGCGAGGAGCAGAATTCGGCGTGAATAGGAAGTAGAGTTCGGCAAGAAGTAACTCCTACCAACGTTGAGAGTACAGTAACGCTGGAAAATCTATGACCTTGAGACTGCGAAGACGTGTTGATAGAAGGTGCTGGCAAAGTAGAGTCCAACTCAAGGCAATCCCTTTCTTACAGGAAGCTGCTAGCAATTTGGAGTTCCCTGGCGAAATGGACGACTGCTGTACCACTGGCAAAGCTACTTCTGCTTGGCGGAGATGGAGATTTTGCTTGGCGGAGATTTGCGATTCGGCTTGACAGAGTGCTAGCCGCTTGGGAGGGAGGACGTCAGATCTATAAATCCATGGAGACTATGTTGAAATAAATTCCTCTACGCTACAGTCAATCCAAGTATCCTGGAAGATTGCGTGCGGCTGTCCGGCTTCATGCTAAATTTGA
>Ga0335075_10009652_pt1 | contig 14687 bp, 12 predicted proteins | sample Lox_Sample_24_FD_206723 | JGI IMG/M metagenome (GOLD analysis project Ga0335075, IMG submission 206723) | Soil microbial communities from Loxahatchee National Wildlife Refuge, Florida, United States - Lox_Sample_2.4 | ecosystem: Environmental > Terrestrial > Soil > Wetlands | place: USA...
ACGGCCACGGGGAGCTCACCTCCGAAAAGGTACGCACGACCCAATATCAATTCGGGCCGGTCAGAACGACCACAGGAGATCGACCTTTCAGACTCGGCACCTCCAATGAAACACTGTGTACCTAATCCCCCAACGATCGATATGAATAGCGGACCCTGGGAACCATTCAGCGGGGACCAAAAAGAATGGACCAGTCCAGTCCGGCGTGAGGCAGACGACCAGTGGATTAGGGAGCATGAACAGCGCCAAAAAGACCTAGAGGCCATAGAGGTTCTATCTCGCGGCTCACTCCGACCACGAATCATAGACTCCACGAGCGCACCATCGCACCGGAATTGGAAGGAAGCTTCCGGACGAAGTGCGAGGGGAAATATTCCAGATAAGTATCAGAGAGTAGCCTCTGTCTCGGATTACTCCAGCAATGACTCGACTACAAGAAGACCAAATGGCCCTCGACAAGGGCAAAGGCATTTTGTGGATCTTGGAACATATGGCGACGATGTCGATGAGCGACATGTAGCCCAATATAATCCAAGGCAGTACTAACATGACCGTGACCGTAAGAAAGAGAGCAGTATCACCAAGGACTGGCGGTCAGAAGAAGGGCAGTCAAAAGAAGAACAATGGTAGTCGGAAGAACGGCTATTCCGAGAACGGCAGCTGGTAGAGCGGCGGTCACGGTCACGGTCACGGCCACGGCCACGGTCGCGCCGCAGGCGTGTCGTGAGCTCGCGGGATTCATCTGAGCTCCGCAGAGGTAGCTACTACTGACACCGGACACCGCGATAAGGTGCGAATCCAGCGTCCCGCGTGCTCGTAGGAGGCTTGACAGAACTCTTGTTCAACGCGGTGTCTGTAGCGAAGAGAATGTCACGTGGTTCAGAGAGCCGCAAGTAAGAATTCATGTGGTGGGTCTAGTGGCAAGTCCAGAAATATCTACACTCCCCCCGAGTCAAAGCCTGCAAGTGCTGCGCTTGCTGACTGGAAAGGTCCAAGTGAACAAGCCACCCTCAGCCCTGCTCAAGATCTCAGTATAGTTGGACATGAAATATCTCGGAATAGTTCGAGGCATTTTACTTCCATGTATGTACCTCGTCTCGATTTATGCATTTACATCGAAGTTCGAGGCATGGATTTCAGTCACGCGCCTGCAACGGAACTCCCGTTTAGAATACGGACGTTTTTAACGTTTTCGTGTCGAAATATGCTGGGTGCTGGCCTTGGGACGTCAATGACGATGATAAGGACAATTGCGCCGCTCCAACCATAGTTATCCGCCTGAATAGCCGAAATTCTAAAATCAACCAATGACCCATCCAGCCTCGAGCGGTTTGCGAGGATTGAGGAGATTCCGCAGGCGATCTGACCCTCAGCAACTGGACGCATGGACGTGTTCTCCGCATCCTCTTGCCCTGCTACAACCTTGGCAATCATCGCACCAATTCTGTATCCCTTCGCCGGTCACGCTATCCATTTTAGTGTCGTGCTAATGCTCCGGGTAAGGCCTTTAACTAGATTCTGGGCGTTCCCCAACTGGAGAGATTGCGCAGGATCTGTGCTGGCGGTGATCCGCATGTCTTCAAATTTCGCGACGTTGTACGGCCTAGATGGGTAGATTGTAATGCGATGCTTGATTGCTGGACCACCGTGTTGGAGTACGTAATTCAGAGCGATCGTGTCGGTGCCCTGAGCGTCTCCTAGAATGAGACGGTCGTCACGAGAGATGGCGAGGTCAATTGCGGGGACGTAGTAGGTTGCGAAGTCCCGCCTGACTAATGTCAATATGACCACTTATCATTACTCTTCGAGGCGTACAAGCACTTTTGCCCTCCATTTTTGCATAGCGAGTCAACTTGACAAAGGCGAGTTCAAATCATCCGTGTGCTTGTACGTGTTGTTGGCATGATTACCCCTTTGAACGAAGGGGTGGACTTCGGATCATGACTCAGAAGCAAACGGAAGGCGCAGCACGCTAAAGTGGAGGCTAGGGAAGGATCATCAAGCACGGTCCTTTGACAACATTCCAAAGCTGCAATTCGAAACCCGTTATCTTTTGCATTTGATATCAATCTGTGCAACATTTCAGTCAGCCTCGGAAGCATGGGATGTCGATCACGAACTCTCGCGTATTTGGCTCGTGGACAACGATTCCAAATAGTGCTACTGGTGGAAGCGATGCTAACAGCGGCTCAACGGGATGTCAGCATTCAAAACACTGTCAGGCCCTCGTTGCAAAGGGTTGTGAAGCTTGGATCAGGACGGGTGTCAGCCTGAAGCAGTCCGATTGCAAGTGGGCATTAGGTAGGAACCGGCGAAACCTTAATACAGCGAATCGCTCAACAGCGTTTGCCCATTGACTGAATCACCTAGTATGTGGTGATCAGAAAAGCTGACGCTTGCAATCGGACTTGACAGACAGTACAGAGGCGCCGGAATGTCTCGGGGGCGGGTAACTTCAGGCTATTGAGCCGTGTGGGGCTTCGGCATAGGGTTTCTAAGTAGACTTTTGTTAGCACAAAATACGCAAATGCCCCGGCCCTGATCTTGTCCCCAGGGCTTCGCTAGCACATCTCCCCCTGAAACTGATCCTGGTTGACAGCTATCGGCCTCGACAGCACCCCCAAGCGTTAGGCAAGCCAAGGGACGCCTAAAGGGAAAGGGGGCACGGTTAAGCATGTGGAAGGCCGAGAGGATGGGTATGTCACTTCTATAGGCGCCAGCCAGGCCCGGGAATGGCTATTCTGACGTAGAGAAACTGTCGTAAATGCCAAGACCAATGTCCAGCAGCGGAGGTGCAGCGCACGACGGTGGGGCTGACGGCGCTACTGTAGCGGGGCAGTGCAACTGCACTTCCCAGATCTCTGACCTAGGGGGGCAATAGATTAGTTTCTGTCATACAATGGACCACTGTAGAACTATTCTGTACTATTCTGTACTATACCAAAGACCTAGCATCTAGACGGCGTTACTGTAGGTTCTTCACAAACTACTATTCGGGAGCGGCGGCCTCACCGGGTCCCAGGTCGTGACAAGAACCCTTGGGACACGCCGTCATACAATCTACTATGTATACGTCACTCCGAGCTCACTAGCCGAAGTTACCTCCCCCCCTGCAAGTTTACCTGTCCGAAGTTATCTGCCCGAGTCATCCCGCACAGGTGCAGGGTGTGGAATTCTTGGCGGGGAACCGGAAAATCCCCGACGGCAGCGCAGGACGGTGGCATGTGATTGGCCACATCGCACATCATCACCCAACAAACGAGCATAGCCCGCGGAAGCTGATGCAAGAACCCCCGCAGTGAGGGCGGGGCGGCGGGGGGCCAATAACCAAAAGTATCCCCTATCTGCCTGATAGCTAGAATAAGTGTCTTTGGCAAACGGATGTTGGTTTGCTTATGATGGTGACTCACTAGCGAGAGAAGGCACAGAGGACACCGTAGTCTGTGACCGCGGTACCTACAGGAAATATCGGGAGATGGTGCATTTGCATAGCATGCAGGAAAGTTGCGTTAAGTGAACAAAGCACATCGTCGTTGAATTGGGTTCATGAAGCTCTCGAATCGCAAAGAATAATGCATGCAGCACAGATAGCCATCCCACAAAGCCCAAGGGCCCGCGAGTCTCCTACTCCGCTCCCTATGCTGAACCCATTTCCAGCAAACGCGAAACTCGTGGTTAGCTATGTACAATGATCGCTAACGTCTTGCAATTTGTGTACTGTAGTAAAATCGAATGAGCCTCCCCCCAGGGCCTCGAATCCAGTGAGGAATGAAGGTCTGTTGATAAGTCGAATGTTTTTGCCCGAGCATGGATAAGAGTGAGAATTGAAAGCTTTTCCCCGAATTTTTGCAGTCTGAAAATGAGGATGCCGCCGCCGCCGCCGCCGTTCCTTTTGGTGAGTTTGTCTGAATGAGATGTACTTTCTGTGTACAATTTTTTCCTGCTGAAGAATCGGAATTATCGCTATCTAAGGATCATCATAGAGGAAAAAGGAAAGAAAGGTCAAGACAATGCATAAAGGTCGTTAAGTTCGTAGACTGAGGTGTGGCTTCAGGTCGAATGACAGCCGAGATTTCATCTCGTCAGCGATGAGTGAGGACTTTTCGCAGATTGCACTGCTTTTTGCTTCGGTGATCTTACGCATGCGTTCAGAATCGCTAGCATCCGCTCCTGCGCGGCTGCCCCAGGTTGTCTGCAATGAGTAATAGATCAGTCTGGATCCCAGCAAGGAAACAAGTACCGCGCCCGTAAAAGGCTTGTGCTAAGGGAAACGAGACAACCACAGCAGGTCCAAAATATCTTTGTACAAAGTGTTTCAACGATCGGGGAACCGATCTGTTAGAAGATAAGGCTGAAGTGGAAAAAGGTGCACATACCTCGTTCAGCGTAACCATAGCGTAAACTTTGATGATGCCGTGGAACCAACCAAAGAGGATCGAGACGGGCCACAGCAAGATGTCCACTGGATATCGGACAAAATGAGTGACAAGCTTGATGAACTTGGAGAACAACATCCAAACGAGAAGAGCCCGGATAGCGAATGCTGCTTGCTCGACAGGCCATTCGCTTGTGCCGACCCACAGCAGCCAGATAAGTGCCACGTCACCAACAAAAGCTGGCGGGGACAGTGTGGTGAGATGCACTGCATAAGTGCTCCATGGCTGACGCCTGCGTCACACACTAAATGTTAGCGCTCATCGTGCAAAGTACAGGCATTCGGCGCGACAGGGTGCTGGACAGCACCAAAGTTTAGTGAACCTCCCCGCGGTAGCAAGCTCACAAAGACAAACCATTCCATTCGACACACGGGGGATATTTTGCTTACCTCCAAATGTGCCGCTCATGGAACAGGCTGGTCAGGTTACTCCGCCAATTGCTTCTTGCCCAGCGAAGGCACTGGTTCAAGAACTTTCGGTTGTCCTCCAGTGTGGTCTCGACTTCGCATTCTGGGTGGTACTGCATGTATGTCTCCCAACCATGAGAAACCATCCAGCGGGTGATGAAGTTGTCATCATCAGCATTGAGTTGATATTGGCCAAACCACCATTTCTCGTCCGTGAAGCCGCCCGTGAACTGTTCGGTTTGCAGGATGTGCGTACGGTAGGCTACAGTGCGGCCTGACATGCAAGGTACTCCGCCATCCATGTGTGTGGTTGCCGCACAGTCGAAATTCCGCCTTTCCAGGTACAAAGCGCCCAGGAAGCCATAGATTCTCTGCGAGAAATTGGGATTTTCCGCTCGTCGAAGTCTTTGGCATGTGACCACTCCACCAAATTTCTCGTTCTCAAACGGAGCGAGCATCCACAGCAGGGTTTGGCGGGGCCAGGAGACGTCGTCATCCGCAAATACTATGATCTTAGTCGTGACTTCTGGAATAGCACGTGCCATTTGACGCCGCCCGTTGGCGTGCTTGACTGCCATGCACCTCAGCCGGTTGTGCTGCGAGGCCGGCATCTTATCGATTGTCGTCTTTGCTTTGTCCAGATTGTCGACCACGGTGACTAAGATGAGCTCTTTCGGCTCGTTCCTGAGGATCGACTCGATGGTGTCTTCCAACTCTTGGCCCTCGCCATCGAGAGTCGGCAAGATGACGGTGACATCTGCGGAGGTCAAGGTAGGTTTCTCTGGTGGTAGGATGGGCTTGAAAGTCCAGAAAGCCCACAAATTGACGACCAAGCGGAAGTAGCGGTAAATGCTGGGGGCGTCGTCCGTCAGTTTGATAGCAAGTCAAAGTTGGTTGGAAGGGGGCGTCTTGGTATGTACTCACAAGAGATATACGAAGGCAGACAACCACGAGCTTACGACCATTGTTACTGTTGATGTGCGACTCGGACGCTGGGGAAAAGACTGACGTGGCGGTCACCCAACCTAGTCATTTAATGCTGACCTTTAACGAGTGACCGAGGACTGGGTTGTGAATGAAAGGGACTGGAAAGGAAAGGCGAAGAAGAACACGAAGGAAGTCCGGGCAAAACATTTAAATGGCTACGAGGCCGGGGTTGCGGTGTACTGAAGGTGCATGCGAGTCAATGTTTCGGCGTCCATGATTGATTTAGAGAGAGAAGCATGGAACACATGAGCCTGACATCAATAAAGCGTCAACTTTTTTCGTGGGCTGCGTGTGGAGAGGGGTGTTTGATTGGCCGCGTGAGCGAGGGTAGTCAAGATGCAGTCCATTTCGAGGCTTGTGCATGTGAGGCGCCGAAAGCTTCGAGGGTACGCTCTTAGATCGCCCAGCACGGACGGCGTGTCATTCGCATCTGACAGCCTACTGCCCCGGTCGCAATCCGAGCATCGCCATTTTAGCTGCATCTACGATCTGTGAGATGTTTTTAGACAGTACACGCTTCTTCGTACCTAGCCGCTGCTTCCTTCTTCAGCAACCTAATACAATCGCCAGAGCCCAAAACCGCCCTCCACCGCCAGCAAAATTAATGAACGCTATGCTGCCCCTCCAGATCCAATCGCCGCCGCCACGAACGGAGATCTGACAAGCCCGAACGCTTAGCGGGTGACGAGATGGCGCAATATTGGGGCGAGGGCCGAGGGCAAGGCCTGCGGAATCACCCGTAACTGTACCGAATCGGACGTCTCAGCCTTTTTGGCAAAGAAAAAAGAGGTGAAGCAACAACGGATCATTGCCCGTCACTGTTAGACGGTCCAGCCACGCCTCGGGCCCTTTGCTTTGTTGGGCCGAACAAAAGCCCTTGCAACGAGTCCCGTCATAGTCTTTCCCGTTTTGTCAACCAATGCATCTGAGATTAAATCTTTGTCGAACCTGTCAATCTACTTCTAACATGTCACTCCGACGCAGGACGATAAAGCTACTGTGCACTCCAAAGGCCACTTTGAGCAGGGACATGGGGCGACATCGGCCTCAACTCGGCGGCGTTTTGAGCTCGTGCTCTGCAGTCAGCAGGCTGTGACCTTGAGGACTAGGATCAGGACGTGTTGCTGTTTTTAAGTCGAATCTCAAAATTTTTCAGCCAGCATCTATACCGCAACACGAACAGAATCCTACGACGAGCGGGAAGTGTCCAAACTTTTCAATTGCATCACAAGACCAGGCACATCGTCCGGGCGATCCGTCACGGTATCGAAGATCGTCAATTTCATGGACAGTGTTGTGTGCTGAATCGGCTGCATGGAGGCACAACCCCCCCCCCCCTTCCCCCCCAAAAAAGGGCCGCCAAAGGATGAGGGGAAAGGGTGACAAGGGTTGGCGAGTGGCGTCGAGGTTTAGCCGCTTTCCCATGCAGCTCGAAGGAAAAGCCCGTGCACCCTTGGACCCACTCCATCCCTGTCAAAACTTACAGGGATGAAGCTGGTCGGCCTACACACACACAAGCACACATGCTCCGGCCCTCATGCTCCAACGAGTCAGAGCCCTAACTCTATGGTGGAATGTCGGCTTCCTATGCCCTTAGGAGTTCCTGCAGTAAGCCGATCATGCAAAAATCCAACCATTCCACGTGAGACACGCGCAGATTCCTCTAACTGCGAGTGCGAACAAGTCATTTGGTCTGTGAACCGAACTACCTTGTTTGTTGTGGGCACTAGATAGATTAAATTGCCTCAACAGGGCATCTGTGTGGCGTGTTGCACTACTGTGTGTATTCAAGCCACTCAAACCCGGTTGCGATGCGGCAAAATTGGGTTGACGGGGTGCTGGTGCATTCTGTGGATTCTTCGTGCATCTGTTCCCTCACCGAGTAGGCCGTTTTGTGCGGGTCCCTTGTCACATCCATGTATCTACGACTTCTCCTGCAGCTGATCCTCATGCAATGTGATGGTACAGTGTACGCGCATTGTCATCCGCTAAAAAGTAGAATTTGCCAGCTGCATTTAGCAGCAACGGTTAATGGAGAGTCGGATGCCCAGTGACCTTCTGCCATCTGGTATGAGGTGGAGACGGGCTGGACTAATTAGTACGGCTGCAGGAGTCCAAAAAGTACAACGCTTGATGAAACGAGAGACTTTTTTTTTTTTGCCAATTGCATTGTTTCAGTCACACCACATTCGCTGTCATGTTCAAGCTGCCCGATGTATCTCCGAATCTACTCCACAAGTATGGATTTTTAGCGGGTATGCCGATAATTGCAACGCACTAGGTCCTATAGGCTCGGGGCTGTAGCAGTTTGACGAATATTTCCTAAATTGCTTTGCGACCATCATTTCATCAGTCCCGCCTCAGTAGCACCAGAGAAATTGTCGGCTTTCACTGGGCAAAGAAATAGGTGACTCGCTGAGAAAGTGAGGAATTCAAGCCCCCCCCCCAAACCCGCTGTAGCAACCGTATTCCGAAGCATTTTTTGGTGGCTCGCCGTGCCGTGCCGGTAATCGGAGATCGAGGGAGCGGGTAGATCCTTCCAACGCCCAAGGCGATAACGCCGTCCTGACGGCTTCTGACCAATGTTGACAAAACACGAATCGTTGAATCGTACACATGTCGTCGGGCAGAGGTTATGCGTCTCGATACTTGAATGGCCGATCCGTGCATGACACCATCCTCCGGAACAGCTTCCCCCCGCAAGCTATTCAGGATGTTGTGCATCAGGTCTGCATGATCCCACACCTCCTCTTCCTAGCCGCGCCGCCATGGATGCCCAACCAGGAGAAGGATGATCGATCGATAATTACCCTTGAATTTCTCAGCAAAAAATCCATTCAGACAGCCTTGCTCGTCCGACACAAATGGCATAAATCGGTAGGAATCATAAATCTCCCTGATACTGCGCCGAGCTAAGATCGTCTCTACACTATTAAGCTGCTTGACAGTACTATCGGGGACCTGGCGATATACAACCTAGTTCAGCGGTAGGGCAAGGCAACGGGTAGGGCAAGGCAGCGGCAGATCGCCCTAGGCATCGCTGTCCTTTATGCGAGATTAACTCCTGGTGCCTGCAGCATCGTGGAGAAAAGTCGAGCAGCCGCGCCAACATGGGTGCATATCAAAAGGGCGGTGAGAAAAGCATCCAATTTTTCCAAACCGTTTCAACGGCCCGCCAGATGGTCCGGTCCGAGGTGTCGATGATTACGCGCATTTGCTGCACATCATTTTCAAAAAGCCCCCGGCTTCGGACGCCATCGTCGTTTCGTGTTTTTCATTTGTGGCACGGGCCTGCAAGAGACTTTGATGCCAAGCCACGTTTGTTCGAGTGGGCATCTTACTCCTGCAATGTCACCCCCTCCCCGCTATACCCATACCGTCCTTATGCATCCACGGCACTCATTTCCCGTTGCGTCGATCGTTCTGTCGTGTCACCGTCGCTTCCTCAACCCATGTCTCCATGTTTTCCACAACGTGGGCGCCGAACGGGAGCGGGAGCAGCCTTTCAGCCTCTTGCCATTTCACCCTATTAATGCGATTGCACCAATCGGTGTTACACAGCTCCACGCAACAGAAAGTGGACATAGCATAGGCTAATTATTCATCTGAAGTTCTCCCGTCTCTCTGCCATCAAACAGCCCTTTTCCTCTCGGAATAGTGCCTAGTTGGGACAACATTACGTGCATGTCCCGGTCAGGGACTTACCACCCATCAGCATAAAAATATTCAGGAGAGAAGGGGAGAAAGCGCGCATAGGTTGGAACTACTGTGGCAAGAACTTCCCACTACCTTAGCTGCGATCGTACCCTGCCACGCCCCTTAGACAAAGTCCCTAGCGATTGCGGTTGTAAGCTATAATGTTCTTGGCGGAGGCCTTTTCGCCACTGGCCCCCTCGGATTCTTTTGATTCGCGCCCAACACTTAAAAGACCGCACCATCTCCATAGGCTGCGCAAGCCCTATTCCTCTTCCTCTATTAGTATTGCGTGACCCCCGTCGCAGTGAGTAAAAGTTCGCACTCTCAACAATCAAGGGGTCTCATGACCGCAGCCATGGTGTGACGCCAACACCAGTCGAGCGTCGAGCTCTTCTGTAGACCCCCCATCCCCATTTGATGTTTCGGTGCATGGCCACAGCCGTAAAATCACTATTTGACCTAAACGGCGTGCTAGCTAGCTGCCGCTGCGTTTCAGAATGAAAAGCATCACGAGAGCTGCAACTTCGCGAATGGAGAATGGCGAAAATAAAAGCCTACATTTCATCCTCAACCAGAACTTCCCCCATCTGTCGCCAACTTTTGCGAACAGCCTCAGTGCGAGTTACTGCTAATAAGCACTAACGCACCAACCCCTGTGGAAGCGTATGGGCATCTCCCCTAGAAACACAGTGATGAAGCCTAGGAAGTCAGCCTTCTGCGCTAAGAAGACCTCTCGCACGAGACTACGATGATCAGACTCGGACATATCACCGTCTCCTTTTGTGGCATAATAGCTGATAGACTGATCCACAGTAGGAACTCACCGTTTTGGTTCATCACAAGAACAATTTGACCCTGCCCAATCAACTCCTGTCGCCACGCCGTTCACTCGTTCGACGCTCCCAGCTGTCAAAATCAAGCAATTTCCGAGGCGCAATACTTTTTCCTAGAACACTCGCGTCCGAGCGTCGAGGCCGTCACACCACCCCCTTCCGGCTCTTCAAAGTACCTATCAACGCGGCGCATTCTCGCTACCAACCAGTCTGCAGCTCGGGAACGACCTCAAACTACGGCGAAACGCGGAACCTCACCCTTTTTGTTGCTCGTTGACTGGTATTGCAGTATATTCTATCGAATACTCGCTTTTTGGGGGGAGCAATTCGATCTCACCGGTTGACAGACTGACGATGTGCGTACTGAGTATGTAGGTACATGCGTCGAACTCCTGTAATCCAATCCGAGATCTACGTCGCCAGCCCACACTGCCAGCAACCTTTCCATTGACTACCCTCTAGGTTGATACATCCATCGTTGCGGTGAAAATACCACCTCGAACCTTACACTTCCAAACAACCCAATCGCAGCATACAGGTCCAGCTCTCCGCTCAAGCCTTGGGCTCCTTCGCTTTGATCATCTTGATCAAGTTCCTCTTCCACCAACCATCCTCTATCTCTCTTCCCATCACGTGTGAAAAACACCTCTGCATGCGCCTTCCCAGCACCTCCTAGCAAACACGAACAACGTTAGCAAGGAACAACATTTCACGGAGACATCTCCCCAAAAAAGAGCGACATTGACCCTACCTGCATTTGCACCTGCACCTGCACCCGCAACCCGCACATCAAACTCCATCCCGATGCCAACCGTCTCTCCCTCTACAAATTTCGTTGTAAAATCCTTCCCACCCCACGTGTCGTTCACGAATCTCCTCCCGTCATCTCCATGTACACCCAAGCTCGCTCGTTCCCATCCAGGCAGACGCCAGCTGGGATACGGTTTTGCGCAGTATCCGATCGCGATCCCATTCTCTCCACGACCCATACTGATGACCCGTACCTCGAAGTAGATGGTCTTCCGTCGCCGAGTTTGGAGGGGCGACTCGATGGCTGCAAAATATAGGGGCTGCCGATCACAAGAGAGTGTTAGTGCTAGTGAGTTTCACAGAAAGAGAGGGAACAGCGATCGTTAGGGAGCTGTCAATACTTACTAGCGCAGAGAGCAAAACGCAGTCACCACACCCTTTCCTTGTCTTAGCACTCCATACGCCGCGGCCGCCGGCAGCCACGGGCTTCAGCTCGCCAGCATACTCCCTCGGCTGCTCGACCACGATGTCCCCATCTTGCACCGCTTGCTGCACTGCAAGAGACGGCCGCGCCGGCGTATAGGGTGGAAATTGGTCGCAGAAGGCGTGGGCGCGCGCTGCGTCGTCCCAGGTAGCATTGTATTTGGATGATTCGTGGCCGAGGGAAGGTGGAGGTGGTAGCAAAGATGTATCGGGTATGGAGGTCCAGTCGTGGTATGGTGGAGGATTGTCAGAGGGTAGAGGGCCAGGCGGAGCTTGGCAGTCGTTGCTGCCAGTATATTCCTTGGTCTCTGCAAAACGTGATGGGGGAGGGCCGGGTGGTGCTTGATATTGCTGATCACTTAGATCGTCTCGACCAATATTTTTGGGGTGTTCGCCCTTGAGGGATTTGAAAAGACTCATTGTGGAGCGAGTCGCTGAGCGCAAACGAGTCCGGTGGATGTTGCACAGTCTGCAGACCACATTATCCTGAAAAATCCACGCCAACGAGGGCCTCGGCTCTGAGAATCTGCAGGGACGATTTGCACGGCGCAGGCGCAGCGACGCACGACATACCGACATGTGTAGTGAACTAGCTAGGGCAGAACCACCCTCTGACGTAGTGCGGGGCCATCAGCTTCGATCACCTAAACCAATCCGAAGCGGAAGAATCCATCAACCGAGCTATCAAACACCTGCCTCACCACTCGCGCATATCAGCGCAATGTCGCTTTCACCTCAGGGCCGTCTCTAAGGCAGAGCTTGTAGCCAGTGATGAAAACGCCTTTTTCCTATACTATGCTCCTAGTTGGAGAGCAAAGAAGCCCCCAACCGTTCCGCGCTCGGCTTCTGGGGGCGAAAAGCTTGCTGGATAGCGTCGCTGTCGTATTCAACACAATCGAAATACATAAATTTCAGACCGACCAGGGCCCCTTCGGATCTAACCCCTAATCTAATCTTCTTGCTCGCGATGGCAGGGTCGAACAACTCGCCCAATAATGCCCTAGATCGATTTCGCAATTCGACCATTTTTAGCCGCCAAGAAGTCGTCGTATCGGCGACTTCGATTCTGACACTGCTCACACTACTTCAAACTTCCACTCAAGAATTCCTTGCTGCCGCAGCTTCTTGTCTTATTGTCCTTGAGTTTGCCTGTTTCGGTCGTTCGCTCTCATTCTTGGATACTATTCTATCTTTCCTTCCTGGCCTTCTAACTTAGCCCCCTTTCGCTCGCAGCCTGCGGATCGAGTTTATGCTCTCCAGCTCTGTTTCCCTTTTTAGTGTCCCTCCTGCAACCGACCATGTCTTCTATCTCTGAGAATCGGTCTTCTCTGAAGGAGTTCCTTGCCGTATGTCTGCCAGATCCTTTGCACATTATGCTCTCGCGTTGATAGATCTACACGTCCTCCTCCCGCACTCCCTACCAATCCTTCTCCCGCCTGCATTTCATATCTCACCCTTTCCTTTCAATAGTCAATCGCGACTATTCGCGGTGACCTGTCCACCATCACCGCGCCACCTTTCGTCCTCGCCACCAAATCCGCCGTCGAGTTCCCGGCATATTGGGCCGAGCACCCAGGCATCTTTGTTGCGCCTGCCTCGGAACCCGACCCGCAACGCCGTGCTTTGCTGGTTTTGAAATGGTTCCTGGCTGCTCTAAAGCAGCAACAGTATGCTGGGCGCGACGAGAAGGATGGTGTGAAGAAGCCGCTCAATGCGTTCCTCGGAGAGCTGTTCCTCGCGAGCTGGGATGGAGGAGAAGAAGGCGTGAAGGGGACGACGAAGTTGGTGAGTGAACAGGTTAGGTAGGCATATCAACCTTTCTTTTGTAATACATTTCTTGGTAGGAAAGTTTTGGAGTCGTAGACATTTGACATCGCTGACAAAGATTGGCAGCCACCATCCACCAGTAACAGCTTGCTACCTCTGGAACGACGAGCACGGCATCCGCGTAAGTCAGATTCAATCACTTTCCCCTAACCCGGTCCGCCATCATGACCCGAAACCTTTCAGTACTCCATCTAACTCAACAGGCCAACACAGGCCGAAGGATACACCCGCCAAGAAATAACCTTCAACGGCTCCGTCAACGTTCGGCAAATCGGTCACGCCATCCTCCATCTGGATGCCTACGACGAAGACTACCTGATTCCACTCCCCGACATCAAAGTCAAAGGTCTTTTGACAGGGACGCCCTACCCAGAACTCAACGGCACGTACTGCATCTCCAGCTCCTCCGGCTTCATCGCAGAGATCGGTTTCTCTGGAAAGGGTTTCCTCGGCATGAGCGGCACCAAGAACAGATTCGAAGCCAGCCTCTACCGCGCGGGCGATGCGGACAAGAAGCCGCTGTACACGGTCAAGGGGGGGTGGAATGACAGATTCACGATGCACGATGTTGCGAGCAACACTGATCTTGAGACGTATGACACGAATGCAGAAACCGCAGTGCCGCTGAACGTTGCGCCCATCGACGAACAGGACCCGTGGGAGTCGAGGCGGGCGTGGAGAGGCGTGATTGACGCGCTGAACCAGGGGAACATGCAAGCGACAAGCGACGAGAAGGGGAAAGTGGAGCAGGGGCAGCGGGCGATGCGGAAGCGGCAGGGGCTTGGGGAGAAGGAGTGGTGCGCGACCTTCTTCAAGAATGTCGATGGCGATGAGGTGTTTGAGCGGTTAGCGGAGCCGATAGGGGCCGAGTTAGGCAAGGAGAAGACGGTCGGGGTGTGGAAGTTTGATCACGAGAGGGCAAGGGTGGCGAGGAAGCCGTATAGAGGGGACTTAACGCCGACGGCGTGAATTTTAAAGGTCTATAGAGTTTTGCGAAATAAATGGCTAGCTTGTTACTAGGGATGTGGCGTATGGATATTTGTTGCTGTTCATTTCTCTGGTTTTATGAAGTGACTGCCAGTTCCGAAACTCCGAACTTGCTACCGCTCTAGCAGCCCGTTCGAAGCTACGATTGGTCTATCTCGCTACCGTGGAGCGTCCAAGTCTGGCCAGGCTTTTTGAGCCAAGGGGTGGGGTGCCGAATGTAGACAAGCTACGTGATTGGTCATGGCGCCAATCCGGGGGCGTATTTCCGGTTGCCGGACGGG
>Ga0335075_10009653_pt1 | contig 14686 bp, 9 predicted proteins | sample Lox_Sample_24_FD_206723 | JGI IMG/M metagenome (GOLD analysis project Ga0335075, IMG submission 206723) | Soil microbial communities from Loxahatchee National Wildlife Refuge, Florida, United States - Lox_Sample_2.4 | ecosystem: Environmental > Terrestrial > Soil > Wetlands | place: USA: Florida...
GCGGCGGCGCGTCCCAGCCCGCGCTGCTGCGAGCGCGCGGGCTCGCCAAGGTCTACAAGACCGGCGGCGTGCCGGTCGAGGCCGTCCGCGGCGTCGACCTGGAGGTCGGCGTCGGCGAGTTCGTGGCGATCATGGGGCCGTCCGGCTCGGGCAAGTCCACGCTGCTGCACGTGCTCGGCGGCCTTGAGCCGGCCACCCGCGGCGAGATCTGGCTGCGCGGGCAGCGGGTCGACCGTCTTTCCGCCTCCGCCTGGGCGGTGCTCCGCCGCAGGCACGTGGGCTTCGTGTTCCAGTTCTTCAACCTGCTGTCGACCATGACGGTCGCCGACAACGTCGAACTGCCCGCCCTGCTGGCGGGCGCGACGCCGCGCCAGGCGCGCAAGCGGCGCGAGGAACTCCTCGCCGAGCTTGGCATCACCGCCAAGGCGGACGCGGCGCCGTCCCGGCTGTCGGGCGGCGAGCAGCAGCGGGTCGCCCTCGCCCGCGCCCTGGCGAACGAGCCGAGCCTGCTGCTCGCCGACGAGCCGACGGGGAACCTGGACAGCGCCAATACCAGCGACGTGCTGCGACTGCTTGGCCGCGCGCACGCCGCGGGGCAGACGATCCTCATGGTCACCCACGACGCCAAGGTCGCCGGCCTCGCGGACCGGGTGGTCAGCCTGTTCGACGGCATGATCGCCGACGACGCCAAGATCGTCCCCGCGCCGCGCTACCAGGACAAGCAGGGCAGGCAGCAGGCCGTACGGAATTTCCTTGAGCTAAGAGGCTGAGGCCATGCGTGGGATGGTGCGCTGGATCCGCGCCGACCTGCGTGCCCACAAGGGACAGTCTGTGACCACCGTGACCGTGGTGGCGGGCGTGGTGGCCGCACTCGTGCTCGCGGTGATGCTCCTCGAGGGCGCGCTCAACCCCTGGCAGCAGCTGTTCAACCGGACCAGGGGCGCGGACGTGCTGGTGTACCTCTCCGGCGGAACGCCGACCGGGCCGCTGAAGCAGATCGCCGGCGTCACCGGCGTCGCCGCCCCGTACGACGCCGCGTCGGCGACCCTGGCGCAGGACGGGCAGAAGTTCCCGGTGCAACTGGACGGGATGACGCCGCGGCTGCCCGCGATGTCCGCGCCGCTCGTGGTGGCGGGGACCTGGCTGCGCGCCAGCCAGCCGGAGGGCGTGGTGGTGGAGGCCTCGTTCGCGACCGCGGCCGGCGTGGGCCTCGGCAGCGAGATCACCCTCGGCGGCGTGGACGGCACCATCGTCAAGATGCGGATCACCGGCATCGCCGACACGGCCGACCAGGGCTTCTACCCGCAGTGGACGCCCGGCCTGATCTGGGCGCAGCAGGGATTGGTTGACCGGGTGGAGCCCACCCGCAGCGAGACGACGGAGATCGTCGGGCTGCGGCTCGCCGACCCGTCAGCCGCCGGCACGGCCCAGGTCACCCAGGAAGTCTCCAACGCCTACAACGGCCCGGGCGAAGGCACGGTGGTCGAGCGGGTCACCACCAGCCAGCAGGTCATGGGCTCGATGGCGAGCGACGACCGGCTGCTCGGTGAACTGCTCGCGCTGTTCGGGATCATCGCCCTGATCGCCGCGCCGTGCGCGATCGCGAACGTGACGTCCGGCCGGGTGCTGATGCAGCGGCGGGACCTCGCGATGCTCAAGGCCCTTGGCTTCACCCCCGGCCAGGTCGTGCGGATGCTCTTCGCCGAGCAGGTCGCGCTCGGCGTGTTCGGCACCGCCCTCGGCCTGGCGGCCGCCTGGATCGCGACGTCGTCGGCGTTCGACCGGCCGGCCGCGGGGATCGGGATCACGCTCGCACCGCTCCCCGTCGCCCAGTCCGCCCTGGTCGCGGCGGGCGCCCTGCTGACCACGGGGATCGCGACGGCCATCCCCGCGTGGCGGGCCGGCCGGGTGTCGCCGGTCGCCGCCGTGCAGCCGAGCCCGCCGCGCGGGCACTTGTCCCGCGTCGCCCGGCTCTCCCTCGTCGTCCGGCTGCCGGTCCCGCTGGTCCTCGGCGCGCGCGACGCGCTGACGCGGCGGCTGGCCGCGGCGCTCACGGTGACGGGCGTCGCCATCCCCCTCGCGATGATCACCATCGCGCTCGCCGTCTGGTCCACGATCGGCTCGTTCGCCTCCGACCCGGGCCGGATCGGCCTCGCGGGCGCGCTCACCGTCTACTCAGGCGGCCCGCTCAGCAACAGCCAGACGGCCGCCCTGATCGCGGCGGACAAGCAGGTCAGCGCCAGCTACCCGGGCGCGCAGTTCGACACGCTGCTGCCGGGCGACAACGGCACGTTCGTCGCCCGCGCGATGGGCACCTCGCAGGACCCCTACCCGTTCCGCGTGGTGCAGGGACGGATGTTCCGTTCCGACCAGGAGGCGGTCGCCGGCCAGGGCTTCCTCGACCTGATGCACATCGGGGTCGGCCAGTGGGTCGACGCCACGATCGACGGCGGGCCGGTCATCCTGCGCATCGTCGGGCGGACGCTCGAGCCGGACAACGACGGCGACGTCGTGGACTTCGGCATCGACGCGCTGCCCGCGGCGAGCGCGTCCGCGCCGATGTTCTACAGCCTGGTGCTCAAGCCGGGCGTTGATCCGGCCGCCGCGCGCGCGGCCCTGCTCAAGGCGTCGGACAACCGACTCGACGTCCAGGTGAACGCGAACCCGGCCGGCCGGCTCGGGGTGGTGCGGGTGGTGATCGTCGTCGCGGTCGTCATCCTCGTGCTGATCGCCATGGCGAGCCTGCTGACCGCGACCGACGTGGGGCTGCGCGACCACGTGCACGAGGCGGGCATCCTGAAGGCGATGGGCCTCACCCCGCGCCAGGTCATGGCGACGCTCGTGGTCAGCACCACGATCGTCACCGCGATCGGCATCGTCATCGGGGTGGCCGTCGGCCTCGTCGTCGCGCCCCAGCTGATCAACGCGCAGGGCCAGGCGAGCGGCATCGGCTGGGGCATCGCCGCGGGCCTGTCTCCCGCGACGATCGCCGCCCTGCTGGCCGCCGCCGTGGCGGCGGCGGTCGCGGCGGCGCTGTTCCTTTCCGCCCGCGCCGCCCGCGCCGCCGATCCCCTGCTCGCCGCCAGGTCTCCGGCCCCGGGGCGGCTATCCGGCCTGCGCTACTGACGCCCCATTTCCTCTCTCGCCCCAAGGGCACCGCTGGCTAACCAGGACTCCTGTGATCACGGGCATGGCCTCAGCGGTGCGGCCGTCCCCGGGCTGAAGCGGTTTCTCCGCGACGTATACCGATTTCGGGGGGTACATACGACGCGAAACGGGCGCGTTTACGCCCGGAACTCGCTATACGTCGCCGAAGAACGGGCGGCGCGGGCGAAGCCGTCTTCGTCAGGGCGTGTAGATCAAGATGAGGACACCGCTCGGGAGCCGCCTGACGTCCGCGAGCGACAGCCGCGGTGCGTCCGGTATCTCCTCGAAGATGTGCCGCCCCGCGCCCGCCGCGACCGGCGTAAGCACCAGGTGAAACTCGTCGATCAGGCTGCCCGCCATCAGCACCCGGTCAAGCGGCCCGTTTCCGTACTTCACGATGGTGCCGCCCGGCTGGCCCTTGAGTTCGGCGACGAAGCCGGCCACGTCGCCCGGGATGACGGTGGCGTTCCACGTGGTCTCGGTCAGCGTCGTGGAGGCGACGTACTTAGGGATCGAGTTCATCCGCTCCACGAACGGCGTGGGCGTCATGCCCAGGTAGGCGGCCGACAGCCCCTCGTAGGTGCGGCGGCCGAGCAGCAGGGCGTCGGCGCCGTCGAGCAGTTCGGTGGCGTAGCCCGTGAAGTCGTCGTCGAGGAAGGGGAACGCCCAGTCCAGCGGTTCGATCTGGCCGCCGAGCGCGACGTGGGTGGACTCGATCAGCTTCCTCATCGCCTGTTTCCTTTCCCTGGTGGCGTGAGCGCGTTCAGCAGCCCGTCCAGGCGTTCATGACACTGGGCCAGTCCGCGCTCGGCGCCCGCGGCCGCGTAAATTTCCCGCGCCTGGAAGGTGGGGAAGGTCGTCTGTCCGGTGACCAGGGTGGCGCCGCCGTTGTCGGCGAAGGTGACCTCGTCGAGCATCTCGGTCCCTGGCGCGGCCTCGTAGACGAGCGTCGACACGAGCCGACGCGGCCGCTGGACCTGCCGGTACCGGCCGTGGAAGGAGTGCCGGCTCCCGTCCGGAGCGCGGTGAACGAACCGGTAAGCGCCGCCGACACGGAGGTCGACCTCGCAGAGGACAAGTTCGAACCCGTGCGGCACCCGCCAGTGGCGCAGGTGCTCCGGCTCGGTCCACACCTGGAAAACGAGCGCGGCCGGCGCGGCGAAGGCGCGCCGGAAGACGAGGACCGGCTCGTCGTGCGGCGCCGTGAGCTCCAGCCGCGGGCCGCTCACGCCGGCGGCCCGTCTTGCTGCAGGCCTTGAAGGTAACCGTCGAGCCGGTCGAAGCTTCCCTCCCAGAACTCCCGGTAGCGCAGCAGCCACTGTGCCGCGCTGTCGAGCGGGCCGGGTGCGATGCGGGCCGGCTTCCGCTGGGCCACCCGGCCCCGGGTGATCAGGCCGCTGCGCTCGAGCACCTTCAGGTGCAGGGCGACCGCCTGCAGGCTCATGCCGAACGGCTCGGCGAGCTCGCCCAATGTGGCCTCGCCCGCGCGAAGGCGCTCAAGGATTGCCCGCCTGGTCGGGTCGGCAAGAGCGGCAAAGGTCACGCTCAGCTCGTCGGTCGCGGTCTTCATCAAGCAATGACTTTATCAAGGATTTGCTTTAATACAAGAGGCGAAAGGGACGAATGTGTTGGCCTGCCACGCCGCCTATGCGTCCAGTGACCTCAGCCTTGCTCGAACCTCGTCCGCCGCAGGGCTCCCGGTGGCCTCGAAGGTGGCGAGCGCGGCCCGCCAGTGATCACGTGCGGCCATCGGGCCCTCGGTGTGCAGGACGGCGTGTCCGAGGCCGTAGAGCGCTCGTGCCTCATGAACGGGATCGGCGATGTCCCGGCTTAGCTTCAGCGCTGCCCGGTAGTCGTCGGCGGCCGAGAGATAGTGCTTCTCGGCGAGGCGAACCTCGCCGATCCCCAGATGCGAGGTGGCCTGCGCATGCCGCTCGGCCAACTCGATCGCCAGAGCGAGCGCCTTCTCATAGTGGCCGATGGCGGCCCGAAGGTCTCCCGTGTGGGAAAAAGCGGCGGCCATGCCGTTCAGGGTCTCCGCTTCGGACCTGCGGTCACCAATGGCGCGGAAGATGTCCAATGCGGCCCGGTAGTCCACGACGGCGTTTCGCTGGCTTCCGGAGAGGCGGTGAATGTCACCGATGTTGCTGAGCGCGATGGCCTCGCCCTGGCGGTCTCCCATCTCTAGGAACGCGGCCTTAGCCTGCTGATAGCTGACGAGTGCCTCGTCGTAGCAGCCGGCGTCCTGCTGCAGGCCACCGAGGTTGTTTAGCGCGTTGGTCGCGCCCTGAAGATCGCCAAGCTCGCGGTAGGCGGTGAGGGCAAGCTCGGCCCGGCGGAGTGCGTACCGCTGCCTGCCGAGGCGCGCGGCCGACATCCCGCTGTGGCTGAGGACGTCAGCCTCGCCGTGCCGGTCGCCGAGGTCGCGGCGTATGGCCAGCGCTTGGTCGTGGCAGGCAAGCGCCTCCATGTACATCGCTGACAAGGAGAAAATGATCCCCAGCGTGTCCAGGGCGGTGGCCTCACACGCCTTGTCGGACGCCGCCCGCGCGACGGCTAGCCCGTCCCTCGCGCGGTCCGCCGCCTCGGCGTGCTGTCCGGTTCGGCACAGGACGAAGGCAAGGTCGGTGAGTGCGGTCGCTTCGCCGCTGGCGTCCCCGGTCGCGCGCCATGCGGCTATGGCGCGGCGATGCAGGTCGATCGCGGCCGTCCAGTCGCCCCAGGTGTCGAGGAATCCGCCGAGCAGGTGGGCGAGCAGACCGGCGTGAACCGGCCAGCCCTTGGCCGCGGCGTGTCGCGCGACCGCCAGCATGCTGGTCTTCTCCGCGTGAAGCGACGCCAGGCACTCGCGCCGCGTGCGCAGCGTGGGTAGCGAAGGCGCGGTGAGCATGCCTCGCACCTCGATCCGCTTCGCGAACGGGTGGATCATCTGGTCGGCGCGATCGGCGAGAGCCACGTAGTAGTCGAGCAACCGCTGCGTCGCGGCTTGTCTGTCCGGCTCCGTGTCCACAGCCTCCGTGAGGTCGGCGGCATACTCGCGGATCAAGGTGTGGAGCGTAAAGCGTCCGGGAGTGGGCTCTTCGATCAGGTGAAAGTCGAGCAGGACCTCAAGCCCCTGAACGGCCCCCGCGGGTGAGTCGCCACCCGCCATGGCCCTCGCGGCGTGAGTGGAGAAGCTGTCTCCCGGGTGCAGCGCGAGCCAGCGGAAGAGTCGCTGCTGCCCGGCCGTTAAATAGCGGTAGGACAGGGCAAGGGCGGCGTTCATGTCGCGATCGATCGAGCGAATGTCTCGCAGTCGCGAAGCCAGGTCGCTCACCCCCCAGGCGGGATGGCCGCGCAAGCGGCTACCCGCGACCTGGATCTCAAGTGGTACCCGGCCGCACAGGCGGACCACGCTCGCCGCCGCGGCCTTGTCGGCCGGGACATCGATGTGCGCTCCCGCGGCCCGCGCGAAGTGCTCAAGCGCGTCGGCAAGCGGCAACGGGCGCAGCGGGAGCGACAGCATGCCAGGCAGGTTGAGGGTGCGCCGGCGGCTGGTGACAAGCACTAGGCAGCCGGGGACACCGGGCAGCAGGGGCAGTACCTGGTCGGCATCGAATGCGTCGTCGAGGAGAATGAGCGCCCGGCGGTCGGTGAGCTTGAACCGCCATAGCGCCGCCCTGTCCTCGAGGTCGGCCGGGATGACCTTGTCCGGCACGCCGAGCATGCGCAGCAATGTGCCGAGCGCCGCGGTCGGCGCCAGCGGTTCGCCGTCGTTTTGATGCGTGCGCAGCGGCAGGTAGAGCTGATCGGGGTAGCGCTTATGGAGGCGGTGCGCGGCGTGCACAGCGAGCGCTGTCTTGCCGACCCCCGCCATTCCGCTCATCACCACGATAGGGACCGATGAGCGCGTCTCGTCCGAGTCGAGCCAGGATGCCAGCGTCGCCAGTTCTGCCGCCCGGCCAGTGAAGTCGGGGTTGTCGCGAGGCATGGTGCTCGCGTCGGTGACGAGCCGGCGGTCGGCTGGCTGAGCGGGCGGTGCGGCGCTGAGCGTGGGATCGTCCCTGAGCATCAGCCGATGCAGGTCCCGTAGTGCCTGCCCAAGATCCCCGCCGTACCCCTCGCGCCAGCGATGCTCGGCCTCGACGTAAGCCGACAGGGCCTCAGCCTTCCGGCCCGCCCCGTATAGCGCGCGGAAGTAGAGGTCAAGAAGGTCCTCGTTTGGCGGCTGCTGGCGTACCATGGCCGCGATCTCGCCCACCAGTTCGACATGCCGATCCATGTGCAGACCGCTCTTAATGCGCTGGAGCCTGGCGGCGAGCCGCTCCTCGTCAAGCGCGACGCGTACGCCCTCAGCCCAGTCGCCATCGAGCCCGTCCAAGGGGATGCCGCGCCAGCACGTGTCGGCCGTATCCAACAGGTCGAAGGCGCGCCCATAGTCTCCGCCTGCCGCGGCCGCTCGTGCCTGATCCCGGAGCGAGCGGAACTGCCAGACGTCGACGTCCTGACGACTCACGCACAGGGCATAAGAGCCCGACCGCTGCGACAGCTCCTGACCGGTGCCGCCGGCCGAGCGCAGGCTCCTCCGCAGGCGGGACACGTTCTCGTACAGCGATTTGAGCGCGCTGTCCGAAGGCTCACTTCCCCAGATCCGGCTGATCAGTGTCTCCGCGGGGACAGGGCGCAGCTCCCAAAGCAAGACGGCGAGCACCCCCCGCTCCTTGCGGGAGCCCAGGTCGTAACGTTTCCCGTCTGCCCATAGTTCGACCTGCCCCAGGATACGGAACTCCACCCCGTTGTTCCTTCCGCTAATCCCCTCATATGTATCTAAGGGGACATTTCCCTTTTAGGAACGGACGGCACCCGTCAGGTAGCGGGTCGTTATCTTACAAATACATAACGTTGTGAGTTTCTTTGGCTCATCCGTCTCCGGCATCCCAGGGAACACCGCAGGAATCGGCCCGGCTCCCGTCCGCAAGAACGCTGCAATGTCGTTGGCAATCTTGGCCGTGCATCGTGTTTGAGGAGGCCGTGATGCCACGACCACAAACCGCGCGTCACCCTCCAGGGCAGGAATAGGGCAACACGAGGGGTGCGTGACTGCCGTGAATGGCATGGAATGGCGTCAAGTGCCGGTTGGGCTTGGCGCGGCGCGATGGATCACCCGCACTGGCTGCAAGACCGTGCTCGTGGTCATCCACACGGTGACGATGGGGCAGCGGCTCATGGACCTGCTGCCGCTCTTCGAAACCGACCAGCGGGTCCAGGTGGTCTTCACCGCCGCACCGCACGCCTTCGGCAACGGTGTGGCCAGGCTATTGCGTCGGCTCGACGGCGTGGTGATTCCCTGGGAGCAGGCCACCAGGACCACCTTTGATCTGGCCCTCGCCGCGGGCTACTCGGCGACGGACGAACTGCACGCGCCGCTGATCGTGGTCCCGCACGGAGCGGGGCACAACAAGCTAGTGGTGCGCCGGGACGCGGGCGGCGTGGTCGCCGCGCGCGGAGTGTGGGGCCTTGACCGGCAGAACCTTGTCCAGGACGGCCGGGTCGTCCCCGACGTCATCGTGCTCGCGCACCGAGCAGATCTGGCAGTGCTCGGACACCAGTGCCCGGAGGCGGTGCCCGCGGCAAGGGTGGCCGGGGATCCCTGCTACGACCGGCTTCTGGTCAGCAGACCACTGCGCAGGGCCTACCGCCGCGCCATGGGAGTCGCGGCCGGGGCACGGCTTATCGTCACCGCGTCGACGTGGGGTCCTCATTCGCTGTTCGGTCAGCCCACCGACCTGCACGACCGGATGCTTGACGAGCTGCCAAGGGACAAGTACCAGGTATCGGCGCTCCTGCACCCGAATGTCTGGTACGGACACGGGCCACGGCAAATCCGTGCGTGGAAGGGCAGTGCGATGCGGCGCGGCCTGGGGCTCGTGCCGCCTGACTCGGAGTGGCTCGGCGCCCTCCTCGCCGCGGACGTCGTGGTTGGCGACGCGGGGAGCAGCACCGCGTACGCCGCGGCGGCCGGCGTCCCGGTGATTCTCGGGAGGCAGCCCGACGAGGGCATAGCGCCTGGTTCGCCGGCGGCGCTGCTGGCCGAGTCTGCCCCGAGGCTACGCGTCGATCGTCCGATCGCCGGCCAGCTGACCGACGCCATCGCTGGGTACGGCACCGAACTGTCCCGCTCGATCGCTGGGCGGATCACATCCGAACCCGGGCACTTCGCGAGGAACATGCGGCCGCTGCTCTACCGCAAGCTCGGGCTCTCTCAGCCGCCGACCATTCCCGCCACGCGCCCGGCGGGCCTGCCACGCCTCATTCACCGCGGGGGCTGACGATGGCGAGCATCGTGGTCGTCGGAGTCGCCAGCCTCTACATGGCGGCCGGGGTAGCGGGGGAGTTCCCGCTCGACTACGCGCCCGTTGCCGAGCCGGACTGGATGCGCGCCGGGGTCACGGGTTCTGGAGCCCACATCGCCAAGGTGCTGAACGCGCTCGGCGACGACGTCCGGCTCTGCACCATGGCGGGAACGGATCCCGCGGGTCTCACGATCAGGGCCGACCTGCGGGCGAGCGGGCTGTCCGGTGAGGGCATCGTGGACGCGGGGGCGACCTGGCTCGGCGTCGTCCTCGTGGCCCCCGACGGTCGGCGGATGGGGCTTCCCTACATGGCGGCGATGAGCGCCGTCGGCTACCCGGCCGAGACGTTTCACCGCCTCGCCGCCGGCGCGGACCTCGCCGTACTCACGAATGCCCGCTTCTGCCGTCCGCTCGTCCGGCACGCTGAGCGCCTGCCGGTCCCTGTCGCCGTCGACGTTCAGCTGATCAGCGACGCGGAGGATGCGTGCAACAGGCCGTGGCTTGAGGTGGCCGATGTCCTCTTTTGCAGTCACGAGCGGTTGCCGTGCGCGCCGGAAGAGTGGATAGCGCGGATCTTCGCCCGTTACCCCGGGTGCCAGGTGATCGGCATCGGGATGGGCGCGGACGGCGCGCTGGTCGGGCTCAGGGACGGTCGGCTGATCAGGGCCGAGGCGGTCACCCCGCGCGGCGTGGTGAGCACCGCGGGGGCCGGGGACGCGCTCTTCGCGTCTTTCCTGCATGGCTGGCTGGCGACGGGCAACCCGGTCGGTGCCCTGCAGTCGGCGGTGCTGCACGCGGGCTGGAAGATCGGAGACCCGATGCCGGGCACGTCGTCCCTGACGGAGTCTGAACTGGAACGCCTGGCCCGGGTGCACCGGGCCAGGGTCTCGATTGGCCGTTGGGTCAGTCCCCGTCGGCCTGGTCAAGCCGGGCCAGCCGCTCGCGAACCCGTGCCTCCTCCGGCGTGCCAAGGCTGACCAGGATCCGCTGCGCCTCGGCGTAGCGAGTCCTGGCCTCATCTGGTCGCCTGGCGCTGCGCGCGAGGTCGCCGAGCGCCACCAGCGCGTCAGCCTCGCCGCGAACGGAGCCCGCTTCCCGCAGGAGGCCCAGCGCCCGGTGCAGGTAGTCGGTTGCGGCCGCCGGATTCCCGCCAAGCGCGTGGGCGTGTCCGAGCCTGGTCAGCACGCGCCCGCGGCTGTGCGGATCAGGAGATTCCGCAAGAAGCCGGTCGGCTTCATCAAGCGCCGCGATCGCTTCCTGCGGTCGGTCGGTCGCCAGGAGCGCGTCGGCCAATTCGGCCAGCGTGACGGCCATGTGCCGGGTGTCGCCAAACTCTCGGTAACCCGCGACCGCCTCACCCAGCCAGTCAACCGCGTTCCGCCAGCGGCCCCTGGCCATGGCGAGGTAGCCGAGCCTGCGCAGGCATCCGGCGACCCGGTCGCGGCGGCCGAGCCGCTGCCAGGCGTCGCGTGCCTGCTCGATGAAGTCCTCTGCCTCGTCGAGCTGCCCGGCATCGATGAGGGAGCTGCCCAGTCGGTAGAGCATCTTGGCCTCGCCAAGCGGTTCACCGCTCGCGCGGGCCGCGGTGAGCCCGAGTCGACCAAACTCCAGCCGCTCCGGCTGTCGACCGCGGTACAAAAAGACGGGCCACATGGCGTCGGCCAGCTGCCAGGTGACCGAGCCTTTGTGGTGGCTGGCCGCCATCCGGGCGGCCGCCAGCGCGTTCGGCAGCTCGCCGTCGAGCCAGTCGAGCGCTGCGGCGGCGCTCGCGAACCTGAGCGGTTCGGCCGGCTGGTGGCGGACGTCAAGGACCAGGTCGCCGCTGCCGCGGTAGGGCGTGACGGTGAGGGACGCGTTACCCACCGCGGCCAGGTACCAGTCGAGCATGCGTCCAATCGCTTCGTCGCGCGCCGACCCTGACTCCGTCTGCTCGGCCATCTCGCGCGCGTGCAGCCGGGTCAGGTCATGGAATCGATAACCGCCGGTGGCGTCGTCCAGCAGGTTGGCGTCCGTCAAAATCCCGAGCTGGCGCTTCGCGTCCGCGCGCGACACCAGGGCGGTCGCCGCGGCCACCCCGCTGTCGAAGCGCACACCGGGGAACAGGGCCATGAGCCGGTACATGCGCCCGGCTTCCGCGGGCAGCGCGCGGTAGGAAACATCGAGCGCGCCGCGCACGGCCATGTCGTCATCTTCCATCCTGAGGGCGGCCAGCCGCTCGCCCTCATGGGCCATGACATCGGCTAGTTCGTCGATGGACCACCGAGGCCTGGCGGCGAGGCGGGCACCCGCAACGCAGATGGCGAGGGGCACCCGGGCGCACAGTTCGACAAGCCGCCGTGCCGCGTGCGGGTGCGCCTGCACCCGGTCGTCGCCGATCGTGCGGGCAAGAAGCTCGAGTGCGGCGCTCTCGTCAAGCCGGTCTAGCTGGATCACCCGACCGCCGAGCGCCGCCAGGCCGCTCAGCCGGACCCGGCTCGTCACGACGGCTACGCTCTCCGGAGACGGCGGCAGCAGCGGCACGACCTGGCCCGCGTTGAGGGCGTCGTCGAGCACCAGAAGTACCCGCTTGTCGACCATAAGCGAGCGATAGAGGCCGGTCAGTTCGGCTACGTCGCCAGACACCTGGCGCGGATCGACCCCGAGCGCGCGCAGGAAGCGGCCGAGGACCTCGCTGACGTTGGCGGGGCCGTCTGGGGCGTACCCGTGCAGGTCGGCGAAGAGCGCACCGTCCGGATAGTCTCGGCGGACAGCGTGAGCCCAGCTCACGGCCAAGGCCGTCTTGCCTATGCCGGGCTGACCCGTGATCAGGAGTATGCGGCTTTCGCGGGCGGCGTCCAGCGTTGCCGTGTCTTGCGATCGTCCGGTGAGCCGGACGGCCGACGGCAACTGGTTGGGTGGCGGCAACCGGAGCGCAGGCTGATGGAAATGCACGCTGCTGACATCGCGCGCCTGTATTGCCGGTCCGTACACTACGCCGCTGAGTTCGTTCCAAGTTCCAGAAGTAGAATCGAATTTATTTTCTTCTTGCTGATCTCTCGACCCCTCCGAGTCGCCGCTCATCATGCCAGGCCAATCCATAAATCCGGAAACGTACTGTAGCCGCATACTACGCATTGTCCGCATGTTTCCGACAATTGCTTCATAAATCGATTACATGCTGATTCTTCCGCTGCCACGTCGGGCCCCTGAGAAGATCGCTATCGTGACTCCCGCACGCTATTGCCACTTCCCGGGGCGTGAGCGTCGCAAGAGATCATAGTGATCGAATTAAGGGGGTGCAAAATGGAACCAATAACGGTAATTGTCCTGGTTGCGCTCTGGATCTATAAATTTTGATCTACGGCTGGCTAGTGGCCGCTCCTTCCTTCGGCCACCGAGCGATGCCCGGACCTTACTGAGACCGAACCCCTGCCAGTCGGTGGGCAGTGCTTCGACGGCAGGGGTTCGGCCCTATCGGGGGTCTCGCCTGGCATCTCTCGATACGGCTGTCGTAACTTCACTTACAGGGACGAGCATAGTCGACTATCTGGCATAGGTTCCATCGGATCGGTGTATTCAACGGTCATATCTTCCCTCAGCCGATCTCCGAGCTAGCCCCCGTGGGGGCGTGAAGGGCCTGCACTAGTGCTCCGCCCGAGCTGATTAACTGGACATATGTCCCCCAAGAACGCCACCCGCACCCCATCAGGCCCCCACCGCAAGCGCCTGGTGAGAGCGGCCGGATGACGGTCTGGGCACGGCGCGTTCACCCCGCACGGTGAGCGCGGTCGCGGAGGCCACGGGGTCATACCGGCGGCTGCTTGGCGATCCGGTGCTGCGCGGGCTCGCGGTCGCGGACATCTGCGCGCGCCTGCCGCAAGGGATGGTCAGCATCACGCTGCTCCTGGTCGCCGCCGTGCACGCGTCGATGACGACGGCCGGGCTCGTCGTGGCCGGCTACACGCTCGGCCAGGGCGTGACCGGTCCGCTGCGCGGCCGGCTGGCCGACCGGCACGGGCTCGCGCGGGTGTGCGCCGTCTGCGCCGGCCTGTACACCGCGGCGCTGCTGAGCCTGCTCGCCGGCGCGCTCGAAGGCGCCCCGGCCTGGCTGCTGGTGGCGACCGCGGGCGCGGCCGGGCTGGCCGTCCCGCCGCTGAGCCCGGGGATGCGCAGCCTCTGGTCGGCCCACGCGGCCGGCGCACTGCGGCACGCCGCGTTCGCGCTCGACGCCGCCGTGTTCGACCTCGCCTACATCACCGGGCCGGTGCTGGCGAGCCTGCTGGCGACCGGCGTCGCCCCGGCCGCGGCCGTCGCCGTGCTGCTGGCGCTCACGGGCGCGGCCACCGTCATCGTGGGCGTGCGGTTCCGCCGGAACGAGTCCGGCCGGACCGGGCGCCGGGCGGATGACGGGCGCCCGGCCCAGCGAGCGCTGCGTTCCGTCGCGCTGCGGCGCCTGCTGGTCACCGGCGTGCTGGTCAACCTGGCGCTGAGCGCGACCGAGGTGGCCCTGACCGCCTACGTGCGCCAGCACCACGCGCTGTGGGCATCGGGACCGCTGCTCGCCGAGGTGTCGGTCGGCAGCATCGTCGGCAGCCTGCTCCTTGGCGCCAGGACGCCGACCGCCAGCGCGGCCGAAGGGACAAGCCGCCTGCCCCGGCTGCTCGCCCGCTACGCGCTCGGCCTGGCGGCGCTGGCCGCGGCGGCCCTGTACCCGCCGCTGGTGGCGGTCGCCGCGCCGCTGGCCGGACTGAGCCTTGGGCCGTCGCTGGCCACGCTGTTCAGCCTGGCGTCGAGCGCGGCGCCGGAGGGGGCGGGCACCGAGGCGCAGTCGTGGCTGAGTTCGGTGATGAACGGCGGCGCGGCCGCCGGGGCGGCCCTGGCCGGGGCGACCTCCGGCCAGCCGGTGCTGTCGCTGGCCGTCGCCGCGGCGGCCGCCGCGGCCGCCGGCGGCGTCAGCCTGGCGCTGCGCCCGCGGGGCGGCCGCTAGCCGCCCGGCGTCACAACCGGGCGCCCTGTCACGTCATAAGTAATGACGTCGACAAGGAGCGAAGGAGGACGCATGCCTCCGACCGAGGTGCCACGCGCGCTCGACGGGCTTGGCGGCTGGCTGGACGACCGGTTCGGCGGCGCGCGCGGCACGCGCAAGCTGATGCGGAAGGTCTTCCCCGACCACTGGACGTTCATGTTCGGCGAGATCGCGCTGTGGTCGTTCGTGATCCTGCTGCTCA
>Ga0335075_10009654_pt1 | contig 14685 bp, 14 predicted proteins | sample Lox_Sample_24_FD_206723 | JGI IMG/M metagenome (GOLD analysis project Ga0335075, IMG submission 206723) | Soil microbial communities from Loxahatchee National Wildlife Refuge, Florida, United States - Lox_Sample_2.4 | ecosystem: Environmental > Terrestrial > Soil > Wetlands | place: USA...
AGAACGACCTCGTCCAAGCCGTGGTCAAGACTCACCTGGCCGAGGCCAGCACGACGCTCACGGCAGTCGAGGCCGCCCGCGAAGCACCGCGCGAGCGGCTCAAGGCGCTGTTCAGCGCGCTCGCCGGGCAGAGCGAGATGATCCCCTGGTACGGCTGCCCGCACGGCTCGCTCTGCCAGGAACTCGCCAAGCGCGCCGACGGCCTGGGCCCAGCCGCCGATCTCATGATCATCACCGTCGACTGGGCGGCGCGGCAGTTCGACGCCATCGGCCGCCGCGACGCGTACGACCTCGCCGTCCAGGTCATCGCCAGGTACCAGGGCACCGCGCTGCTGACCAGCACGCTGCACGACCCAGACCTGATGACCCGCGAGACCCTCCGGGTCGCCCAGTGGATTGACACGCTCTTACCAAGCGAATGTGCGACATCTGACCTCAATACGAACCGTATCCCCGCCATGTGTGGCGCCTCACAGTTCCGGGTTGAACGGCACGGATGACGGCCGAGGCGACGGGCGGCTGACCAGGATCTGCATCCGCACCGGTCGCCCCCCTCGGCGCCACAGAGCTCACGCTGCCTGCCTGGTCGGACTGACGCCAGATCGCTGATTACGAGTTGCTGCCAGCAAACGGTTCGGCGTCCGCTGATAACCGCAGAACGACCGGATCTGAATGCCACCCTTGTTATAGCGGAGGCCCGGTCGGGTGCCGGGAATGTGAGGCGCGGCCGGTGCGCGTCACGATGCGGCTGGGGTGTCGAAGTAGTGGCCCTTGTCGAGGTCGTCGATGAGCCGCGCGTGGACCGGCTGCCAGCCGACCAGCTGGCGGGTCAGCGTGCTGGAGGCGCGGATATCGGCGGCGAAGACCATCCCGAGCGGGCCGAAGTGCCCGGCGGCCTGTTGTGGGGGGATGGAGACGGCCGGCAGGTTCAGGTGGCGGCCGATCGCCTCGGCGATGTCGCGGGTCGGCACGCCTTCTTCGGCGACCGCGTGCAGCGTGGACCCGGCAGGTGCCTGTTCCAGTGCCAGCCGGAACAGGTGCGCGGCATCGAGCAGGTGCACCGCGGCCCAGCGGTTGGACCCGTCGCCGACGTAGCCGGAGACGCCTTTCTCGCGGGCAGTGGCGATCAGGGCGGGGAGGAAGGCGTGATCGCCCTCGCCATGGACCGACGGTGCTAGCCGGACGAGCGACGAGCGGACGCCGCGGGCAGCCAGGGCGGGCACCAGCAGCGCGCCTGGCCGGGCGGCCGCGACCGGGGAGGCAGGGTCGGGCGTGTCCCGTTCGGTCGCCGGCCGCCCTGCCGCGAGCCCGAGCAGCCCGGAGACGATGACGAAGGGCCGGCCTGAGCCCGCCAGGGCGTCACCCATGGTCTCGATGGCGCGCAGCTCGGCCTGCCCGGCAGCCGGGCCACCAGCGAAGCCGCCGAACGCCAGGTGGATGACCCCGCCGGAGTCGGCCGCGCCGGCCCGCAGGCTGCTGAGGTTGTCGAGGTCGCCGCGGTGCACCTGCGCCCCGGCGGCGGCGAGCGCGGCGGCCGGGGCGTCTGAGCGGGCGAGCGCGGTGACCTCGTGGCCGGCGGCCAGGAGTTCGGGAACGAGCGCGGAGCCGATGAAGCCGGACCCGCCGGTGACGAATACGCGCATGAGAGAAACCTCCAGATTGTCTGGGATATGGGATTTTGCGCTCCAGCTGTGGCGGCGTGGCTGTGTCGCCTGTGGTATGCGTGCCTCCGTGGGCGGGCTGCCAGCTGCCGGGCACATGGCGGCCGGGCGGCGTCTTCTGGTGTTCGTAAACGTGAAGCAGGCATGGCGTGGGAGTAGATGAGTCGCCGTCGCGTCATCGATGCGGTTGCGGTGCCGTGCTGCTCGCGGGGCCTGCGCCGTCCGGCCCGGTGGCAGCCGTCGCAATTCCGGGGGAAGGTACCCGGGGCCGTTCGGACTGAATGCTCTTGATCTGCCGGTGCCGGCCTGGCGGCTTCCGGGCACGGCAATCACGCTTGTTCCGGTCCTGGCCGGTGCGCATCGGCTGGCGGGATAGCCGTGACCCGATGTCCCCGGGTCTCAGCCGGGTTCGGTGAGCTGGTGTCGCCGGCCGGCTCGGGGCCTGCGCCGGCCAGGTCCTGGCGGCTGACCCGCATCATGAACAGCGCGATGATCACCGCGAGCGCCAGGATGCCCGCCGAGACCACGAAGCCCCGGGAGAACCCGGTCGCCAGCGCGTGGTGGTCGATCTGGGTGCGCAGCGCGGCCGCCTGGGCGCCGGAGACGTGCACGCCGGCCTTCGCCGCCGCGGCGGCGGTCTGGGATCGCAGGCTGCTGGCCACCGCGCTCCAGGCCACGGTGCCGACGACCGCCAGCCCGATCGAGCCGCCGACCTGTTGGCCGACGTTGTTCAGGCTGGACGCCGCGCCGGCGTCGCCGGCGGTCACCTTGTTCAAGATGACCAGGGACATCGGCACGAACACCAGGCCCAGGCCGGCCCCGAGGACCAGCGTCGGGCCGAGCATCCCGCTTGCGTACGTGCTGTGCTCGGTGATCCGGGACAGCCAGGCCATCCCGCCGGCCGCGATCGCGGCCCCGGCGATCAGCAGCGGCCGGGCGCCGATCCGGCTCACCCCCCGCTGCGCGGCTATTGTCATCACCAAGATCACCGGGACGTACGGCAGGTAGGCGGCCCCGGTCCGCAGCGCGCTGTACCCCCACACGTCCTGGATGAACAGCGTCAGGAAGAAGAACATGCCGAGGACCGCGGTGCCGACGCACAAGCTGATCAAGAACGCGCCGGACCGGTCCCGGCTGCGCAGCAGCCGCAGGGGCAGCAGCGCGGACCTGGTGCGGGTCTCGATCACCACGAACGCGGCCAGCAGCACCGCCGCGGCGGCCAGCGACGCGACGACTTTGGCGTCGCCCCAGTGCGAGACGCCGTCCGGGGTGGTGGCGGCGTTGGACAGCCCGTACACCAGGGCGGCGACCCCGGCGGTCGCGGTGATCGCGCCGGGCAGGTCGAACCGCCCGGAGCGCCGCTCGGTGGCGGGCAGCACGCGGGTGGCCAGGGCCGCGACGACGAGCCCGATCGGCACGTTGACGAAGAACACCCACCGCCAGCTGGCGTAGGTGACCAGCAGGCCGCCGGCCAGCAGTCCGACCGGGATGCCCACGATGGCCATCGCCGAGTACACAGCTATCGCCCGGTTGCGCGGCGGGCCTTCGGGGAAGGTGACGGCGATCAGCGACAGTGCGGTGGGCGCGGCCATCGCCGCGCCGGCGCCCTGGACGGCGCGGGCGGTGATCAGCCACGCCTGGCCGGTGGCGAATCCGCCGAGCAGCGAGGCCAGCACGAACACCAGCAGCCCGGCGATCAAGATCCGGCGGCGCCCCAGCAGGTCGCCGGACCGGCCGCCGAGCAGCAGCAGCCCGCCGAAGGTCACGGCGTAGGCGTTGACGACCCACTCCAGGCTGGACCCGGAAAAGCCGAGCGCGGCCTGGATGTGCGGCAGGGCGACGTTGACGATGGTCAGGTCGATGATGATCATCAGCTGGGCGGTCGCGATGACGGCCAGCACCAGGCCCGGCCGCCTCGGCGCCTGGGCGGTAGTCACGGCCGGGGCACGCGGGGCCGCAGGCCGGGTTTGCGGTGTTTCAGATGGCATAATCTCCTCCTCCGCTCGATCATGGCGGGACACTGCCAGCCTGCAGGGGCGACTTGGCGGCCGCTTGGCGTCGTGCCGGCAGTGTCGAGGATGAGGTCGAACCTGCCCTTGAGCGGTGCCGGGTCGAAGTCGAACCCGACGACGGGGTCAACGCCGAGGGCCCTCGCCTCGGCCGCCGCGCTGTCACGGCAGCTGCCGGCCACGGACGCGCCGCGCATCCGCGCGATCTGGACAGCTGTCCGGCCGACCCCGCCGAGGCAGCCGGTGATGAACACGCTCTGGCCGGCTGTGAGCTCACCCTTGTCGATGAGGGCCTGCAGCGCGGCCACCCCGACGGTCGGCAGCGTCGCGGCTTCCTCAAAGGAGAGGCCTGCGGGCATCTTGACGACCTGCTTCTGGTCCGCGGTCACCATCTCGGCGAACGCCCCGGCCTTCCTGAGACTGGCCGCGCCGAGCACGTCATCGCCCGCCTTGAACTGGGTGACGCCCTCGCCGACGGCCACGACGGTTCCCGCGAAGTCGTTACCGACGCCGCCCGGAAAGTGCCGGCCGGTCATCAGCCTGGAGTCGCCATTGCGGAACTTCCAGTCCTTCGGGTTGGCGGCCGCCGCCAGCACGCGGACCAGCACCTGCCCCTTGCCCGGCACCGGCGGCTCAACCTCGTCAAGATGCATGAGCTCGGGGCCGCCGTACTTGTCATATTCGATCTTCTTCATCATGACTCCTTCTGGAAGTAGTGACATTGGCGCAGGTCGTCGAGCAGCCCGGGGATGCTCCGGCTGCCGCCGGGCATCCGTGTCTTACTCGTCTGGCCGATGGCGTACGTCCCAAGTTGTCAGTGCCTGCATGGTGCGGCTCAGCCGTGAAATTCGGTGACGCCGAGGGCGAGGTCCCAGTGCCCCACCCCGTGGCGGGCGAGGCCCATCACGACCAGGCCCGCTCCTTCCAGCCAGTGCGCCATTTTCAGGCCGCCGACGTCCAGCGGGCGCAGCCCGAGGCTCTCGACGAACGCCTGCACGCCCGCCTTGGCCTGCGCATTGTCGCCGGCGATGAAGACGTCGAGCGGCCGGCCGTTTTCCAGGACGTGGCGGAAGATGGTGTTGAATGCCTTCACCACGCTGGCGCTGGCCGGGGCCGCCTTGGCGGCTTCCTGCGCGATCGAGGTGTCCTCGCGGGTGGCCAGCCCGTCGGCCTCGGGATTGAAGGGGTTGCTGATGTCGACGATGATCTTGCCCGCGAGGGCGTCTGCGTACTCGGCGACGACCGGCACGACAGCGTCGTACAGCACGGCCACGATGACGATGTCCCCGGCCGGGACGGCGCCCCACTCTCCCGTCGTGGCGCTGCCGCCGAGAGCCTTGGCCAGGTCAGCGGCCTTAGACTGATCGCGGCCCATGACCTCGACGGTGTTGCCACCCGAGACCGCCAGCGTGCCGATGGTGCGGGCCATGTTCCCGGTGCCGATGATGCTGATGCTGCTCATGAGATGTCCTGCCCTGGTTGTGCGTTGTTCGGTTTAGATGGCGGTGGTGCCGCTCCAGCCTGTCGCTGCTCGCGCGACGGTCAGATGCCGAGCCCCATCCCGCCGGAGATGACGATCTCCTGGCCGGTGATGTAGGCAGCCTCGTCGGACGCGAGGAAAGCGACGGTCTCGGCAACGTCCTCAGGACGGCCGACTCGCCCGAGCGGTATCTTCGCGGCGAGGCCTGCGAGCACCTCGGTGACCGCGTCGGGCGCGAGGCCGGACTTCGACCAGAGCGGGGTCTCGATCGATCCGGGGCTGACCGCGTTCACGCGAATACGCCGTGGCGCGAGTTCCAGTGCCAGCGACGGCATCATCGCGAGCAGCGCACCTCGTGACCCGACTGAGACGCTCACGCCCGCGGCGCCACGTGTCGAGCCGATCCCGACGGTGAGGATGACGGACGCGCCGTCTGCCAGCAGCGGCACTGCCCTGGACAGCATGAAGAACTGTCCCTTGGCGTTGGTCGCGAACACGTTGTCGAAGGATGCCTCGTCCCACGCCTCCAGCGGCATAGAGGTATTGACGCCGGCGTTGAGGAACAGCGTGTCGAGTGATCCGAACCTGTCACGGATCTCGGCCATGACGCGCTCGGTCGCGTCGATCGAACGCGAGTCGGCCTCGAGGACGAGAACGTCGTCGGGCAGTTCCTTGCGCGCCCGGGCGAGTGTCTCAGGATTCCGGCCCGTGACAGCGACCCGGTACCCGCGGCGGTGGAAGACCTCCGCCGTCGCCTTGCCGATTCCGCTGGTTCCGCCGGTGATGAGGGCGGCAGGTGCTGGCATTCGCGTTCTCCCGTGAAATGATTGCACGTGGTGCACTCAGGATAAACGGTATGTACACCGCTCTGTGTGCTTACGGTACCGGTCGGACAGCCGGGACGCAAGCTATGTAAACCGTTCGTTACCCGACTGGGGTACCATGGACCCATGACGGAGTTGGAGAAGGGCCCCCAGGGCCGCCGCCGCGGCCGGGGCGCCCGCGAGCGCATCCTCAGCGCATCCCAGCAGCTGTTCCGCGAGCAGGGCATCAACCGCACCGGCATGGACCAGCTCTGCGCGGCGGCCCAGGTGTCCAAGCGCACGGCCTACCAGCACTTCCCCGGCAAGGACGAACTCGTCGCCGAGTACCTGCGCCGGTTCGACCCCTCCGTTCTGCCCGGCGTGTTCGACCGCACCGACCTCACGCCCCGCGAACGGCTCCTCGCCGCCTTCGACATCCCCCCCACCACCCCCCTGTGCCCCTACATCGCCGCCGCCGTCGAACTCCACGACCCCCAGCACCCCGCATCCCAGTACGCCCGCGACTACAAGAAAGCCGTCGCCGCGCGGCTCGCCGACACCGCCCGTGAAGCCGGGGCCGCCGACCCTGAACAGCTCGGCGAGCAGCTCGCGCTGCTTCTCGACGGGGCCGCGGCCCGCACCCGGGTCCTCAACGCCGACGCCTTCCCCACCGCCGCCGCCATCGCCGCCGTCCTGATCGACAACGCCATCCCCACGGCAGCCCAGCGATGACCGCGGTTTGATGCAGTCATTTCCGATGCTGCGCTGCATCATCTCGGCGATAGCCGGGCGAACCTGCTGAGGCTATGGCAGCTGATGCGTCCAGGCGGGGCGCTGGCCGCGGCGGGTTTCCCCGGATGCAGTGGCGCGAACGGACACGACACGGCCGCGCGGGCACGCAGAGCACCCAATTCGGCGCGCATCATCGCAGGTGCTTTCCAACCGACAATGGCGTACCTAACGGCGGGTACGCGCGCAAGCTACACCAGCGGCGGTAGCGGTGCGTCACGGGCGCCGCGGACCGCAGGCGACGTGACCGCCGGCCCTGCCCATGCCAGCTACGTGCCGGTGAGCTATGCGCCGTGCGCGGAAAGGCGCTGCTTCTGAAGGCTCCGGCGCGGCTAACCGCCGGGGACTGCCTTATGGGGGTTCAACTCGGTGGCAAGGTCATTGAGGCCCGCTTCCCAGGCCGCGACCGCGGCGCGGGAAGTTCCGGGCAGCAGCCGGAGGCCGTCGCCAGGCTTCCTGATGAGTAAGCCTCGTCATGTGGCCGCCTCAGCCGCGCCCTGGCCTGCGGCTCCATCCCGGCTCGCCGTCCTTGCCGTTTCCGCAGGCCAGGCACCCGGAACGGCCGGAGGGCTGGTACTGCCGCTGATATTCCGCCTGCGAAATGGCGCCCGGCCGCTCCCTGCCGTGTTAGATTGTAGTGGTGATAGATCACCGATGTGGTGGTGTATCACCCGAACGGGCGTTCAAGTCCCCCCTCGGACACACATAACAAGCCTCTGACCTGCGGATATACCGTTGGCCGCGTCTCTTGAATCACATCTCTGCAGGTCAGGACTATGGGGTTCAAGTCGGGTCCAGATTGCGGTGAGGTAACAGTCAGTCTCAATCAGCCTCACGGGTCACACACGTAAAGCGCCAGCCATCTGCTGCCGCTAGCCGCCCTCCGTAACCCATTACTCCGTTGTGACCCGACAACGGCTTCGCCACAGAACGACGAACGATACGTGACGTGAGCGGACGGCCGGGTTAGGCGAAGAGGTCGCTTCCCTTGAGCTCAGTTGGTCAGCAGGCCCTCAAACGTCGACCAGCTCGGCGATCTTGGCGGCGATGTCCGGGGCGGCTGTGACACCCCGCAAGAAGCCTCGGTCGTGGACGCACTCTTCTCTGTTCGGTGTGGTGCACGCGGACATGCCCTTGACGCTGGTCAATATCTGGCTCGCCATCCAGGGGCCGGCCTGTTCGGAGGGACTTGCCCGCCAGTGTTTTCCCCTGAACCGCTGGGGCCTGAAGAGCCGCGGCGCTGGTACAGGTCGTTATGGCCTGGTGGCCTGCGCCTGGAGCTTGGCCCAGGCGTCCCTGAGGCCGAGGGTGCGGTTGAAGACGAGCCGTCCGGGCGTCGAGTCGGGATCCGGGCAGAAGTAGCCGAGGCGCTCGAACTGCACGGTCTCACCGACCGGCAGTTCCATGAGCACAGGCTCGACCAGGCACTCCTGGAGCACCGTCTCCGAGTTGGGGTTGAGGTCGGCGTAGAGGTCGCCGTCAGCGCCGGGATCGGGGCGGGTGAAGAGACGGTCATAGACACGCACTTGGGCGGGCACGGCGTGCTCGGACGAGAGCCAGTGCAGCGTCGCCTTCGGCCGGCGCCCGTCGGGGGCGTCGCCGCCGCGCGTCTCCGGGTCGTAGACGCAGCGGAGCTCGACGATTTCGCCGCTCGCGTCCTTGACCACGTCGGTGCAGGTCACGAAGTAGGCGCAGCGCAAACGCACTTCGCGGCCGGGGGCGAGGCGGAAGAACTTACTCGGCGGGTCCTCCATGAAGTCGTCGCGTTCGATCCAGAGCTCGCGCGCGAAGGGCACCCTGCGTGTCCCGGCCGAGGGATCCTCCGGGTTGTTGACGGCCTCCACCTCCTCGACCTGCCCCTCTGGGTAGTTCTCGATCACGAGCCTGAGCGGGCGCAGGACGGCGAAGCGTCGCAGCGCCCTCCGGTTCAGCACGTCCCTGACCTCGTGCTCAAGCATCTCGATTTCGGCGGCGCTCGTGCCCTTGCTTCCCAGCGAGACCATGTTGAGGAAGTTGCGCAGACCCTCGGGTGGGAAGCCGCGTCGGCGCAGGGCCGAGAGGGTGGGCATGCGCGGATCGTCCCAGCCTCGCACGTGGCCTTCGCTCACAAGCCGCCGTAGGAAGCGCTTCGAGAGCACGGTGTACGTGAAGTTGAGGCGGGCGAACTCGTATTGGTGCGGGCGCGAAGGCACCGGCAGGTTCTCGAGCAGCCAGTCGTAGAGCGGTCGGTGGTCTTCGAACTCGAGCGTGCAGAGGGAGTGGGTGATGCCCTCGATTGCGTCCGACTGGCCGTGGGCGAAGTCGTACAGCGGATAGATGCACCACTCGTCGCCGGTTCGCAGGTGGGTTGCGTGCAGGATTCGATAGAGCACCGGGTCGCGCATGTTGATGTTGGACGAGGCCATGTCGATCTTTGCCCTGAGCACTCTGGCACCGTCCGGAAACTCCCCCGCGCGCATGCGCTTGAACAGGTCGAGGTTCTCATCGATCGAACGGTCGCGCCAGGGGCTGTTCTTGCCCGGCTCTGTGAGGGTGCCGCGGTGCTCCCGGATCTTGTCGGCGGAGAGGTCGTCGACGTAGGCCTTGCCGGCCTTGATCAGTTGTACGGCCCAGTTGTAGAGCTGTTGGAAGTAGTCGGAAGCGAAGTAGAGATGCTCGCCCCAGTCGAAGCCGAGCCAGCGGATGTCTTCCTGAATCGAGTCGATGTACTCCTGCTCTTCCCCGATCGGGTTGGTGTCGTCGAAGCGCAGGTGGCAGCGGCCGCCGAACTCCTGGGCGATCCCGAAGTTGAGCGCGATCGCCTTGGAGTGGCCGAGGTGGAGGTATCCGTTCGGCTCGGGCGGGAAGCGCGTCACGACCTCCGAGACTCTGCCCTCGCGCACGTCGGCGGCGACGATCTCGCGGATGAAATCGCGTCGTTCGGGAGAGGCAGGAGTGCCGGCACTCACGGGGCTATTGCTCGTCACCTCGATTAGAGTAGTGCAGTACGTCGTCGCCATGTCTGGCGCAGTCGGTGCACCCACGCTCAGGTGACAACCTCACCGCACACCCGGAAGCCGCCGGCATCATCCGGCAGGCGAGCGGCTTCCCACGCTTTGATGAATTCCTCGGACCTCGCCTCGCTCTGCCTGCGGTCCAGCTTGACCACCCCACGGCAGCGCGGTCCCTGCGAAGAACGGCCCGTCCCCAAGGGGATGGGCCGTCTGCATGCTTGCCTTGCCCGTATCTACATGCACCGCCATAGCAGCGACGCGATCCTCAGTTACCGTGGATCTTTCAGGGCCAAAATGGCAAGCTCGCTGCTCAATAGCAGTGTGTCGGTTAGGCATTTTGGTACGGTCGCCCCTCGGACACTCCATTTACGCAGGTGAAAGCCTTTTAATTCCGGCCGGATAGCGGCCATGACACTCTATTGTCACTTGAGCGGGTCGTGCGGTCCGCGCCTTCCTGATCAGCCGGGCGAACGTGCTGGCAGCCTCACGCTGGCTGCCGGGCAGCACGTACAACGTACGGCTCCGCTGCACAGGCTTGGCGGATTAGTTAGCCGAGGCGCAGCGCGGCGACAGACTGCACCAGGCCTGCCCGCTCAAGCTCGCCGAGCACGTCCTCAACTGTTCCGGGAGGATTGGTGCGGGAGCTCGCGATTTCCTGGACGCAGGCGTAAACGATCCTCGCGTCGATGTGGATCTGGTCCAGTACGAAGTCATCCGGGATCTTGGCCTCGATGTTCCACGGCCGCAGTTTCTCGGCCGGGAAATCCTTCGTGTTCCTGGTAACGATGACCTGGGCGCTGCTCCTGATGGCTGCGGCGAGCATGTGGCGGTCATCGGGGTCAGGGAGTTCCAGGATCTCGATGATCGGCTCATAGTCGGTGACCAAGCAGTCCGCCACCGCAGCGTTCATCAGGCCCCGGAGCCGACTGAGCCTTTCCTCAGGTATGTCGGGACGGTTCTTGCCGAGATTCCGGAACATCTCGTCTAGGATCTCGTCGGTCCACTTGGCTTGGACGAGGCCGTGCTGTGCGATGTGTATGAGCAGGTCGCGGTGCGCGTTGCCGTAAAGTGCCTCGGCGTCGTAGACGACTGTGAACGGCATCGGCTCAGAGCTCGCCTCGCTCCTGGCCGAGCCTGGTCAGTTCGTCCGCCGCCTGCCTCCGCTTCTGTTCGTCGCCGCGCTTGTACTCAAGCAGTTCACCGAAGGCCACCCTGCGGTGGGTGCCGACCATCTCGTACTGAATCTTCCCTTCCTCCAGGAGCTTGATCAGGTACGGCCGCGACACGTTCAGGAAGTCCGCGGCTTGCTGGGTGGTGAACATCGCGTTCAGCGGCGTGACGTTCACCCCCTGGCCGTTGGCCAGGAACCCTAGAACCTGCGCGAACATGATCACTGCCTGGCGCGGCACGACCAGAGCATCGTCACCTGCAAGTTCTCCCAGGATGCGGACCTCGTCAGTCCCGGGGTGCGCCGACAGATACTCGCCTATGCGCCGCGCGGCCCGGGACGCGATCTGAACGCCTTCATCGTCCTCCGGCCGGGCAGTACTGCCACGTTTGACTGACATTCTTTACCCCTCCTTAACCGCATTATCTGCAACAAACGCAATAACCGCAATCTTCCGACCCCGAGAATCTGCTACGGCACCCGTGTGCAATGGCTAGCCTGCGCCCATGACCTTCTTCGGCATGGCGCTCGTCACCGCGATACCGGTGTCGCGCAGCACCTCGGTCATCTTCTCGATGTGGGAGGGTCGTGGTGCCCGTCACCACCTGGCTCCTTCCGGCCGTGTCCGGATGATGAGCTCCGCCAGCGCCACCGGATCGGTGAAGGGGCTCATATGGGCTGCCCCCGCCAGGACGATGAGGCTCCCCTGTGGCAGACGGTCGGCCAGGGCCGCCATGGCGTCCGGAGTGGACACCTGGTCTAGCTCGGCGGCGAGCAGCGTGACCGGGGCGCGTATGGCCTGGATGCGGCGGGAGCGGTCGTAGCGGGCGATCGTCTCGAGCGCGGCCGCCCAGGAAGGGCGGTCAGCCTGCTCGATGCAGGACCGCGCGTACCGGACGACCGGCCCGCCGTCCTTGAGCTCGGCTCCGGTAAACCAGCGGCCGAGGGCCGCGTCGGGGTCGACCGCGTCGCCGCGCCGTAGGGCGGCCGCAGCGGCGGCGAAGGCGGGGAACGGGGTATCGCGCGTACAGATGAGAGTCAGGGCTCGGACGCGGCTAGGAGCCAGCAGCGCCAGATCCAGTGCAACCTGCCCGCCGAAGGAGTGGCCGACAAGGTGCATCTGCTCCGGCAACCCGCTGCCGGCCGACGCTAGCCAGGCCGCAAGCTCTGCAGCGGCGTCGCGGGCGTCCGCGGCCGGCGTAACCGGCGGGCATATCACGCGCCCCCACGGGCTCAGGCGCGGGCTCACCCCGTCCCAGACCGCGGGGCTCAGCGGAGTGCCATGCAGCAGAACCCAGCAGTCACTGGCCTCGGCCGCGGCGCCGTCAGTCGGCCCGGGCGACATTATCCGAACTGGCCGCCTGAGCGAGGCTCTCCAGCCGCGCCGGGACGTCCGTGCTCTCTACCACGTACCCGACATTACAGACCCGATCCTTTGGCACAGGCTCCAGGATCAATGGCCTGCGCGGCTGTGCAGCCTGAACCGGCGTGACTGTCTGCGAGCAGATCACCTCGGCCTAACCCTCTCTCTACGCTGCGCTGCCCTCGGGCCGCATACGCGGTCACCGGACCGTTCGGAGCATCGCTCACCGCACAGTCAGCGCCATCGACCGCCTGATAACTTGCTCGGCTGCAGCCATCGTCCATCGCCGTTTACCAGTGAGAACTCTGCCGTGAGCAGGCATTGGCTTTTTGGTGCAGTCGCCCCTCGGACACATCAGGATCTCGCTCTGAACTGCAGATATGCCATTGGGCAGCACTTCACAAGAGTCAGATAGAGGATATTTCCGCAGGTCAGGGCCATAGGGGTTCAAGACGGGTCCAAGTTGCGGAACGGTAACAGTCATCGCCTTTTCAGTTGGAAGGGTAGCCGAGCCGCGCCCGCCGGAGCCCATACGAGGGGTTCACCACCATGACGTAAGGACCTGCGGCCCTCAGCGCCGCCGCAACGATCTTCGCTTCGTTGTCCAGGTACCACTGCGCCATGACAGGTCCGGCGAGCCTTGCGCTGGAAAGAGCGAATACTCGGGCGCTCGTCATGTAGACCACTTGTGCCTCAAGGGCGTACCTGCGATCGCGAGATCCTTGCAGAGCAAGACATCTCCAGCCAGGGCAGCCTCTTCGATCCACTGGGAATCCTGGACGCCTTGAGATCGGTCGGCGCCGTAACGTTCGTCCATCGTCTCAACCATCCAGCCGGCCTGCCGGAGCGCCCGGGGGACGATGAGCGATCCAAGTCCGCGGTCCAGGAAGAACCGCAGCCCTGACGCTGCTGCCTCCCCGGCCATGGGTCAGGCCGCCCTGCTGATCTCTTCAACCTCCCGCACCGTCAGCCCATAGTCCCCTGCCACCTCTCTGACGGGCTCGCGCGCGTTCAGCCTGCTGACTATGTCGGTCACGCGGATACCTCGTCCTGCGACGGTCGGCTGGCCTCCGTTCAGCCACGGGTCAACCACGACATCGACGCTGCCGTACTGCGGGAGCAGGATCTTCCGGGTCCACCCGCTCTCGTAGGTGACACGAGTGAGGTAGTCGCGCACAACGGGCCGGAAGACCTGCTGGCCGCTGCGGACCACCACCAGGCCGTCCACCATGTCCTGATCCGCCGGGTCACCGGATTGCCTACCGAAGTCCCACAGCACCTCAGCGCCGTCAGTCTGAAGTTGCTGGCTCGCGAGCGCCTGGGGCAGGCCGATGTGGTCCTGCAGCCATAGGACAGCGGGGCGGATCCGCCGCATGGGCACCCCAGCCTTCGTAAATGCGGCCACGATGTAAGCCTCGGCAAGGCCGATGAAGGGAACGCTCACGCCTCGCGGCCGGACCGGGTCAAGCGTCGTCACGATCGGCGCCGAGACAACCTGCGAGCCGTCAAGCCGCTTGCGGGCATATCCCACAGCCCAGTCCCGGAAGGTCTGCGTAGGGACGGCAATGATGTGCGCAGCCTCAGCCTTGTAGTAAAGAGGCGTCGCATAGTGCGGATCATCGATCACGGCATGTTCAGTCATCACTCGCCTCCCTTCAGGTAGATCGTAGACATTGTCGCCCAGCAGCCTCTGCAAGCTGACGACGTGGCGCCGACCAGGAGTACGCGAAAATTCTGGCGCTCACTATTTGACAACATATCTTGCACGCTACGTATGGGGCCGATTGACTGTGCTCGGATGACATGCCGAGTTTGCAGAGGTGGCCTATGACGACCGCGCCTGTTGAAGGCCGGGGCTGCACCATCCATCAACTGTTCAACGGTCACAGGTACCAGCTGGATTACTATCAGCGCGAGTACACCTGGGGCAGCGAGAACGTCCGCCGCCTAGTCGATGACCTCCACAACAGGTTCGCCAACCAGTGGAACGTCTCCCACGACCGCAGAGACACCAGCCGCTACAAGCCGTACTTCCTCGGGCCGTACGTGTACTTCCAGGACAGCGACATCACCTATCTGGTCGACGGCCAGCAGCGCGTCACAACGCTCCACCTGCTGCTGATCTTGATTCACAATCTGCTCGTCGACCAGGACCACCTCAGCGAAGCTAGTCAGCTGGAGACGCTGATACGCAACGTCATGTACGGCGAGCGGCGGTACACCATCGACATCGAAGAGCGCGGGCCGCTGCTCGACGCGCTCATGGACGGCAAGCCGTACGAACTCAAGCCCAGCGACCCGCCGTCTGTCAAGAACCTGCTGGAGCGCTACAGCGACCTGGAGGAGTATTTTCCTTCCGACCTGGCCGGTGAGGCGCTGTCCCACTTCCATGACTGGCTGCTGCACCGCGTCTGCCTCG
>Ga0335075_10009656_pt1 | contig 14684 bp, 12 predicted proteins | sample Lox_Sample_24_FD_206723 | JGI IMG/M metagenome (GOLD analysis project Ga0335075, IMG submission 206723) | Soil microbial communities from Loxahatchee National Wildlife Refuge, Florida, United States - Lox_Sample_2.4 | ecosystem: Environmental > Terrestrial > Soil > Wetlands | place: USA...
CCGTTGGAGACGTATAGATCGCGGATCGAATCGGCATCGTCGTGAACCAGGCGCTGGCTGAAACGGCCGTTGAAGGCGAACGAGGCGGTCTGAATCTGCAAACGGCCCGCCAGCAGGTCATTACCGAAGTACTTATTCCCGGCAAAACCGATACCGACAAGGCGAAAACGGTCACCACGCGAAATCTTATAGACGATCACATGCGTGTCGCCGGCGGTTTCCGTCTGGTAGTTCACGTCAGCATTGAAATAGCCCTGGCGCTGAAAATAATCACGAATATTACGCCGGCCTTCCTGCAAGAGGTCCTCGTCGACGGCGCCTTCGGCGTAGATAGGCAAAAGGTCCTTCAGCTGTCTGCGATGAAGACGCGCGCCAACAATTGCGACGCGAACGCGAGGGCCGGCTGTAACGCTGAAAGCCAGCGGAACGCGGTTGGTCCGAGAATCGTAGGCGCCTGGAGCGATCACGACAGACGCTCCTAGATATCCCTTGCCCACGAGATAGTTCTTCAGCCGTTGCTGCACCCGCTGAAGACGCGAAGAAGTGAAATCCTGCCTCGACTTGATTTTTGCGCGTTTCAGCAGCTGGCCGCTGCCGTAGGGCGTTTGGTTATTCACGGAGAGGTCGCCAATTTGAGCCCGAGGCCCGGGATCAACATTGAAGACCACGTCCATCTGCCGTGTGTCGGTACGTTTTTCCAGAGTCCATTTGATCGTCGGAAGATAAAAACCGTCGGCGCGCAGGGCGTCCCGCAACCGTTGCACGCCGTCTTGAAGGGACGTTTCGCGGTAGGGCTCGCCGAGGCTCAGATGCATGGAAGCAAGCGCAACCGACTCACTGGGCGGTGGTTTCAGCCCTTCGATGCTGATCACGTTGTAGTAGTAATTTCGCTGCACTACGAAATCGATGTGCAGGCCGTCGGATTGGGGCGTCGCGGTGACGTTGATATCGGAATAGTCGCCCTGGCGATAGAGCTGGCGAAGAGAGTCGCGCTCGGATTCGAAGCTGAACGGCTGCCCGCTCTCGAGCGCAAGTTTCGGCAGTGGGATCCGGACAGGCTGGCCGTTTTCGTCGACGACCCGGATTTGGGCGACGCGCACGCCTTCGATAGCTGCTTCTTGCCGCGCTCCGGCAGGCAATCCGGGCCGAGAGCGATCGGCACGATCGCGCCCGAAACACTGGGTTTGGCCGACGAACAACAGGAAGGCTGTAAAACCGGAGAATAGCGCCGCGGCGCGCAGACGGGGAGGAAATCGCCACAGGTCGAAGCTGTGCGCCGAGGGCGTAGCGCGATCTTTTCCGGACATCAATCTCCCTGAAAGTTCCATTACGCCTAGAGAGTGAGAGGAGAAGGTTAGCATGCGGCGTTGCCTCTCACTCGTGAAAAGGCGCTATCATGAACTATCTTAGGAAACAGAGACTTAGGAAGCAGTATGAATCGCGAACAGCGCGAAAAATATTCCCGCCAGATCCTGTTCTCGGGCATTGGTGAAGCCGGGCAGGAAAGGCTTCTCGGGTCAGGCGCCGTTCTCGTCGGGTGCGGCGCGATGGGAAGCATTGTGGCTGGCTTACTCGTGCGAGCTGGGGTGGGCCGGCTCCGGGTTATCGACCGCGATTTCGTCGAGCCGTCGAACCTGCAGCGCCAGACGCTGTTCACGGAAGCCGACGCGCGCCAATCCCTCCCGAAGGCCGTTGCCGCCGAGCGGAATCTGCGGGCGATGAATTCCGATGTGCAGGTTGAGCCGATTGTTGGCGACCTGACGCCCCACAACGTTCAGGAGTTGCTGTCCGGCTTTCCGCTGATCCTGGATGGAACGGACAATTTCGAGACGCGCCTGCTGGTGAACGATGCAGCCGTATCGTTCGGGATTCCCTGGATTTATGCGGCGGCGGTGGGCAGTTATGGCGTCACGTTGACGATTCTGCCCGGTGAAACGTCGTGCCTGGCGTGCTTGCTCGAAAGCCACGATGGGAAGCTCGCCGCCGAAGAAACGTGCGACACGGCGGGTGTGCTGGGGTCCGCGGTGGGCGTGGTGGCGTCGATCGCGGCGGGCGAAGCGATCAAGCTGCTGAGTGGAAACAATGCCGCGATGCATCACAGGCTGATCTCCTGCGATATTTGGAGCGGCCGATTTCAGTCAATACGCGTGCCGCGCGACCCGGACTGCCGCGTTTGCGCGCGAAGAGAGTTCGATTATTTGGAAGGCGCGGCTCAGCCGCACATCACGCTGTGCGGGCGCGACTCAGTGCAGATTCACGAGCGGAGGCGAAAGCTCGATCTGGCCGAGTTGGGCCGAAAGCTGGCGGCAGCGCCCGGTGCCGGCGTGCGAAATAACGAGTTTCTGTTGCGATTCAATGTGCCGCCGTACGAGATAACGGTCTTTGCAGACGGCCGCGCGATCGTGAAGGGGACGCAAGACCCGGCGGTGGCAAGGTCGCTATATGCGAGATATATCGGAGCTTGAGTCTGGGTCGGTTTCTGGTCGAATTGGCTTAAGTCGCACAGGGTTTGAGGTGCAGCAGGCGCATTAGCCGACGAAGCGGCGGAGGGCCGACTGGCGCATGGCGGCGCGGTCAATGTTCTCGCGGCACGTCATCAGCGTGAGCAGGGTGCTGAGCACGCGCGCCTTGATTTCGTCAGACATCGCGAAGCCGCTGGTGGCCGTGTTGACCAGTACGGTGCCGCGATCGGCAATCTTCTTCATGAATTCCTGCTGGCGCTCGTGAGCCACCTTGCCTAGATTCGATTCGCGGCGCATTTCGGCGCATTCCTGCTCGATAAAAAGCGTGAAATGCAGGATGCACATGTGTTCGCCGGCGAGCGCTGCTGGGACAGTGGCCTTGCAGCCCTTGGATGTGCACGGTTCAGCCAAGAAGCACCTTGAAAGCGGAAAGTCCTTTCGTTTGTAGCATTCGGCCACTTCGATTTCCACTTCACTTAAGTCCAACTGCGCCCAATCAGATAGCCCCTTCCGGGCAGTAGCGGCGCCAAAGCCCATGGAATAGGCTGACAGCGTGCCGCAGCAGCTCGCGGTAATCAGGAGTTTGCGGTATGGCATGAGAATGGCGCGCAGGTGGAAAATCCGGTTCAAGGGCTGAGAAAGGCCCGACGTTTCGCCACCTACAACCCGTATCCAACAGTAAACTAACGGTTTAGGGCAGTTCCCCCTGTAGAAACGGGCAGGGCTCGTTTCGCGTCGAATAAGGGTAAGGAGAGTGCGCTATGTCACAGTTCAATCGTTCTAACTCACGGGGTTTTCTCGCCATCGCCGCTGTTTTGGCGATGGTGTTTGCATCGAGTTCCGCTGCGTTCGCGGCCAAGAACCAACCGCCCAAGCAAGCCGCCAAATCTGAAGTCGATTTGAGCAAGGAAGTACGGCACCGGCTCGTGATGCTGCCTTATCTGACGCTGTTCGACAATCTGGCGTACAAAGTCGACGGCAGCAGCGTCACACTCATGGGGTACGTGGTTAATCCGACCTTGAAATCGGACGCGGGAAACGTTGTGAAGAACATCGAAGGCGTTACCCAAGTGAACAATGAAATCAAGGTTCTGCCGCCCTCGTCTATGGACTGGCAAATTCGCCGGGCCGAATACCGCGCGATTTACGGCTTTGCCGGTCTTTGGAAGTACGCAATGGGCGCGTTACCGCCGGTCCACATCGTGGTCGATAACGGTCACGTGATGCTGTTTGGCGTGGTCGATAGCGAAGCTGATAAGAACCTGATCGGGTTGCGCGCGAAGACTGTCCCCAACGTCTTCAGCGTGACGAATAACCTGCAGGTTGCCAGTTCAGGAAAGTAAGGCTACCCCTCACCTTTTGTCGGGCGGCGAGTTCCGCAATCCGGGACCCGCCGCCTGCGAATTGCCTCAGGTGCAGTTTCTTCGGCGGTTCCACAGCGGACCACAATGTTTACGGGGATTATTGATTTTGCTGTTCGCCGGAGTGGAATTGCGTCCACGGGCCCGCGTCCATATCGCGCAGCACTGCAGCTTCCCATGAGTACTGCGGATGCAATTCGAGGAATTGCGTCGCGTTGAAGTTCTCGCCGCATGGGTGCCCAATCCTGGCGATAAAGCTCATCTGCGCGGCCATCGCGCTGTCGGTCACCTTTCCTTGGACCGCGCCGTCGGGACGATAGGGATTGGTACCGTTGCCTGGATCGTCCGGCGTGAGGACGTCGCCATGCCCGCAGAGCGTGCGGCGGTCGGCCATCACCTTCTTCAAGTAAGTGTCGTAATGATCTGACTCGAACTGCTCGGCTAGCGTAGTGTCGATCTTGCCTTTGTATTCCGACATGAGCTGATCCCATCGCACGTGGCGCGCATTGGCCGATTCGGCCATGTTCGTCGTGTCGAACGTAGTCTCATCTTTGGTCACTTCCGGATCGCTCGGGAAATTCGAGCCGACAAAATAGCCATCCTTCGTGCGCCAGACGCGCGTGTGTTTTAGGCCTTCCTCGAAGCGCGCGATTTCGCCCGTCTTACGGTCCCCGAGCAGCCAATCATTGGCGTAGCCGCCGTTGTTGCCGTCATTCGCGATGCGGACAAAGTCGTCGATCGAGTTGGCGTACTGCATGGCTTTCCGTGCGCGGACGAACTCGGGCTTGCCCGTCGGATCCCAGCCGTGAAAATCGCTGATCGTCGTTTCCGTCACCATCAGGCCGGCGGAGTTGATGGCGAAGTCGTCGTCGCTGACGATCACGCCCGGGAAGCCGTCCATGAGTATGCGGTTGCCCTGCTGGGGAACGATGTCGAAGACGATGCGCCAGCGCTCGCCGTCTGCGTACGAAGTCCAGTCGTTGTGCCCCATCACGATCTGTCCGTTCTTGGTCCAGCTTCCCGTCGCAACGAAAGCGCTGCACGCCTCGGGGGCGGTCAGCTTCGGCGCGTTCTGCGCGTGCGTAACGGAATTGAGCCAGGGCACGTAATAGTCGGGCAGTTCCATGAACGCGTTCATGGCAACGATGTCATCGAGGTCGAGTTTCACCTGCTTCGCCTGTACTCCGGCGACGATGCCCCGCAACTCCTGCTGATATTCGGGATCGATGCGATGCCAGAGCATGTTGTGTGCAGCCTGGCGGAAGAAGTCCCAATTGCGATCGGTTTCGTGCGTCATTTCAAGGCTGACTGCGGCGAACGCGTCGGAAATTTCCGGCGCGAGAAGATAGCCGTGCTGATAGCCAATATTGAAGGGCGTTCCCTGCAGGTGAACGTAAATCCAGCCGCCGCGTTCAAAGCGATAGCTCCCGGCCAGTCGCGTCTGATCCGCGTCCTGAAATCTAGCTGACGGCGGCGCAGCAAGCGCCTCGTGATTCCGCCCAATCACCAAGAGCTGAGTCGCCGCGAGCCCCAGCCCGAGCACGACCAACAGCGCTATCGGAAGACCATTCCGTTTCTTTCGCATCAGCACGTAGCTCCTTCGTTCATCCTCGACCCAGTTTCGCTGACCGGTGGCCCATATTCTGACTGGCAGCGGCAATTGAATCAACAATGCAGGGAAAGAAAGTGCTGCTAACAAAACCGCAGCAAAGCCGACCGGTCAATACGGAATGATCTGGCCGAGACGACACTCGGACTTCTGATAGGTGACCGTGAGGCCGCGAGTGGTGCAGCGCACCTTCTTTGCTATGCTGATTGTGGTGGCCGCGCCACTGACTATTGACCTCGGCCCTGACACGCGAAACCGCGACCGCGCAGCTTGTCGAGCGCCGACCGTTGGAAATGTGCGCGGGGCAAAGCAGTCCGCGAAGGCTGCCGTAGCGGTGGTGAGGTAGAATCCTGCGCTTATGACTTATTCCGTTTCATTCGTCCTGTGGCTCCTGGGATCGGCAATCCTGGCGGGCTTCCTCGGCGCTTTGCTGGGAGTGGGCGGCGGCATCTTCATCGTGCCCGTGATGGTGCTGATGTTTCATCTGCCCATCAAGATTGCCGTTGCGGCCAGCATTGTCTCAGTGATTGCCACCTCGAATGCCGGCGGCTCGTCCTATGTGGATCAGCGCATCACAAACTTAAGGCTGGGCATGTTTCTCGAGATCTCGACCACGATCGGAGCGCTTTCCGGCAGCGTTCTCGCTCTTTATCTCAAGGAATGGGCGATGATGCTCCTGTTTGCGGTCCTCCTGTTGTACATGGGAATCACCGCTTTCCGGCAACGCAAGGTCGACGACAAACGCATCGCGGCGGGCGATTACGCCAACGCAAAGCCCGACCGGCTTTCCGCTTTTCTGCGCCTCAATGGTAGTTACTACGATCAAGCCGCTCAACGAACAGTGGATTACGTTGTGACCGGTTCGCCTTTCGGGAGCGGCATCTGCTATCTCGCAGGCGTCGCTTCGGGGCTTCTCGGAGTGGGCGGCGGCGTTATCAAAGTCTCCGCGATGAACGCGCACATGAACGTGCCTATGAAGGCGTCCGTAGGGACCAGCAAGCTGATGATCGGCGTCACCGCCTGTGTCAGCTCGATGCTGTTTTTCCTCGCCGGACTCATTCATTTCTACGTGGTCGCGCCGGTGGCGATGGGCACTACGATCGGTGCAACCGTCGGTACGATGATCATGAACCGCTTGCACAGCGTACTGCTGAAGTGGCTTTTGGCCCTGTTGATGATCTATCTATCGTACGGAATGCTCGCTAACGCGCTGGCGATGCGCTTCCACATCCATTTGCCTAATTTTGGGTGATCGCCCTGCGGCGATCCGCTATAGAAGCGCCGTCTAGGAGACGCTCCAGTGGCAACAGAGAGGCCGGTCGAGCAGTTGGGCAGGAACTCGAAACACGAACGCGTCGGCAACGTGGCCGATAACGTCTACGCCGACGTGTACAAGGTGCTGCTCGTCGGCATGGTGCTCAGCACTACGCTGTTTGCCATCGGCGTGGTTCTGGCCCTGCTCCATCCTACCCACGTTCCGCTAACCCCAGAGTGGGTTCGCCAGCAGTACCATTGGAACACGTTCGTACACGGCTTGGAGACGGCAAATCCCGGCACGTTCATGCTGCTCGCAACGATCCTGCTGATTCTGACGCCGGTTTCGCGCGTGCTCGTTTCGATCTATGTTTTTTATATTGACCACGACTTTAAATACGTCGTCGTCACCAGCATCGTCTTCGCGGTCATAATCCTGACGGTGATTTTGTCGCGCTTCGGCTTGAAGTAGTCACTTGTGCGTCGCACTCGCTTGACTTGAGCGCGGCGTAATCGATGTGTTAAGGGAATCAGGTGGCGGAAGGAGTCGGCGTGCGAATCGCCCAATCCTGGCCGGTGAATTCGACGCCCCAGAAATGCGGGCTGGGCGACAGGAATTCGACGCCCACGCGCGTTCCTTTATCGGACGTTTCCCCAAGATACACGACGCGGCATTCCTGCTCGTCATCGCTGATCGGATTGCTCAACAGCAGTTCGGCCCCCAGGGTTACGGCCTTTTGAAGATAGAGCAATGCCCCGTGCGCGTTCACCACGATCGTATGGCTGTCCTCGCGAAACTTCCGCCCGTCGGTATCTTTGCCGGATGCTCGAATTGCAATGCGCGCAAAGACTCGCGAACTGCGGCGCGGCTTTGAATTTTCGGCGACCATATTGAGTATCGTGCTATGCGCTCGGAATGGAGTCAACGATCGCAAACGCCGGCGTTCCAAATGCTCAACCTGTACGGAAGGCTAGGGTCGCGGTTCATCATTGTGCACGGCAGCGTCATGACCTGATGAGACGCTGGTTCACGTATGGCGAAAGCGCTGGGGAATAACGATGTTCGTTCGAATTCCACCAGGCCCCAGAACTTGCGAAGCCGCCAAGGCTTTCGTAAGATGCCTCGTACTTTCTTGGCGCGCGGCGGCAAGGTGCAGCTTCCGCGAAAATCGGTTTAACAACCGGTATCCAACCGGCTGGCCGGGCACAAGCTGCATTCTCGGCACTGATCGGGTACGAAAGGGGCTCGCGTAAATTCAGATGAACTTGACTGAATACATCGAATCGAAGCGCGAAGATCATTTGAACGAATTGAAAGAATTCTTGCGCATTCCGAGCGTCAGCACGAAGACCGAAAACAAGGGGGACATCGAAAGAACCGCCCACTGGGTCGCCGAGAAGCTTCGCACCGCCGGTTTTGAAAACGTTGAGATCGAGCCAACAAAGATGCATCCGCTTGTTTATGGCGAATCGCTGCATGCGCCCGGCAAGCCGACGGTCCTATTTTATGGGCACTATGATGTGCAACCAGCCGAACCGCTCGACCTGTGGACCAGCCCTGCTTTTGAGCCAACCGTTCGCGGCGGCAATCTCTATAGCCGCGGCGCGGTCGACGACAAAGGACAGGTTCACATCCACTTGAAGGCGCTCGAAGCCCTGCAGAAAACGGCGGGTAAACTGCCGATCAACGTCAAAGCGATCATCGAAGGTGAGGAAGAAGTTGGCAGCGTCAGCCTCTGGGATTTTGTACAGCAGAACAAGCAACGGTTGAACGCGGACGCTCTCGTCGTTTCCGACACGGCCATGCTGGCCAAAGGCGTTCCCTCCATCACCTACGGCCTGCGAGGCTTGAATTATTACGAGGTGGAAATTATCGGGCCCGCGCAGGACTTGCATTCCGGGGTGTTCGGCGGCGCCGTCCCGAATCCGCTCACGATTCTTTCGGAAATGATCGCCAAGCTCCACGACAAGAATTTTCGTGTCACGGTTCCCGGATTCTACGACGACGTAGCCGTTGTCTCGCGTGCGGAACGGAAGGCGCTGAATTCGCTGCCATGGAAGGAGAAGGATTTCCGCAAAACGGTCGGCGCGCCTGCTCTGTGCGGAGAAAAGGGCTACACGACCCTCGAGCAACTGTGGATTCGTCCGACGCTGGAAGTGAACGGCATGTGGGGCGGATACACTGGTGAAGGCGCGAAAACAGTAATCCCCTCGCGGGCCTACGCCAAAATTTCGACACGGCTCGTGCCCAACCAGGATCCTGCGAAAATCGCGAAGCTTGTTGAGCGCCACGTCCGCAAGCTGCTGCCGAAAACCGTGACGTGCAATTCCAAAGTGCTCAGCACGGGCAAGCCGTGGGTAGCGCCTTATTCGCATCCGATCTTCCAAAAAGCGATTCACGCGCTCGATGCCGGATTCGGGAAGAAGGCCGTGTTCATCCGCGAGGGCGGCTCGATTCCGTTCGTTACACAGATGCGCGACACGTTCAACATTCCCTGCGTGCTGATCGGTTTCGGCCTGCCCGACGAGAACGCGCATGCTCCGGACGAGCACATCGCCCTGGAAAACTATTTCTCGGGAATCAAATCGATCGCGCTGTTCTACGAGAGCCTCGCCTCGCTTTAGGAAGATCGCCCAAGAGCCCGGATCAAAACGGCACGGCGACCCGTCTCAGAAAACCCCCACTTTTCCGGGGGTTTTTCATGTTTTTCGCTTGCGTTGCATGAGAAGGGCGTTTATAGTGCCTCGCGGCATCCGGGATTCCGGAGTCTGCCTGCCGCAGGCAGGCCCATGAGCACTCACGTGCGAGGAGGAAGTGAATGGCAGGTCCGATGAGCAAGTCGAAGATCGTTGCCCACCTTTCGGAGAAGGTCAGCACGCCGGAAAAACCGGTGTCAAAGAAGCAGGTGGCGTCTTTTTTTGACGAGCTGTTCAAGCTGGCGGTGAAGGAATCAAGGGGCGCTGGCAAGTTCGTTATTCCGGGCCTCGGGCGCGCTGTGAAAGCGCACCGCAAGGCGCGGATGGGCCGCAATCCCGCGACGGGCGAGCCGATCAAGATCAAGGCGAAGACCGTTGTTCGGTTGCGGGCGGCGAAGGCGTTCAAAGACGCCGTGCTGAAGTAGTTTCCATCGCGAGATTTTCAGCAGTTCAGGCAAGACCCCCAGGCGGCCTGTCGCAAAGCAGGCTGGGCACTTGGGGGTTTTGTCTTTTCATTCGTTGTTCGTCTGACTGAGGCGAAGCACGCGCCGAGGTCGCAGTTCGTGCGCGCCAGAACTGGCTCATTTCCCGTAGAATTCCCTTGATGCGCGAATATTCGGGTCTTCTCACCGACCTTTACGAGTTGACGATGGCGGCGGGTTACCTGCAGACCCGCTTCGACGCGCATGCCACCTTCGAGCTATTCGTCAGGAACCTTCCGCCACAGCGAAGTTATCTGGTCGCGGCCGGATTGCAACAGGCGCTTGAGTTTCTCGAAAACGTCAGTTTCAATCCCGATGAAATCGCGTTTCTGCGCCGCCATCCATTATTTCGCCGGATTCGCGACGAATTCTTCGACTATCTCGGCAAGTTTCGCTTCACTGGCGACGTCTGGGCGGTGCCGGAAGGAACGCTCGTATTCGCCGGAGAGCCGCTGCTCCGGGTTACAGCTCCGATCATCGAGGGCCAGATCATGGAGACGTACCTGCTCGCCACCATCAGCTATCAAACACTGATCGCGAGCAAGGCGGCGCGCGTGGTCAGCGCCGCGCAGGGCCGGCAAGTCGTCGAGTTCGGCGCACGCCGCGGGCACGGCCCAATTGCCAGCCTCTGGGCCGCACGCGCGTCGGCCATCGGCGGTTGCGTCGGCACCTCCAATGCCCTTGCAGGGCAGCTCTTCGGCATCAGCACCTACGGCACGCAAGCTCATTCCTGGGTCATGGCGTACGAGAATGAAGAGGAAGCCTTCCGCAATTTCCTCGATGCCTTTCCGCAGGGGGCTGTCCTCCTCCTCGATACATACAACGTTCGCAAAGCCGTGCAAACGATTATCGCGATGGGCCGAAAACCGAACGGCGTCCGACTCGACAGCGGTGATTTGGTGAAAGACAGTCGGTGGGTGCGCCGCGAACTGAACCGGACTGGATGGACTGATGTGCAGATCTTCGCGTCCGGTGATCTCGATGAAATGAAGATTGCACGTCTGCTCAGGCAAGGCGCGGCCATCGATGCCTTCGGCGTCGGCACCGCCCTCGCGACGCCCGGTGACGCGCCGCATCTCAATCTTGTGTACAAATTGGTTGAAGTCGAGCGCGGCGGCAAGACCCAGGAAGCGGCGAAATTCAGCCGGGCAAAGGTGACCTATCCGGGTCGCAAGCAGGTGTTCCGATATTCGAATGCGGACGGAGACTTCACGCACGATCAGATCGCTCTCGAAGAGGAACCGGCGAATGGCGCCCAACCGCTGCTCATCGAAGTGATGCGCAAGGGGCGCCGCACCCAGCGCGTCGAACTGGTCAGCGAGCTTCGTGCGCGCACGTTTGGCAATCTGGGAAGGCTGCCCGAAAAATACCGCCGGCTCGACCGCTCGGCCGCATATCCCGTGCGCCATAGCAAACGGCTCAAGACGATGCTCGAAAATGTTCGGAAGCGAGTTCGCAGCTCCGCCTCAAAATGATCGCACACGAGTCATCCCGAACCCAGTCCCGCCGCATTTGCGAATGTGAGTGAGGGATCTGCTTTCCCGAAGGCGGGCGAACAGGGACGCCGGAGGCAAGAGCATCGACCTGTTGCTGTGAGTCCCGCAGAGATGATTGTAATTAGCGCGGAGTGTAACGAGGTGTCGGGAAAACTCTTACCATCGACTTTAGTCCCGGAGCCTGCCCGCCGCGGCGGGGGACGATTGATCTCGCGCAATGTAATTTTCTGGGAAGTGGACACGCAGGCGGACTTCATGCTGCCCGGCGGGAAGCTTTACGTTCCAGGCGCCGAGAAGATCATTCCGAATCTGAAGCGCCTGGTCGATGCCGCGCGCGCAAGACGAGTCCTGCTCGTTTCCGACGCTTGCCAGCACACGCCTGACGATCCCGAATTCAAGACCTTCCCTCCGCATTGTGTGCGCGGCACGCCGGGTGCGCAGATCGTTCCAGAAGCGCTGGCCGATACCTGCCTTACGGTGCCAAACGAGCGCGGATTTAAGCTGCCGGCCAATCTGTTCGATTATCAGCAGGTTGTGATCGAGAAACAAACGCTCGATGTCTTTGACAATCCTGCGACCGATGAAATTGTGCGTCGCCTGACGAAAGACGCGCATTACTTCGTGTTCGGCGTTGTCACCGAATATTGTGTGCGACTTGCCGCAAGGGGACTAGTAGAGCGTCGGCGGAAAGTTTCGCTCGTGCAGGACGCCATCGAGACGCTAAAGCCCGAAGACGGCCGCCGCACCTGCGACGAATTGCGTTCCATGGGCGCCGACTTCGTGTCCACAGAGGACGCGCTCGCCGCTCTCGAATCCAGCCAGCCTTGAGAAGTTCGATTGAGACGAAGTCACGAACTTGTGCTCTGAGTTTCGGGTTTGACGACCGCATCGTAGACCAACAGCAGAATCGTCGCGAAAACCCCTACCCCAGTAATCCACCACCACATCTCGGCAGGATGGTGTACCACGTCGCCGTAGTAATGCACTAAATATCCTCCGAGCGGTCCCGCGATGAAATACCCGAGCGCGATAGGAAGGAACGCGCAACCCATATACAGTCCCTGCTGCCCCGCAGGGGCCAATCGCGACACGTATTCGTAATAGCGCGATACTTGTGTGATCTCGCCAATTGCAACGAAAACCAGCGCGACCACGGCGGCCAAGACCGTCGGGTGAATCGCCAAAATGATCCACGCGAGGCTCGAGATCAAGAGGCCGGCCGCCATCGCTTTGAAAGCCGTCGTCTTCCGCGTAATAAAGGTGATGAGAATTTGGAAGCAAATCACCACGGTCGGATCCACCGAAAGCAGCAAATCCACGTCCGCCTTCGAATTCACGAAATTGCGAATAAAGAGCGGAAGCGAAATAAATTCCTGCCAGAAAACAATGAAGAATCCGGAAAAGATCACGAGGAACGCAACGAAGCGCAGGTTCGTCAACACGATATACACATTCTTCAGGGCTTCCCACACGCTTGTGACCTTTCGCTCCATGTCCTTTTCAGGCTCGCGATAGAAGAACAGGGTCACCCAAAACATCAAAAATACGGATCCAGCGGACACCCGAAAGACATTTTCCATCCCAAGCCCGAGTTGTTTTCGAACGAGAAACGCCACGAGCGGTCCTACGGCTCCGCCGATGTTCACCAGCGTGTAGTAAATCGAATAACCGATTGACCTCACGTTTTCCGACGACGCTCGCGCCGTAGTACCCGCTACGCACGGCTTCACTACACCTGGGCCCAGCGCCGGGATCATCAAGATCGTCAGAACCAGCCATTTGTCGCCGAACGCGTGCCGGATGGGAAGCATCCATGGCGCGGAGAGTGACCCGAGCAGAAAGTAGCCGACGGTCATGATCAAGTAGGCGAACATCAACGCGCGGCGGAAACCAAACCGGTCGGCCAGCGTTCCTCCAAGAATCGGCAGGAACCAGACGACAAGGCCGAACGTTCCCACCAGCCAGCCCGTTAATTCGCTTGAGAAATGGAGCTGCTCATTCAGGTAAATTGCGAGAACGGCAGTTGTTCCGTAGTAGGCGACACGCTCAAAAATTTCGGTGAAGTTCGCGACCCAGAATGACGGTTCGAAACCGGTTCGAATCTCGTGCAGCCGCTGCCCGAGCGTCACCTTTTTTTTCGCGGTTGTGGAGGGTTCAGATGCCACAGTCCTGCCTTGTACGCTCCCTCGAGGACCAAACCAACCCAGACAAGTACCCGGTTTGAACCGGCCCGCGATTCTAGCGGATTTACAACCAATTCGCTCAGCGCTTTCTCGCGGGAGTCTCACTCGTTGCGATGACGAGCACCATGGGCCAAATTTAGCCGCCCAGTGGACGCCTGTTTTTGGGCGCCGCCACAGTGAACGTCTATTCGTTACATGCAACGAATAGAAAATGCCGCAAGTCTCGCTACATCAGCAACGTACGAATGTCTAATCGTTACAAAAGCACATTTTTCCGCGTTCGCCTAACCTTCGCTTTTTCTCGATTTCGCGCCAGTGCTCGCGCTCGTGTTGCGGCGACCCATTGCGACTGTTACAATCGCGCTCTTGCTTGATCTGCTCGAATGTCTTGACCGGTGATCTTAGCGGCGACAAGCCGGATGGTCACAGCGCTACTTATAGGATCTGCAGATTTGCGCGGACCCGACGCATCCAATAGCTCAACGGCAGCTTCAACTGGCTTCGGGGAAGCTCGTAATTATGGAGGACTGGCTTGGCCAAATATGATCTTGTGATCATCGGGAGCGGTCCGGGCGGATACGTCGCCGCGATTCGGGCCGCGCAGTGGGGACTGAAGACCGCGGTCGTCGAAAAGGACCCTTTCTTGGGTGGGACGTGCCTGCACGTAGGTTGCATCCCCACGAAAGTTTTTCTGCATCACGCCGATATCTACGACTACTTCCAGCGCGCCGAAGAATTCGGCTTCGAAGTGAAAGACGTAAGAGTCAACTGGCCCGCAATGCTCGCGCGCAAAGATAGAATCCTCAAGAAACATGCGGGTGGCATTGGGCTGCTTTTCAGGAAACACAAAATCGACTCGATCACTGGATGGGGCCGCATCGCAGGTCCGGGCCGCGTATCCGTCGAGAAAGACGGCAAGACGACCGAGCTGGAAACGACTTACACGATGCTGGCAACCGGCTCCGAGGCGCGGTCCTTTCCCGGCGTTGAACCAAACTGCTCGGCGATCATGACGAATCGCGAAATCCTGTGCATGCAGACGATTCCGAAATCGCTAGTTGTCGTCGGGGCCGGTGCTGTCGGCGTGGAGTTCGCCTCGATTTTCCGCACGTTTGGAAGCGAAGTAACGATTCTGGAAAT
>Ga0335075_10009657_pt1 | contig 14684 bp, 7 predicted proteins | sample Lox_Sample_24_FD_206723 | JGI IMG/M metagenome (GOLD analysis project Ga0335075, IMG submission 206723) | Soil microbial communities from Loxahatchee National Wildlife Refuge, Florida, United States - Lox_Sample_2.4 | ecosystem: Environmental > Terrestrial > Soil > Wetlands | place: USA: Florida...
GGAACGCGAACAGCGGCCGGCCGCTGTTCGGGTCCCTGGCCCGCGAGCCTGCCTGCAGGGTCCGCTGGATCGCCTTCTCGCACTGGTCCTCGCCCGCGCCGGCCTGGGCTGCCAGGTCTCGGGCCGCCCGCTGGACCGTGGTCGGCGCGCGGCGGGCGAGCTTCCCCTCGTCGTCGCGGTCGAGGCCGAACGTCGTCTCGATCCAGCTGGCGAGGGGATCCCGGACAAGGTCGCCGTAGTCGGCGGGCGCGGCGGGCGCGGCGATCCGCGCGGGCGTGACCGGTCCCACGTCCTCGGCGGTCGCGCGGACCAGGGTTTCCCCGATGACGTTCTCCTCGGCGACCGAGACGCCGAAGACCTGGAAGGCGACGTCGGCGACGGCCCTGCGCCGCCGCTGGCTCGTCCCCTCGGTCGCCATGGTGGCCGAGGTGCCGACGCACTGCACGTTCTCGGCGTCGCAGGCGTCCTTGACCCTCCGGATGAGCAGCGCCACGTCCGCGCCCTGGCGGCCCCGGTAGGTGTGCATCTCGTCGAAGACGAGGAACTCCAGGCCGCGGGCCATCCTGATCAGTGACCTGCGGTCGTCGGGGCGGGTGAGCATCAGTTCCAGCATCACGTAATTGGTCAGGAGGATGTCCGGCGGGTTGGCGCGGATCCTGTCCCGGTCGGCCTGGGATTCCTGGCCGGTGTAGCGGGCGAACGTGACCGGCTCACGGCCGTCGCCGAACCCGTTGCGCAGGTACTTCTCCAGTTCCCAGAGCTGGCTGTTGGCCAGGGCGTTCATCGGGTAGACGATGATCGCCCTGACCCTGGCCTGCCGGTCGCCCGCCTGGCGGGCGCGCAGCACCCGGTCCACAATCGGGACGATGTAGGACAGCGACTTGCCCGAGCCGGTGCCGGTCGTGAGCACGTAGCTGTCGCCGCCGCGCGCGGCCAGGATGGCGTCCCGCTGGTGGCGGTAGAAGCGGACCGGCCGCCCGTCGCAGCTTGTGGAGGTGTCTTTCTTGCCGGCCTGGAAGATGCCCGCGCACTCCGGGTGCAGGAGTCCCTCGCTGACCAGGTCGGTGACCGAGCCGCCGTCGGCGAAGAACGGGTTGAGCGACAGCCACGGGTCCGGCCACTGGGATTTGGCGTCCAGGTCAGCGTCGAAGAACTTCGCGATCCGGTCATCGCGGATGACTGCGGCGCCCTCGGTGTAGTCGCGGTACTCGCCGATCAGGCGCTGGTGGACGGCGAAGATGTCGAAGCCGTCGGTGCCTGCCGCCGGGAGCCCCGCGACAGGCCGGGCGGGTTCCTCGCCCCCGCTGCTAGCGTCTTCCACGTCACGGCGCACCTGCTCGCCGAGCGCCAGCACCGGGTCTCCGGGTGCCCCGATCACGCCAGGCCCCGCCTGCAGCGCGAACGGCAGCAGCAGCTCGGCCACCTCGGCGGCCGTGCCGGGGCGGTCCGCCGGGTTCTTCTCCAGCAGCCGCGCGACCACCGCCTCAAGCCCGGCGGGCACCTCGCCGCGCAGCATGCTGACCGGGGTCGGCTGCTGCCCGACGTGCTTGTTCAGCACCTCGTAGGGCAGGTCGCCGTCGAACGGGGGCGCGCCGATGAGCATCTCGTACAGCACGCACCCCAGGGCGTACAGGTCGACGGCCGCGGTGACGTTGCGCTGCGTTGCCTGCTCGGGTGCCATGTACCTGGCCGTGCCGACCGTCTCGCTGGAGTTCGTCAGGCGCCCGCCGTCCACGTCGTCGAGGATCAGGCCCACCCCGAAGTCGAGCACCTTCACCAGCCCGCCGGAGGCGAGCATCACGTTGGACGGCTTGAGGTCCCGGTGGACGACGCCGGCCCGGTGCGCCGCGTCGAGCCCGGCCGCGATCTGAGCGGCAATCGCCGCGGCCCAGGCCACCGGCAGCCGGCCCGCGTCCGCCTCGGCGAGCAGCGACGACACCGGCGCTCCGTCGATGTATTCCATCGCCAGGTAAGGCTGGTCCCCGTCCAGCCCGCCGGCGATCGTCCGGGGCAGGTTGGGACTGGACAAGCGCGCCATGATGCGGACCTCGCGCATGAACCGCGCGGCATTCGCGTCGGCCTCCGTCACCGACACGGGCGTCCCGTCCCTCCGGTGCAGCAGCCTCTTCACGGCCACGGTGTCGCCGGTCTCCAGGTCCCGCGCCCTGCGGACCTCGCCCATGGCGCCGCGCCCGACCACTCCGAGAAGCTCGAACCGTCCCGCGATCACTTCCGAGCCGTCCATTGCCCGCCCATCTCTCGCCATTCCCGGCATCGATAGCTCAACGTAGTTCATCGAAAACTTCGCGCACAAAGGCCTGTTATCGCCGTTTCACCGGCGCGAGCGCGCCGTCCGCCAGGCTCGCGCCGAGCAGTTCCGCGAGTTCCCCGCCGATGCCGGCGAGATCGCGGAGCGCCGCGCGGAAGCCGCTGACCTCCCTGAACGCCTCGCCGTACAGGCGCTGCTCCTCCAGCGGCAGGTGCGGGACCGCCAGTCGGCGGGCGTCGATCCTGATGCTGGCCGTCCCGTAGCTGGCCTGCCGCGCGTTCGGCCGGGCCGACAGCACCCCGCCGAGGAACCACGGGTCCATGCGAGCCAGGTCAGGGCGGATCAGGTGGAGTCCCTCGCCCAGGACCGCCCCGTCGTGCTCTCCCGTGGCGACCAGCGCCCGGGTCAGCTCGTCCAGGCCCGCCGGGATGATGACGTCGCCCGCGGAGACTCTGATCCAGGTACCCTGCACCGCCTCCGCAGGGACGGCGCCCGAGGGAGCGCTCCCGGCCCTGACGTCGGCGCTGGTGAGCACCGGGAGCGCGTCCGCCGGCCCCTGCTCTGCGGTTGCCGGTCCCGGCCCCTGCGCCCGGTGGAGCGCGACCAGCCCGCTGCGCGCCAGCTCCGCCACGGTCAGGGTCCGCCACCGTTCCCCCTGGCCGCGAGTCCGCCAGCCGCTGCCGGGAGCGAGCTCTTCGAGGGCGGCTGCCGCCTCGCGCAGCCGGACACGCAGGCGGCTGAGCGTCTCGGAGGTCTGCGACGGCGTCTTCCCCGGCCCTGCCGTGCCGACGTGCCGGGCGGGAGTCAGGTCGACGGCCTCGTCGAGCAGGTCGATGGCCCGCATAACCCGCCATATGCCAGATCCGTCCCCGCCGCTGCCCGGCTCTGCCGTTCCGCCGCTGAAAGCGCGCCAGGCTTCGAGCATGCCGTCCTGGACCTGCTGCCAGCCGGCTTTCGTCCCGGCTGCTGTCATGCCTGGCGCTTCCGCGAGATCGCCGAGCAGGACGAGCGGGTCCGACGGCCCCGGCCCTTGAGGTCGTTCCAGGATCCACAGCTGGAGCGGAATGTGGCTCGGCCTTGCCGCGCCCGGCGGCAGGGACGCTACGGCGCGGAGCGCGCCGCGGCGCAGGAACTCCGTCCTGATCCGGCGGCCGGACGGCCTCGACGCCACGGCAGGCGGCATCAGCATGACGGCCCGGCCCCCGGGCCGCAGGTGAGCCAGCGCGTGCTGAGCCCAGGCCAGTTCCGGTTCGGCCTTCGGCGGGATTCCGTACTCCCAGCGCGGATCGCCGGCCAGCGCCTCCTGGGGCCAGCCACGGCTGGCGAACGGGGGATGGCAGACCACCGCGTCGGCTTCCAGGCCGCTGTAGGCGTCCTCGGTCAGCGAGTCTCCCCCGCACACGGCCACTTCGGCCTGCCAGCGCCTGGACCGGAGGCGGAACTCGGCTAGGGCGGCCATCGCGTCGTCGAGCTCCTGGCCGCAGGCCGTGGCCGTTCCGCGTTCGAGGACTGCGGCCAGGGTCTCGCCGGTGCCGCAGGCCGGGTCCAGCACAACTCCCTTGCCGGGGTCGGCGAGATCCGCCATCAGCGCGGCAAGCGGCGCCGGCGTCGCCATCACACCCGTCGCCTCGGCGTACTTCCCGGCCAGCGACTCGATGGCCTGCTCCGGGCCGATCTCTGCGATCGCCCCGGCAGCTGCCGCGACAACGCGCGCGTGCAGTCCGCCGTCACCCGCCGGCTGCGGATGCGGGGCACTGCCCGCCAGGGCTACAGCCATCCCGGCAGCCGCGCTGCCCAGGTCTGTCCCGGTTGCCGCTTCGAGGACCGCGTGCCACAGGCGCTCCTCCGGGGGAAGCTCGGGCAGTGCACCCCTGCTGGCCAGCCACGCTTCCACCTCCGCCCTGTCGTAGGCGGGACTGGCATCCGTCCCGCCGGACGGCGCGGGAAAGTCGGGATGACGACGGCGCCAGTTGCTGACGGTCGCACGGGTGACGCCCGCGATGCGGGCGATATCCGCGGCGGTCAGGCTGGCAAGTTCAGGCATGACGCTCCTTCAGGCAGGCCGTCACAGTGAACGGCGACAAGAATTGACACTACCATCATGACAACGTCGTTTGACAATGCTTTCAATTGATGATTCTCTTGCCGTGAGCGCCTGCTGACTGCGCGTCAGTTCCGGGGTCCCGCAGGCACTACTGTTTCGTCTGGCGCCTGGGGCGCGAGAGCCGGCACGTGCTCCCGCCCCTGGCTGCCGCGTCCGCAGAGGAACCCGAATGAACTCATGGCAGCCCCGGCAGACCGCGCCAGGTCCCAGCGGCGGATCGCCGCTGCTCGCCGTCAACTTCCTGCCTGTCACCTACACGGCCGGCAAGTTCCCCGCCGACATGATCCCGTTCGAGTCCCGCGAGCAGCTCAGGGAACTGCGCGCGGAACTGGCCGGCACGCACGCCGTGACCCGGGCGGGCAGCCGGATCGCATGCGTGCCGCTCTTGGCGGAAGCCCCGCCCGCCGGCAAACGGACAGAGCTCGACGTCCGGGAAGACCGAAGGATCACTGCTCATCTCGTCGAGGAAGCCCTGGTCCGCGATGTGCTCTCCCGCTGGTACAAGTTCCGGAAGCTCAGTCCCCCGATATTCGTGAACCGCTCCCACGACATCTTCAAAGAGACCGCGGAGGCTCTCGGAACCGAACTGGACGGCGTCCATGTCTACCCGCAGTACTCCCTCAGCGCCCGCGCGACCGGCCCGACGGGCGGCCCTGGGATCATCCTCGGGATCAAGACCCGCTACGAGATCAGCCTCCCGGTGAGCGAGCTAGCCCGCTGCGGGGTACGCGTCCTCGGCCGCTACGTCATCGTTGATCCCGACGACCTCGACCCGCGGCTTGACCCGGTGGCCGCCCGCCGCCTCGCCGGTGCCATCGAAGCGGTCACGGGCGGCCTGCTGCTCCTGCAGGACGCTCCGCGCGCCCGGGAGGTGCCAGCCGATGCCGCCTGGCTAGAGGGCCGCAGGGAGGTTGTGCACGATGTCGTGCACAACCTCGCCGGGACGGCCGCCCAGAAGATCCTGGACCGGCTGGACGAGACCGCGTTCGGCGTCACGGGCGCAGAGGCGCGCCTGGCCAAGATCCTGGAGCTCGCTGGCTGGTTCGGCCGCGGCCGCCTTAACCTGGCCTGCGGCCTGGCGGCCACGGTCGGCCCGCCCGTGGGAGCCGGCGATGGAAGGCGCACTCCGCTGAAGAGCCGGAAGATCGCCGAGCCGACGTTCGAGTTCGCTCCCGGCGGCGGGAAGACCAGCCAGAGCGCCGCACGCGGGCTCGACGAATACGGGCCGTACGACTCGGAAAGCTTCACCCCGAAGAACCCGGTAATCGCCGTGGTCACCCCCGCAGCGTTCAAGGGGACGGCGGAGATGTTCATCCGCAGCTTCCTCGACGGAATCCCCCGCACCCCCTACGCCAAGGGGTTCACCCGGAAGTTCCACCTGGGCTCGTGCGAGGTGGCATTCGAGGCGTTCAGCTCACGCCCTGATGACGTGGTCGCCTACAGGAACGCCTGCCTGTCCGCGCTGCGGAAGCCGAGGAAGCCCGACCTTGCGTTCGTCATCACCAGCGAGGAGCAGGAAGAACTCCGCGGGAACGACAGCCCGTACCTGGTCTGCAAGTCCGTGTTCATGGGGCAGGGCGTCCCGGTCCAGAACGTCCAGATCGAGACGGTCCGCGGCAACCGCATCGCCTACCCGCTCGACAGCATCGCCCTCGCCTCGTATGCCAAGCTCGGCGGCACCCCGTATGTCATCGCCGCCGCGGCGGCGATGACGCAGGAGCTGGTCATCGGGATCGGCAGCGCGCACGTCCGGCAGGCCAGGCTCACCGACCCGGAACGGGTCGTAGGGATCACGACCGTGTTCAGCGCCGACGGCAGCTACCTGCTCGCCAACCAGTCCAGGGAAGCCGACTACGCGGACTACCCCGCCGAGCTCCTACGGTCGCTGGAATCGTGCATCGGGCATGTCAGGGAGCGCAACGGCTGGCAGCCCGAGGACGCGCTCAGGCTCATCTTCCATGTCTTCAAGCCGCTGAAGGACATCGAGGCCAGAGCCGTGAAGGATCTCGTCCAGAAGCTCGCCGGGCAGTACGCGAAGGTCGAGTTCGCATTCCTCACCCTGAGCGACGACCACGACTGGCTGCTCTTCGACCAGAACAGCAGCGGGTACAACGGCCGCGGCAAGGGAGTTCCCGGCCGTGGCCACGCCATCGAGGTCAGCCGCAGCGAGACGCTGATCTCGGTAACCGGCCCGCAGGACATGAAGCTCCGCCTGCAGGGCCTGCCCAGGCCGCTGCTGCTCAAGCTGCACCGCGAGTCGACCTTCACCGACATGGAGTACCTGGCCGGGCAGGCGTTCCGCTTCACGGCCATGTCCTGGCGCCGCCCCTACCCCTCGCGGGAGCCCGTGACGATCCTGTACTCCAACCTCATCGCCGGACTCCTCGGCCACCTGCGGCATGTGAAGAACTGGAATTCCGACATCGTCTCCTCGCCCGCCCTCCGCGACAAGAGATGGTTCCTATGACCGCACAGCCCGGCGATGCCTCCCCGGCCATGGCCTACGCGAACCTGTGGCTCACGGCGGCGGCACAGCGGATCGCCGGCGACACCGCCAAGGGCAGTACCGACGCACAGCTCGCGCGCTACTTCCTCGGCAGCGCCCTCGTGCCGGGACTGAACCAGGAGGGCACCCGGCTGACCGCCCTCTGGCTGGAGGATAACCGGGACCGCCTCCGGCAGACACCGGTCATCGCCGCGATCGGCTACGGCCTCGCCGGCGCGCTTCCCGACGTGCAGGCCACGGCCCGGAGCCTGCTCGTTCCCGCCATGCAGCGGCTCATGAACCGCAACCCGTTCACTGACCGGCTCACCTTCGTCTACGACCTTCCCCAGGTAGTCGGCATCGGCCTCGCCGCCCAGGCGGTGGCCGCTGACCTTCCCGGGTTCAGCGAGTGGCTCGCGGACATCCTGCACGATGACCGCCTCCAGCCGTCAGACCGCTTCCATGCCCTCCTGCGCGAGCACGTCCGCGCCCTGCTGACCGGCCAGCCGGCAGCTGTCCAAGCGCAGCAGGACAACGACGCGACGGTCATCGCCCTGCGCTACTGGATGACCAGCGCCGGGACCGCGCCCCCGCCCGACCCCGCCGAGCACAGGAAATTGCAGAAACTCATCGCCAGCGAAGCCCTGCGCACCGACCCTGCCCAGTTGCCGGTCTCCCGGATCGCGCTCATCTACCGTACGGTTACCGCGATCCTCGACGCGAGCATCGAGCAGGTGATCCTGAGCCGGTCTCATCTCGTGACCGTCCTGAGCCGGTTCGAGACCGCGATGCGCCGCTGGCGCTGCGACGACAGCACCGTGAAACAGCCCATCCGGTGGCCGGTCACCGCCGAACGCGAAGTCCAGGACATCCTCTGGCTCATGCTCCACCCTGTCTTCGACGACCTCGTGGACGAGGAGACCCTTCCCAAACTCGGGCACAGCACCTACCGGGCAGACTTCGGCATCCCGAGCCTCGGCATACTCATCGAAGTCAAGTACGCACGCAAGAGCAGCGACTTCAAGGAAATCGAGAAGCAGGTACTCGAAGACTCCGTCGCCTACCTCAACGGCGTCACCGCTTACAAGGAGATCGTTGTCTTCATCTACGACGACTCCGCCTCAGTCCAGGAACATGACACCACAGCCACCGCGCTGCGCAGCATCAACGGCATTAGCGACGTCGTCATCGTGTCCAGACCCAGCCAGCTCGCAAGGCCCACTCTTCCGGGCCAGCATGCGGATACAGCCAAACCCTCGCGTCAAACCGCACGTAAGTAGCCCCTTCGCGGCTCCAGGTTGGTCTCCTACTCGCCTTCAGCCGCCACCGCGAGCGCCCCACCGTCGGGAGCCAAACGGGAGGTCCGGCAAACCAGGACCAAACCAAGCACCAACGGCGTCCGATTTCGCCAGACCGAGCGCGACACACTCAGACACGGCAGTGCCTTTGAAGTGCGGTAACCGGACCCAGCGCGACGCAGTCAGACGAATCCGGTATGCATGGCATGCAGAAGGTCAGGGTTCGAGTCCCCTTAGCTTAGCTCCACAGGGTTCGTGTGCTTCCGCGCTTACTCGTGGTCTCCGGGCCGGCTTGGGGCCGTCGTCGTTGGCCGATGGCAGGTCTCGGGGTCGGGCCATATGCGGGCCAGGGCCTCGACGAAGCCTGTGTTCGGCTGGGCAACGGGCAGGGATTGCTGAACCCGCCGGAGGGCTTCGCGTCCGCTCAGGCCGAAACGGTGGGCGAGGTATGCGGCGGCGATCGTGGGGGTGCGGCTCTCGGCGCGGACGCAGTGGACGAACACTGTTCGCCCCTGGTCGCGCCAACTGGCGATCTGGGTTGCGAGGTCGTGGAGGATGAAGTCGAGGTTGGGGTTGTGCGCCGGGCCCGGTTCGTCCAGGAGCCAGATCTGGTGGGCTTCGGCGCCGTCGGGCGGGTCGTGCCGGCCAACGCGGCACAGTGACACGACGACGTCGGGGGGATCGGTCAGTTCGGTCAGGCCGGCGACGTCGCCGGCGATCACTCCAGGGTCGTCGGCCAGCGGGACGGCGAGGCCGGCGGGCGCGAAGCGCGTGCGGTAGTAAGGCATGAGGCTCGCGGCGGAGGGCCATCCGTCCGGGTCGTCGTCCTCGCCGTTGACCGCGCGCAGGGCTAGCGAGACCAGGTCCGCAGCGTCGTAACCGGGCCAGCCGTGGATGAGCCGCCGCCACCGCAGCGGCACTGCGGATGCGCCCCAGCGGGCGCCGAGCAGGGCCCCGGCGATCGCGGCGACGGTGTCAGTGTCATCGCCGATCGATACCGCCGCGTTGAGGGCGAGCTGGAGGTGGCGGCACGGCTGGCTGGCGGGCACCGGGGTCTGAGCGACCGCGGCGTACGCGGCCTGCAGCGCGGTGACGACGTATCCGTTGGGAGTGAAGGAGCGCAGCGGGGCGTGTTCTGCCTCCCCAAGGCGTGCCGCCCAGAACTCCCGCCGGTCACCGGGGAGCAACCGGACCCCGTCGTGTGCCCCGTCAAGCCGGGCCTCCCGGATCGCCCGGTCTATGGCGATGCACCAGATGACACACGCCTCGCTGGCCAGCGGATCGGCATGGGTCAGGGCTGAGATCTCGCGCGCGCAGGAGGCCAGCTTCTCGTCGTCGCCGAGGTGGGCGAGCGCGACCGGGCCGGTGCGCATCAGGCTGCCGTTGCCCGCCGAGTTGCGGGGATGGCTGGCGTGGTATGCGGCGGCGATTCCCGCAAGGTCGGCGGCTGAGGCGGCGCTGCCCAGCACGGATCTGGTTTGGATGCCGACGTCGGCCGGGCCGGACCGGATCCACCCGAGGAACTTGTTCCCGACCTCAAGCGGGTCGATCCCGCTGTTCGCGGCCGCCTGCGCGATGCACACCGCCATCTGGGTGTCGTCGGTCCACTCACCCGGCTCCCAGCCGCCGAGACCGCCGCCGATCATCTGCGGCACTGGCGGCGGGTCGCCCGTGAACTCGTAACCCGCCCCCAGGGCGTCGCCTGCAGCCGCCCCGAGCAGCACCCCCGCCGCTCGGTCGGACTCCACCGGGTTGCCAGTCCTCCGCCGCCCGTCCATATCTATCTCCTTCCTGCCCATCTTGACTGCCAAGCTTCCTAGGTGGCCCTGGCGGGTACACGGTGAACGCCCGAGCCTGTCCGGTCCCCCCGGCATTCACTGACCGGTGTGTTCCTCCCGGATGCGGAGCATCGGCGGGTACAAGATGACGGCCTCGCCGCGCCGGTACGTCAGCGGCGGGCGGCCTCCCGCCGGCCCTGCCGCCGCAGCGCCCGAGCGCTGCGCCTCGATGACGAAGCCGCCGGTGCCCAGCACCTTGCGGCGGAAGTTCCCGAGGTCCGGTGCTTTGCCCCAGACTGCGGCGTACACCCGGCGCAGGTCGGCCAAGGTGAATGGCTCTTCGACAAAACTGGTGGCGAGGGTGGTGTACTCCAGCTTGGAGCGCACCCTTTCCACCGCGTCCGCGAGGATCTGCCCGTGGTCGAACGCCAGCGGCGGCGCATCCGGGCCACCGTCTTCCAGGCCGAGGTCCTCGGCTGGCCACCAGCGGGCTGCGGCGGCGTCGCGGCCGGGCCGGGGGTCGGGCAGGCCCGGGGCCAGGGCGACGTGAGCGACCGAAACGACCCGCATACGCGGGTCGCGGCCCGGGTCGGAGTACGTGCGCAGCTGTTCCAGGTGGCCGGTGAACGCCGTGACGCCCGTTTCCTCCGACAGTTCCCTGACCGCCGCCTCTTCCGTGCTCTCCGCGTCCCGGACGAATCCGCCGGGCAGCGCCCAGTAGCCGCGGTAGGGATGGTCGCGGCGCTGGACCAGCAAGACCGTCAGCACACCCGCGCGGATGGTGAACACGGCCAGGTCCACGGTCACCGCGAACGGCGGAAACGCGCCCGCACTGTAGCCGCGCAGGAACTCGAGTTCGCCGCCTCGCGGCTCGGTGCCGCTCATCCGTGCCGCTCCGGCAGCGAGCTCACCGCGGTGCCCGCCGGTTCGCCCGCTTGTGTGCTGTCGGTGATAGCAGGGCCGAACCGTGCCCGGCACCGCAGCATTTCGTCGGTGACCCGCACCGCCAGGGCAAGCCGGTCCCCGGTGCTGCCGGTCAGCAGCACCCAGGAGTGCCCGGCGGCGGTCAGTGCCTGCCCGAACCAGCCGGTCATGGCGGCCCGCACCGCGAGGTCTCCCTCGCGCAGGCCGTCGTCCTGCCATGGCACGCCCTCATGCGAGGTGAGCAGGTAGACATCGTGGCGGGGCAGCCCCGTCGTGGCCCACGGCTGCAGGCCGCGTGCACGTGCGCCGAGGCAGCGGCGCTGCCACACGGACGTCGCGAACGCGTCGGTGTCGCAGACCACCAGCGGCGATCCGGCCGCTGCGGCCTCGTTCAGGAAGAACGCGCTGTTGGCGATCCCGACCGGGAAGTTGCTGATCCGCGCGAGCACCGTCAGCCACACGCTCGCGGCCCCGGTCACGAACCCCAGCAGCTCGGCCACGCTCACGTGGTCGCTGCCCAAGGTAAACAGCGCCACGTTCAGCGGCGCCAGGAGATGAGCCAGTGCAGCCAAACCGTCCTCCCAGGTTTTAGTCATATCGACTATAAATAGGGCTGGCTGTCTTGTCTACTGGCTTCACAGCCTCGCCCGGGCCGGTGGATCACAGCTGGCTTGTGCGGGTTATGCCGCTGCCGAGTTTGTCCAGGCGGGTGTAGCGCTGGCTGAGCGTCCATCCCCACGGCTTGCCGGACTCCGTGACCTTGTCGTTGGCGATAGGTACCTGAAGGCGGATGGTCCCCGGCTCGTCGGGACCGGTCAGGAGCAAGACGTCATACGCCTCGCCGTCCGTTCTCTCCTCCCGGTCCAGGACACCATCGATGAGGGCGGCGAGCTCGGCGTCGCCGCGGGCGCGAAGCGCGCCGGCTTCCTCGCGGGTAAACAGGACCGCGGTGCAGTGCCTGCGGATGCGCGGGATGAGCGGCTGGATGGCGCCTTCAGCGTAGAAGCCCAGGTACTTCAACCCGGCGCGGAATGACCTGTTGGGCTGACAGATGTACGCCGCCAGCCGCTGGTACTCCGGCCAGGCCGCCCGGGCGGCAACGACGACCGTGTCATCAGCCGACAGCAGCCCGTCTGCCTCGTACAGCGCGACGAGTTCGGCCAGCAGGAACCGGGTCTGCTCGCCCACCACGCGCCCCGGGTCGGTGATCAGCTTGTCGATCGCCCCGGCCAGGTCGTGGAAGCTGAACCACAAGATACGCTCGCCGGACGCCTCGTCCGCCAGCCCGTCAAGCTTGTCGAACCACGCTGGCCGGACGGGATCCGGGGTGATGACGAACAACAGCGCGCCGGGATCTCGCAGGACCGTGCTGTGCTTGCGCAGCTGGTCACGGCTGTGTCCTTCGTGCGCGTACGCGCCGATCTCGGTTTTCGTCTCGAACCACCAGGAGAACCTGGCCGAGATCCGCGCATCTGGCACTGACCCGGCCAGGGCGACCTGGTTCTCGAAGGACACGGCCACCAGTTCTGACCCCATACCGGTCACGGCGCGCAACAGTTCCTGCACGAGAGCGAGGTCGATCCGTTCGAACACCGCCATTGTCGAACTAGTGACCCGGTTCTCCCCGGTTCGGTACGTGGACAGCAAGGGTTTCGCCATGATCTTACCCCTACCAGACATTTCATGACGATACGGGAGATCTCGTCCAGCTCATTCATCAACCCGGCTGGGTCGCAACCGGTCCCTTCCGCCCGTCGCGGCTGCCTCTCCATGTCATGTGACCGGGATCACACCATTAGACAAGGGCTCCGCGGGAGCCAAGCGGGGAGCCATCATCGGCCTACGTCGGGCAACATGAGACCTGGCCGAGCATCCAAAAGACGCCATTGACCTGCCATCTAGCCACAGCAAGCCACGTCGGCCGACAGGAGGAGCCTCGTTCGCATCGAGGTGGTCAGAACCGCTCTTCGTCCGCATCCAGGAACCCGAACTGCCGCACCATATATGTGAGCGCCTTTCGAGTCTCGGACCTTCGCTCGTCCGAACTGAGCTGCGGCGGCGCGGTGATCGTGACCGCCATCTCGCGGATCTGCCTCCGGTCGCTGTGACCCAAGGGACTCATGTCAATGTAATCGCTGAGTTCCGGCTGGCGGCGCGGCGTGCCGTCGTAGCGCGCCTCAGCGGTGATCCGCAGCTCGACGGTCGGGGGGTAAGACCAGCGCATCCCGGCGGGATCATCGGCGATGACCGACGGTAGTCGCTCGGTCGCGGTATGCCAGGCAACGGTGAGCACTTCGGCTACCTCTTCCATGGACAGCCGGATGTCCTGCCGTTGCGGGGCACCCGATGCGGCGAGCGCCTCGGCCCACGCCGCGAGGTCTTCCAGCCGGACATCAGCGCAGGTGACTACGGAGGAGTTCATCGAGCCGGGCAGGGCCGCCATCACCTCGGCAGTCAGGGCCCTTAGCCCGCCCGGTGCGGAGACCACGCTCGAATAGCTCAAGGCGTCGGCCGAGTTGCGGTTAGGCCCGCGGTCCCACGTGGCTGCGCCCAGGGCCGCGCCACGGCGGGCCGACAGTGTCGTCACCACGCCGGCCAGATGGCTGACCGGCAGATCGTGTTCCAGAACCAGACGACGCCGCGCGTTGATCGCCAGCTCGCCTGCGTCCGCCCAGGGGAAGGTGGCGATAGCGCGCAGCCGCAGCTGCTGGACCGTCCGGTCGGACGTCCAGTACGCGGCGGAACGCGTCATGTCCATGCTGAGCCGCGTCGCCGGAACCCAGTGCCAGTCCCCTGGCTCCGGGCCGCGCACCAGCGTTCCCTTCCCCCACTGTCCACCGTCCAACGCGACGCTTGCATCATGCGCGTTGATCTTGCGTGTTTCCCGAGGATCAGGGACCGGGAAGCCAATGGCCGATAGCGGCTCTCCGCCAGGGAATCCCGCGCCCGCCTCCTGCAGCGCCTGCCAGACCTCTCCGGCGACAGCGACCGGTCGCTGCCGCGGAAGAGCGCAGATTACCCAGCCGAACGGAGACTGGCCTGGGTCGAAATGCTGGACAACGCCGGGCCCCTCCGCGATAGCCCCGGAGACGGGCTCGCCCACCGTGACATTTGACCTGATCAAGTCCTCCCACGCCACTCGGAACGGCCCTTTCCAGCCTGGCTCGGTCCCCTCCCCGACCTGGAACGCCGGTTTGGGAGGCGGCGAGTCACGGCGAGCTGCGGCAACCACCTGCCGAATCAGGTCGCTCAGGTACTCCTGGCTAGGACCGCCAGTTGCCGTCCAGCCGGCAGCGAGCAACCGCTGGATCTCGGCTTGCGGCAGCCAGACGGTGGCGTCAGCCTCACGAACTCGCAGCGCGACCGAGAGCTTGCTGGGCCCGCCTGTCCCGGTGGGGCCAGGCACCACGTGCGGCCGCGGCGCCACCGGCTGTACGGGCACGTCGATGACCAGGATTCCGCTTTCGGCGTCAGCGTCGATGAAATCAACACTGAACCGGCGCGGCGCCGGGATGACTCGCTCGCGGATGACCTTGCGGTAACGATCGAGGTCCACCAGGTCACGGCGAACAGGCCGGACCTCGTCAATGATCTCCCTGTCGTATTCTCTCCTGGTGGCGTAGCCCACCAAGATCATCCCGCCTGTCTCGGTATTCGCGAACGACGCCACGTCCTTGGCCAGCTCAAGTGCCTTGGCGGGATCATCCAGCTGGTAGACCCCTGCCTTGACATCCAGCCAACCGCACTCGGCCAGGCCCAGCAGATCCGCAGGGCGACCCGCGTTCAACGCCGCCCGCGCTCCCTCGACGTCCTTGATCAGCACCCG
>Ga0335075_10009658_pt1 | contig 14682 bp, 11 predicted proteins | sample Lox_Sample_24_FD_206723 | JGI IMG/M metagenome (GOLD analysis project Ga0335075, IMG submission 206723) | Soil microbial communities from Loxahatchee National Wildlife Refuge, Florida, United States - Lox_Sample_2.4 | ecosystem: Environmental > Terrestrial > Soil > Wetlands | place: USA...
GCTGACGATCAATGCCGGGGTCACGCCCATTTTCTGGGTTTACTGTGTATTCGTCGTATCGCTGGTCATCTCGTGCGCCTGGATGGTCACCACGCCACCGCATCAGGCAATGCCCGCGCGGCCCTGGGGCCCGGAAGGACCGCTTCCGCCGCAGCACGAGACGCCTGCTCAGGACATCCGCGGGGAAAGCGACGTGGCGGCCGCCGATAACGAACCCGCACCCGACGATAGCGACCATGAGCATACAGACGCCGCACTCGGCAACAGCGGCGATGGCGATAGCCAGTCCAGGGCCCAAGGCGACGAGGAAACCACTTTCGCCTCTGCGCCGCCACCGCACACCTTGGAGACGGCAATCCCCACGGACCCGCCTTCAGCGGGGCAATGAGCGGCTTTCGTTCGTAAAGTTACCGTCGCTGTCAGTTGTCAGAAGCCCGGCAGAGGGACGCTTACCGGGCCGACCGAGAAAACGCCCCCGGCTACCGCCGGGGGCGTTTCTCCGAATACGAACCGGACCTCGCCACGCAAGTAGGTACTTGTGCGTACTTGCTTACTTGCCTGTCGCCGCCTGGTACTTGGCAACGACTTCGGCCGGCACCCGGCCGCGGTCCTTAATCTCAATTCCCTGCGACCGGGCCCAGTTACGGATCTCGGTGGTGTTCAGCGCGGGGCCGGCTCCACGGCCGCCCCTACCTGCGGATCGACCGCCCCGGCGGGCACCGCCACCGACCTTGCGGGCGTGGGTCACGTACTTTCCGAGCGCCGAGCGCAACTCCTCCGTGTGCTTGGAGTTAAGGTCGATCTCGTATTCCGTGCCATCGAGCGCAAAGCGCACGGTACCCTCTGCCGCTCCGCCGTCGATGTCGTCGATGAAGAGGGTCTGTATCTTCTGGGCCACTGGATTTCCGCCTTTCCTTTGATACGACAGTCATCATAATCGATGACCGCAGCGTAAGCGGCGCCGGACCCGCCCCATCCCGCACGTCCTTTGGCAATTGCCGGGCGCCCAACCGGTTCTGGAAGCCTTTGTGCCACGCTAAGCCGTCGCGATCTTATCCGACGCACCCCTAAGGGATGTGACATTCACGACAATCTGGGCGTGGGGTGCCTCGCCGCTAGGCGGCCTCGCTATCCGTGCTGGATGGCCCGGTCCGCCACACTAACAGCGGCAGCGGCCCATCGATTGTCTGGGTAGTACCAAGCGCGCCCGAGTTCAAACCGGCCAGGATTCCATGCGGTACCCCATGTCCCAGAACATCCACTCGTAACGACTTGTGACCCGGAAGTGGCGGCTGACCAGTGCGCGCTCGGCCGCGGAAAGCAAAGGCCCGATCGCGTCCGTCTCGGCGAGCACGTCCCGCACGACAGCACCGAACTCCTCGCCGCCATACGTTTCGATCCACCGTTGATACCGTGGGTCGGGCGATCCCCGGCGCAGGAGTTCTGTGCCGACTTCGGCATAAATCCAGTAGCAGGGCAGTACCGCGCCGATCCCCTCGGCGTATGTTCCGCCGCGAATGGTGGCGAGCAGGTAGCTGGTATAGGCGAGGTTGGCCGGCGCCGGCTCCGCGGCCGCGACCGCTTCCGGCGAAATGCCGAGTTCCGTGAGCAGCGATCCGTGCAGTTCCCGCTCAACGGCTATCGCGTCCGCGGAATGCCGGGCGAACATCGCGGCCGCGTCCGGTCGCGGCGCCCGGCTCGCGACGGCCGCGAGGGCGCTGGCGTACTGCCTCAGGTAGAGCGCGTCCTGGACGACGTAGAAAGCGAATGACTCCGGCGGCAGCGTCCCGTCGGTCAGTCCTGTGATGAACGGATGGGCGAGAATTTCCCGGTAAGTGCCGGAAATGCTCTGCCAGAGCTCGTCGGTGAAGCTCATTGCGGTCTCGGGGAGGACGGGACGGGCGGAAAGGGGGGGGCGGGGGGGCATTGACAGCCCGTGCAGCGCGTGCACGGGACCGTCCCCGCCGCCGAGGCCGACCAGGCCGTGTTCCACGGCATCGCCCGCCACCAGCGCCGCCTGGCGGGCCGCGTCCGCCAGGGACAGCCCGGCGGCGAGCCCGGCCGCGAGCGCCGCCGAGTGGGTGCAGCCCGCGCCGTGCGTCGCCGCGACGCGATGCCGCCGCACCGGGATCGGCAGATGCGAAACCCCGTCGAAGAGGTGGTCGACGGGCTCGTCTCCGTGCCCGCCGGTGACCAGCGCCGCGGCCGCGCCGAGCCGCACCAGCCGTTCCGCGAGCACGGCGCGGTCGCAGCTCCGCAGGCCGGTGAGCGCGCGGGCTTCTGGCAGGTTAGGCGTCACCACCGTGGCCAGCGGGAACAGCCTCCTCACCAGCGCGCTCACCGCGTCGGGCTGCAGCAGGCGGCTGCCGGAGCTGGCCACCATGACCGGATCCACGACCAGCGGCAGCCCGCGCCCGGTCAGTTCCTCGGCCACGGCCTCGATCAGCGGCGCGGAGAACAGCATGCCGGTCTTCGCCGCGTCGGCGCCGATATCGTCGAGGACGGCTTTTATCTGCTCCCGAACGAACGCGGGCGGCACCGGATGGATCCCCGTTACCCCGCACGTGTTCTGAGCGGTCAGCGTGACGATCGCCGACGTTCCGTGTGCCCCGCACCGGGCGATCGCCTTCAGGTCCGCCTGAATCCCGGCGCCGCCACCGGAATCCGACGACGCGATCGTCAGCACCCGCGGGACCGGGATCACTGCGCCACTCCCATCGGCAGCCCTTCCGCCGGACTGGACGCGAGCGCGTGCCAGCGGCGCGGGATGCGGCCCGCCCCGCGGGCGGCGTGCCCGGCCCGCACGGCCAGCCTCATCGCGACCGCCATCCGCTCCGGGTCGGCGGCGCGGGTGATCGCCGACGCGATAAGCACGCCGTCGCAGCCAAGCTCCATCGCGAGCGCGGCGTCGCTGGCCGTGCCGATCCCCGCGTCCAGGATCACCGGCACGCCGGCCCGCTCGACGATCATCGAGATGTTGTGCGGGTTCCGGATGCCGAGCCCGGATCCGATCGGCGCGCCAAGCGGCATCACCGCCGCGCACCCGGCTCGCTCCAGTTGCAGCGCGAGCACGGGGTCGTCGCTGGTGTACGGCAGCACCGTGAACCCGTCGGCGACCAGCATCCTGGCCGCCTCGATGAGCTCGACCGGGTCCGGCAGCAGCGTGATGTCGTCGGCGACGACCTCGAGCTTCACCCAGTCGGTGCCGAGCGCCTCCCGGGCCAGCCGCGCGACGAGCAGGGCTTCGGCGGCCGTGTGGCAGCCCGCGGTGTTCGGCAGGATGTGGACGCCGGCCTGCCGGACGGTGGCGAGCAGCGACCCCTCCCCCGTGGCCGTGACGCGGCGCATGGCGACCGTGGTGACCTCGGTGCCCGACGCGGCGAGCACCTTGCCGAGCACGTCCAGGCTCTGCGCTCCCCCGGTGCCGACGATCAGCCGGGAGGTCAGCGTCCGGCCGCCGAGCGTCCATGTGCCCTCGGGGGGAACCACGAGCCCGTTCGGGATAGTCAAGTCAGCCTCCTTGCACGGCGGTCACGATTTCTACCTGGTCGGCGTCGGCGAGCGGCGTCCCCGCCCAGGCGCGGCGCGGCACTACCTCGCCGTTGACCGCGGCGGCGATGCCGGACGGGGCATCGGTGAGCAGCCGGACCAGCTCCTCCAGCGTGGCGCCCGACGGGATGCCGCGCGCTTCCCCGTTCACGGTGATGGTCATGCGAACCTCCCCGGAGAGAACGGTGCCCATTCGGCTGGCGGCTCGCCGCCGGCCAGGATCGCGGTCACGGCCTCCGCGGTCGCCGCGGACAGCAGGATGCCGTTGCGGAAGTGGCCGGCCGCGACGATCAGGCCGTCGCCGAGGCGGCCGACGACCGGGCCGTTGTCCTGCGTTCCCGGGCGCAGGCCCGCGCTGGTCTCGGCGAGGACGAGCTCGCTGACCGCCGGGACCGCGGTCATCGCGTCGCGCAGCAGGTCGTGGGTGGCGCCGGCGGTGACGATCGTGTCGTCGCGCTCCTCCTGGGTGGCGCCGACGACCACCTCGCCGTCGGCGCGCGGCACCAGGTAGACATCCCTGCCCTGGACGATCGCGCGGACGGTGCGGGTGATGACGGGCGGGATGCCGGCCGGGTGCCTGAGCCGGAGGATCTGGCCCTTGACCGGGCGGATCGCCTTGCGGACCTGGTCCGGAAGGCCGCCGATCTGGCTGGTCGCCCAGCCGGCCGCGATGACGGTCCGCGGTGTGCGCAGCGTGTCGCCGGCCGCGAGCCGTACCCGGGTGCCGGCGACCTCCGTGACCGTGTCCGTTACGGTCTGGACGCCGATCGCGCGGGCCGCCTCGCGCAGCGCGGCCAGGTACCGCCGGTTGTCGACGGACAGGTCACCGGTCGCGAGCACGCCGCCGTGCACGCCGGGGGCGAGGAACGGCTCGAGCTTGCGGCAGGCCCTGGCGTCGAGTTCGGCCGCCTCCAGGCCGATCGACCGCCGGAAGGCGGTCAGCCGCCTGAGCGCGGCCAGATCGCCGCTGTCGTAGGCCACCGCGAGCGTGCCCTCGGTCCGCAGCCCGGTGACGTGGCCGGCCGCCGCTTCCAGCTCCGCGCTGAAGGCGGCAAAGCGGCGGATCGCCAGCAGGTTCAGGTTCAGCAGGTCCTGCTCGCCGAACACGCTCTCCGTGACCGGTCCAAGCATCCCGGCCGCGACCAGGCTGGCGGCGTCGCCTCTGCCCGGGTCCACCAGGATCACGCTCAGCCCGCCGCGGGCCGCGGACCAGGCGATCGCGGTTCCGATCACGCCGCCGCCGGCGATAACGACGTCAGCGTTCATAGGCACTCCCTTCGCCGGCATTACCCGGATCAGGTTCAACGGTCGGAGGCTGGCGCCTCCCTCTCAGCCCGGTATGGGCTCCCGTGGGTTCTAGGCACAGCTTAACCAGGCGGCCGCGCGACGTTAACCCGGGCGGCGGGCAACGGGCGTAGGCGGCTCGCGATATGTTCCGGGTTTCCGTTGTCATGGCAACGGAAACCGGGGACGAATCCAGCGGTAGCTTGGGCATCGTGACCGATTTGCGTGAGCGACTGGCCGCGGCGCGGCTCTACCTGTGCACGGACGGGCGGCGGCGGCGGGGCGACCTCGCCGGGTTCCTCGACGCCGCGCTCGGCGGCGGGGTGGACATCGTCCAGTTGCGGGAAAAAGGCCTGGAGGCGCGCGAGGAACTCGCGCTGCTCGAGGTCTTCGCCGACGCCTGCCGACGGCACGGCGCGCTGCTCGCGGTCAACGACCGCGCTGACGTCGCGCTGGCCGCGGGGGCCGACGTGCTGCACCTCGGCCAGGACGACCTGCCGGTTCCCGTGGCGCGGCGGATCCTGGGGCCGGGGCCGCTGATCGGGCGGAGCAGCCATAGTCCGGCGCAGTCGGACGCGGCCGCCGCCGAAGAGGGCGCCGACTACTTCTGCGCCGGGCCGGTGTGGACGACGCCGACAAAGCCCGGGCGCCCGGCGACCGGGCTGGACCTGATCTCCCGCGTCGCGTCGCGGGAGCCGGCCCGGCCATGGTTCGCCATCGGCGGCATCAGCGCCGACCGGCTTGACGAGGTGCTGGCGGCGGGCGCGTCGCGGGTGGTGGTGGTCCGCGCGATCACCGAGGCGGACGATCCGGCCGCCGCGGCGGCCGGGTTCGCCCGCCGCCTCGCGGGCGCGCGGTCCGGCTGAATCTTTCATCCGCGCCCGCCGTGCCGGGCCTCTGCTGACCAGGCCTTACCTCTATACCCGCGAATGGTGAGACGGGTGGCTGGTGCAACCTTCACCGCCGCCGCCTACGGTGACGGCATCCGTGGCTGTGCAGCCTGAAGGAGGCCTGATGGATCATCGCAGACCCGTTATCGCCGCTACCGCGGCCCTGCTGCTGGCGCTCGGCGGCATCATCGCCGTGATCGTCGGCGGCACCGCCGCGCACGCGGCCACAAGCACGCTGTGCCAGGAGCAGACGGCCAGCGTCTCGGGCGGCACTTATACCGTGCAGAACAACGAGTACGACTCCAGCGCCTCGGAATGCGTCACGACCGACGGGAACGCCGACTTCACCGTGGCCAACTCGGCGATCGACAACGCCACCGACGGGTCGCCGGGCGCGTACCCGTCCATCTACCAGGGCTGCCATTGGGGCAACTGCAGCTCGGGCGGGCTGACAAGCAGCCCGATCGAGGTCTCTGACCTCACCACGGGCAAGGTGACCACCAGCTGGTCCACCACCCAGCCCGGCGGCAGCAGCGCCTACGACGTGGCCTACGACATCTGGTTCAACCAGACGCCGACCACCACGGGCCAGCCGGACTGCACCGAGATGATGGTCTGGCTCAACCACAACGGCAGCGTGCAGCCGTTCGGATCGGAGGTCGCGAGCAACGTCAGCCTGGGCGGCCACACCTATAACGTCTGGTACGGCACGCAGTCCAGCTGGGACACGGTCACCTACGACATGACCAGTGGCACGACCTCGGTCAGCGACCTGGACGTCGGCACGCTGGCGCAGGACATGCTCAGCCGCGGCTACACAAGCAGCAGCTGCTACCTGATCGACGTCGAGGCCGGGTTCGAACTGTGGCAGGGTGGCGCCGGCCTGGAGACCAACTCGTTCTCGGTCAACGTCAACGGCAGCTCGCCGACCCCGCCGCCGACCACGCCGCCGCCGACCACGCCGCCGCCGGGGTCCGGCGCCTGTTCCGGCACGTACTCGGTGACCAACAGCTGGTCCGGCGGGTTCCAGGGCCAGGTGGTGGTCACGAACACCGGTTCGGCGACGCTGAGCAGCTGGCAGCTCGGCTGGACGTTCCCCGGCGACCAGGTGATCAACGACCTGTGGAACGGCAACTCCACCCAGTCCGGGGCGAACGTGACGGTGACGAACGCCTCCTACGACGGCAGCCTGGCTCCAGGGGCTACCGCCACGGTCGGCTTCACCGCGACCGGCAGCAGCGGCTCGCCGTCGAGCGTGACCTGCACCTGACGCCGTGACAGCGCGGACCTGGCTCGGGCAGCAGCAGCGACAGCGCCACGGCGGGTACGGGCAGCAGGCAGAGCAGCGTGAACACCGCGGGTGTGCCGTGGGCGGCGGCAACGGCTCCGAATACGGGGGCGGCCAGCCCGCCCACGCTGACGGCGAGGCCGAGCGTCACGCCCGCGGCCGTGCCCGGGCGGCTGGGAAGGTAGTCCTGGCCGAGCTTGACCAGCACGGAAAACGGGATACGTACTGTGATGCCCGAGGCCAGTGCCGCGGCAAGGGCGATGCCGGCGCCGGGACACACGCGCAGCGCGATCAGGGCGGGGATGGCCGCGGCGTTGCCCACCAGGACCGTCCGGGTGAGCCCGAACCTGTCGGCGATCCGCCCGCCAAGGAGGGTGCCGGCGACGCCTCCGAAGAGAAAGCACGACAGCGCCGCTCCGGCTACCGGACGGCTCGCGTGCAGGTGGGTGATCCAGTAGAGCTCGATGAACGTGCTCGTCCCGAAGAAGTTCACCGAGCGGGTGACCTCGACCGCGGTCAGCACAAGGAACGGTCGCCACCGGTCGGTGCCCGCGACCGCGGTCGCCCGCCGCGCTGGCGTGGTGCGCTGCTGGTGGCGCAGCAGGGCGAACCCGGTCAGCACCGCGGGCGGGATGAACAGCGCGGTGGCGCCCAGGCCCATCGCGTCAAGCGCGGGCGTCGCGAGAACCGGGGCCAGGAAGAACCCGACGTTGCCGCCGGCGGCGAAGATGCTCATCGCCGACGCCCCGCCCACCTCCCCTGCCCCCTCCACCCCTGCCCCCTCCACCCGTGCCCCCTCCATGGCCGCGCGCCGCGCCGCCTTCCCCGCCGCGGGATGGAACATGGCCACGCCAAGCCCGGACGCGAACAGCAGCGCCCATACGAGCGCGTACCCAGGCAGAACACCCGACATTCCCGCGCCGAATCCCGCCAGGCTCACCCCGGCTCCGGCCATCCAGCTCACCGAGTAACGGTCAACGACGACCCCCACGACGAGCTGGGGCAGCGCCGAGCCGAGCGTGGCCGCCAGGCTAAGCCCAGAGGCCGCTACGTATCCGTAGTGCCGGTCAAGCACGAAATACGGCACGCACGCCGGCACCAGCCCCTGGTACAGGTCGTCGACGGCGTGCGCCGCACCCCACAGGCGCATCCGCCGCCACGCCGAAAGCGGCGGGTCGAGCACTTGCACATCAGTCACTCCGCCAGCATCGTCCGCTGCCAGCATGGCTGGCTACCAGTAAAATGACTCATGATGTTGGTAGACCGCCATCCTCTTCCGGGTCCGACCCATCGGCACCTGGAGCACCGCGAACGCATCGACTGGCACGACCACGCGGAGCACCAGCTCGTCTATCCCAGCTCGGGCGTCCTGCACGTGCGCACTGACCGCGGGGCGTGGGTGGTCCCGCCGCGCCGGGCGGTATGGCTCCCCGCCGGAGTCCCGCATAGCCATCGCGCCCACGGCCGCACCCAGATGCTGACGCTCGCGTTCCCCGCCGACGTCAGTCCCCTCAGCGTGATCGAGCCGACCGTAGTCGCCGTCGGTCAGTTGCTGCGGGAGGTTATCATCGCGCTCGCCCGAGACCACGCCCTCGGCCCGGATGATCGTGCCGACCTGCACCGCATCGTTCTGCGCCGCCTGACGCCCACGCCCGCCCTGCGGCACCACCTGCCCGCCCCGACCGATCCCCGGCTGCGCGATGTCGCCGCCATCCTGGCCGACAATCCCGCCGACGGGCGCACCCTGGCCGAACTCGGGCGGGCCACCGGGGCCAGCGAGCGCACCCTCAGCCGGTTGTTCCGGCGCGACACCGGGATGACCTTCCCGCAATGGCGCGCGCAGCTGCGCCTGCAGCACGCCACGCTTCTTCTCGCCGCGGGCAGCACCGTCACCGGAGCGGCCACCGTGAGCGGCTACAGCAATACCAGCGCGTTCATCGCCGCGTTCCGTGACGCCTTCGGTGTCACGCCCGCGGCCTATCGGCACTGGACGACCACCTAACCCGAGGTTACGTGGTCCAGCGGATACGAATGCAGACCGGCCGGCGGTTATCCTGCGCAGGTGAGCGTCTCGAATCCCATCCCTAACGTCCTCGCCACCCGCTACGCCAGCACCGAGCTCGCGGAACTGTGGTCGCCCGAGTACAAGATCGTGCTCGAGCGGCGGCTCTGGATCGCCGTGCTCCGGGCGCAGAAAGACCTCGGCGTCGACGTGCCCCACGGTGTGATCGAGGCCTACGAGAAGGTCGTCGATCGGGTCGACCTCGACTCGATCGCCGCGCGGGAGCGGGTGACTCGCCACGACGTGAAGGCGCGCATCGAGGAATTCGCCGCGCTCGCCGGGCACGAGCACATCCACAAGGGGATGACGTCGCGGGACCTCACCGAGAACGTCGAGCAGATGCAGGTGCGGCAGTCGCTCGAACTGATCCGCGACCGCGCAGTTGCGACTCTCGCGCGGCTCGCGCGGCTCGCCGCCGAGCACGAGGCTACCGTGATGGCCGGCCGGTCGCACAACGTCGCCGCGCAGGCCACCACGCTCGGCAAGCGGTTCGCGACGGTTGCCGATGAGTTCCTCGTCGCGTTCGCCCGCGTCGAGGGACTGCTCGCCCGTTACCCGCTGCGGGGCATCAAGGGGCCGATGGGCACGGCCCAGGACATGCTCGACCTGCTCGGCGGGGACGCCGCCAAGCTGGAGGAGCTGGAGCGGAGGGTCGCCTCGCACCTCGGGTTCTCCACGGTGCTGACCAGCGTGGGGCAGGTCTACCCCCGGTCGCTGGACTTCGAGGTCGTGTCCGCGCTCGTGCAACTCGTTGCCGCGCCGAGCAACCTGGCCACGACGATCCGCCTGATGGCCGGCCTTGAGCTGGTCACTGAGGGATTTAAGGAGGGGCAGATCGGGTCGTCGGCCATGCCGCACAAGATGAACACCCGGTCCTGCGAACGGGTCAACGGCCTCGCCGTCGTGCTGCGCGGGCACCTGTCGATGATCGGCGAACTGGCCGGCGACCAGTGGAACGAGGGCGACGTCTCCGACTCGGTGGTGCGCCGGGTCGCGCTGCCGGACGCGTTCTTCGCCGCCGACGGGCTGTTCCAGACCTTCCTCACCGTGCTTGACGAGTTCGGTGCCTTCCCAACGGTCATCCAGCGGGAACTCGACCGGTACCTGCCGTTCCTCGCTACCACCAAGGTGCTGATGGCCGCGGTGAAGAACGGCGTGGGCCGGGAGGAGGCGCACGAGGCGATCAAGGAGGCGGCGGTGGGCGCGGCTTTGGACATGCGCCGGGGCCGCGCCGAGAACGACATTTTCGCCCGGCTCGCCGCCGATCCCCGGCTTGGCCTGTCCGCGGCCGATCTTGACGCCCTCGTCGCCGCGCCTCTCGGGTTCACCGGGGCGGCCGTGTCCCAGGTGCAGTCGGTCGTCGCGCAGGTGTCGGCGGTTACGGCGAAGTACCCGGAGGCCGCCGCGTACGTGCCGGGCGACATCCTCTAGCGCGATGCCGCGCGGTTCGAGTGATTACACGTGCAGGTACGTCTTTCCAGCCCGATGAACGCGGATCCGCGGGCGCCGAGGAAGGACTGCCTTGTCCGATCAGCCAGGGGCTGCTGCCCACGACGACTTCCGTGACCTCCCGGACCGGTCTTTGGCCGCTACGCCGAGGCCGACGCGCCGGGATGGACCGCACCGTCCGCGGTGAGCTGAGCGAACACATCACCGAACAAATGCTGGGCTTGGTGTCGCCTGAGACGATAGCCAAGACCCTAGGGACCATAGCGGCCAGGCTGCGCCAGGGCCTGGTCGTCATTGACGCCGACTCGTTTCGCCTGAGCGCGAAGATCGAGGGCCCGTTCGGCGCCCGATCCCCTGATACCCACGCTCCAGCGCCAGGGCGGGTACTGCGACTGTGAACGATCTTCAATGCGATGCCCGACTATCCCCAGACGGACACTCTCCTCCCTGCCCCGGCGTCCCCGGCGGGTCGACCCAGCCTTGCGACCTGCGGGGGCCGGACCTGCCTCAGGACCGCTTGAAGGCAGCGGCGGCAAGAGCGTCGCGACCGGGCCGACGGGCCGTTCCCTGCCAGCACGGAAGCCCACCAGCAACATTCACGCGGCGCCGTTCCGGCCCGACTCGGTGGGCCGGGCCCAATCCGCACCCGGCCCCAGCAGGCTCCTCCGGCCCCGCACAAGCCGAGGTCGCGCGCGGCCACCTCAGCCGGCGAGCCGGGTACATGCAATCCGTCGCGTATTCGCACCAGGTGCAATACGCGATAGTTACTCTGAGTTACCGTAACTTCGGGCTAAGGGCTGCTGGGCTGCAGCTCGGCTACCTGGACGTTGCGGTCCGTGGTGTCGTACGAGCCGGTGATGAGCAGCCTCAGGTACTGAGCGGTGACCGGGGTGAACGACGTGGTGACGGTGCCGTTCGCCGCGGACGGGACGGTGGCAACGGTGGTCCATGCCTGGTCGTCGCTGGAGATCTGGATGGAGTAGGCGGTAGGACCGTAGCCCGACCGGGGGATCATGGTGACCGACCCGATCGTCTCCGGGGCGCCGAAGTCGACGCCGAGCGCTATGGGGTCGCTCGGGGTCGGCCCCTGCCCGGCCGTGGTGCCGCTGGAGACCCAGAACGTGTCCGGGTTGCCGTCGGTCGCCAGGCTTGGCGGGAAGTCGGGCTGGTTGGAGGTGGCGAAGGCCTGCGGATACTCCTGGCCGCCCGGGTTGAACGCCAGGTCGCTGCCGAGGAGTTCCAGGGTCACTGAGCTGCTCACGGTCGCCCCGTCCACCGAGCCCGTCACGGTGAGCGTGCCGGTTCCCGGCGTCTGGTCGCTGTTGGAGACATCCAGCGTGATCGGGAGGGACCCGCCGGCCGGGACGTCCAGGACGCCGGCCGCCGGGGTCACGGTGACGCCGGACGGCGCCTGCGTGGTCAGTGCTACCGGCAGCGCGCCGCTGGTGTTGTTCGCCACCGTGTAGGTGACGCTGCCCGAGCCGCCCTCCGGGATGGGCAGCAGCGTGGTCGACGCCGTAACCGTGAACGGGGTGAGCACGGATACGGCGGCGGCGCTGCTTGAGCTGCCCCTGCCGTTGGCGCTGGTGTAGACGGCGGTGGCGGGGAACTCATAGCTGCCGGCCGCGGCGTCCACGGGGACGGTGGCGGTCCAGGTCGTGGTGAGGGGCTGCCCAGGGGCCAGGGTCGACGCGGTCGTCGCGGAATCGGGGGTCAGCGTCCAGCCGCCGGGCGCGGTGAGGCTGACCGTCACATTGCGCAGGGCAGTCGTGCCGGGGTTGGAGAAGGTGCTGGTGACGGTGGTGGTGTCGCCGGCGACGATCGAGGCCGGCGCGGTCGCGGTCAGCGGCTCGGTGACGGCGATCGGGGTGCTGCCGGTGACCCCGTCGACCGTCGCGCTGATCGTGGCGACGCCGGGGCCGTTCATGGTGACCGTCCCGTCGGGCGCGACGGACGCGACCCGCGGGTCATTGCTGGAGTAAGTGACCTTCGCGTCGGCGAGGTTGACGAACGACTGGTCGTTGTTGACGGCCTCGACGACGTTGTCGGCCTCGGCGTGCGGCTGCTGGAGGGACGGGTCGGTGTCGTCGGCGGGCCACGGGTTCGTCGCGTCCAGGTTCAGGGTCTGGCCGGGAGAGAAGATCACCTGGTCGGGCTGGACGGTGACGTACGCCACCTTCGGGGTGATGGCGCCGGTGATGTCCACGGTCGCGGCGCCCTGCACGGCCGAGGAATCAGCGGAGACCTGGAACTGGTAGGAGCCGTCGGGAACGACCTGCTTGAGCGTGGTCTCGTCCCACTGTTCCAGCGCCGACGCGCTCACCGTGAGCGTGATGTGCTGCGTCTGGCCGGGCTTGAGCTCCTTGGTCCGCTGGAAGCCGACGAGCTGCTTGTCCGGCTGGGACGTGCCGGCGACGCTGAACTGGGGGGCGGCGTACAGCTGGGCCACGGTGGCACCCGGCACCGTGCCGGTGTTCGTGACGTTGAAGCTGACCTTCACCGTGCCGTTGGCGTTGATCGTGTCCGAGGAGGCCCGGACCCTGGAATAGCGGAAGGTGGTGTACGACAGGCCGTACCCGAAGGGGTAAGTCGGGGTGCCGGTGAAGTACATGTAGGTGCGGCCCAGGCCGCTGGTCTGCGCGGCGGTGAGCCCGTAGTTGCTGATGTCGGGCAGCTGGGAGTCGTCGGCGTACCAGGTGAAGTCCAGGTGGCCGGAGGGGTTCACGGCTCCGGTGAGGACGTCCGCCAGGGCCTGGCCCTGGGCCTGGCCGTTGTAGGAGCTGAACACGATCGCCGGGAAGTCCTGCTGGACGTTCCCGATGTCGACCGGACCGTCTGACTGGATGACCAGCGCCGTCCTGGGGTTGCCGACCGCGGCGACCTGGCTGATGAGGGAGTCGTAGTTCCCGGACATCGCCAGGCTGGTCCGGTCAAGCCCCTCGGTGCCGTTGCTCAGGTTCGTGCCCACGTACACGATGACGAGGCTGGCGCTCTTGATCGCCGCGAGCGTGGCGGCCGAGCAGGAGGCAGCGGTGGTGGAGGTGGTGGAGGTGGTGGAGGTGCCGCAGGAGTCATAGGTGATGGTCGCGCCGGGGTTGGCGGCCTTCACCTCGTCGGTGATGCCCTGCACGGCGGTCGTGGTGTAGGTCGGGTCGCCGGAGTAGTCCCCAAGCGTCACGGTGTTCGCCAGGTTCCCGACGATCACGACGTTGCTCAGCTTGGCGGCGTCCACCGGCAGCAGCGGGCTGCTGGTGCCGGTCACGTTGTTGTTCTGCAGCAGCACCAGGTCCTGGTCGGCCAGTTCGCGGGCCAGCTCCTGGTGGGCCTTGTCCTGGATCACGCTGGAGGTGATCTTGGTGTAGGGGACGGTGCCGCGCGGGTTGAACTCGCCTGTCTCCATCCGCATGGTGAAGATGTGCACAAGCGCGTTGTCGATCACGCCTTCCGACAGCACGCCGTCGTTCAGCGCGTCCTGCAGGGCCGACGGCGAGGCGGCGGTGCATTCGAGCTGCGTGCCCGCGCGCAGTGCCCACGCCTCCGCGCCGGCCTGCGCGGGGGTCTGCTGCCCGGTGGTGGTGTTCGTCCAGGTGCTGCCGTTGGTGGTCCATCCCGGCGGTGCCCAGTCGTGACCGCTGGTCGAGTACTCGGTGTTGACCGCGTTGCAGTCGCTCGTGGTGTAACCGTTGAAGCCGTAGGTGCGCTGCAGCAGCTCGTTGGCGGTGTATGTGTCGGCGGGCGACGGCGTTCCGTTGACCGCGTTGTAGGACGTCATCACGCCGGCGACGTGGGCGTTCTCGGTGAGGCTCGCGAACTGCTTGGTGTAGTAGTCGCGGATGTTGGCGTCGGTGGTGTTAGAGCTGCCCGTCGTGCGGTCGTCCTCCTCGTTGTTCATCAGGAAGTGCTTGGCGGTGGCCGCGACCTCCAGGTAACCGGTCTCTGACTTGCCGGTCATCGTCTCGCCCTGGATGCCGTCCACGAATTCGCCCGCCATCGCCGCGGCGAGATCGGGGTCTTCGCCGTACGTCTCGTCGGCCCGTCCCCAGCGCGGGTCGCGGTCCATGTTGACGGTCGGCGCGAAGTACGACAGCGCGCCGTAGTCCGACGCGGAGGGGCCGAGGTTGTTCTGCGCCGTGCCATACAGGGACGGGTCGACGAAGCCC
>Ga0335075_10009659_pt1 | contig 14680 bp, 13 predicted proteins | sample Lox_Sample_24_FD_206723 | JGI IMG/M metagenome (GOLD analysis project Ga0335075, IMG submission 206723) | Soil microbial communities from Loxahatchee National Wildlife Refuge, Florida, United States - Lox_Sample_2.4 | ecosystem: Environmental > Terrestrial > Soil > Wetlands | place: USA...
TGTCACCGCATATCGGAATGCTATCCCGCAATCCGGATTAGGCACAGCGCGAGCAGGCAGGCGCAGGCGGGCAGGAAGGCAGGCGACGGGCGATGATCACAGACGGCAACGCGGCCGTGGCGCGGGAGCGATGGCACGAGGTCTACACGTCGGCGGCGTTCACCGCGCTGCGCAGGCGGCGAAGTCGGGTCGGCTGGTCCCTCACGGCCGTGACGATGGTGCTCTACGTCGGGTTCTTCATCGTGGTCGCGCTCGCCCCGGGACCGCTCGGCGACCGGATCCCGGTGTTCGGATCGGTCGGGATCGCGCTGGTGATCGCGCTCTTCGTGGCCGCGTTCGCGCTGGTATGGGGCTACCTGAGCTACAGCAGCCGGCGCCTGGCCCCCGCCCAGGAGGCGATCGTGGCCCAGATCGCCGCCCAGCGCAACGCGACCGCCGGGAGCCAGCGATGAACCACGGACTCACCCTCGGGGTGTTCGCGATCCTGGTCGCGGCCATGCTCGGCGTTATCGTCTGGGCCGGGCGCCGGACCAAGACCACGACCGACTTCTGGGCGGCCGGCCGGAGCATCGGCTCGGCCCAGAACGGCCTCGCGGTGGCGGGCGACTTCATGTCGGCCGGCACGTTCCTCGGCACCGCCGGCCTGATCTTCCTGACCGGGTTCGACGGCACGCTGATCCTGCTGGCGGCGCTGTTCGGGTTCCTGCCGCTGCTGTTCCTGATGGCCGAGCGGCTGCGCAACGCCGGCGCGTTCACGCTGGCCGACGTGCTCGCGCTGCGGTTCGGCGGCAACGGCGTCCGCTCGGCCGCGGCCATCGCCACGATCGTGGTCTCGTTCTTCTACCTGTTCAGCCAGCTCGTCGCGGCCGGGACGCTGCTCACGGTGCTGTCCGGCCTCAACTTCGCCGTCGCCGTCCTCATCACCGGCGTGTTCATGACCCTCTACGTGGTGCTCGGCGGCATGCTCGGCGCCACCTGGGTGATGGTCGTCAAGGCGGTGATGCTGCTGGCGGTCGGCGTCGTCCTCACGATCGCGATCCTCGCCCACACCGGCGGCAGCCTGTCCGAGCTCAACGGCCTGGCGGTCGCGCACAGCAGCGCGCACGCCGCGTTCCTGCAGCCCGGCCAGCTGCTGCCGGACAACACCCCGCTGACCAAGCTCGACATCGTCTCCTACGGACTGATCTACATGCTCGGGACGGCCGGCCTGCCGCACGTCATGATCCGGTTCTTCACCGTCCGCAACGGCGCTCTCGCGCGCCGCTCGCTCGGCTGGGCGATCGGCGTGATGGGCTTCTTCTTCCTGGTCGTGATCGTGATCGGCCTCGGCGCGCGGGCGCTGCTGACCGGGTCGGTCGCGACCGAGGCGACCGGCAGCGGCGGGAACCTGGTCGCGCCGATCCTCGCCCGGCAGCTCGGCGGCGGCGCCAGCACCGCCGGCGGCGACATCTCGCTCGCGATCGTGGCCGGCATCGCATTCCTCACGATCCTCGCGGTCGTGTCCGGGCTGCTGATCTCCACCGCCGGCGCGGTCGCGCACGACCTCTGGTCGCGGGTACTCAAGGGCGGCAGCGCCGCGGCCGCCGCCAGCGAGCCGAAGGTCGCCCGCTACGCCGCCGTCGGCATGGGCGCGCTCGCGACCGTCGTCAGCATCATCGTCGGCTCCAGCTTCAACATCACGTTCCTGCTCAGCCTCGCGTTCCTGGTCGCCGCCAGCGCGAACCTGCCGGTGATCCTGCTGACCCTGTTCTGGCGGGGCTTCACCAAGACCGGCGCGATCGCCGGGCTGCTCGGCGGGCTCGCGATCTCGCTGATCGTCATCGTGCTGTCCCCGACGGTGCTGTCCAGCGACCCGGTGATCACGCTGCACTACCCCGGCATCATCAGCATCCCGGCCGGCTTCGCCTGCTGCCTGATCGGCACCGCTCTCAGCCGACGCGAGCGCGGCGCCGACAGCTTCGAGGAGATGTCGGTCGCGACCGAGCTCGGCCGGCTGGAGCTGGCCGAGGCCGAGGCGGCGGTCCCAGCCGGATAGCAAATTCACAATCATCATCTCGAACGGTCCCGGGTGACTCTGGCCCCGCCACTGTCACCCGGTCCACTTGACAAGGAAGAACATGCCTGCCCCTTTCCAGACGATGGGATCCGCCGAACCCGACGCGGTCCACGTCCGCGGCCGCGACCTGTGCGCCGACCTGATCGGGACCGCCGGGTTCACCGATCTGGTGTACCTCGAGATCCTCGGCACGCTGCCGTCGGCCGCGGACCGCGCGGTCCTCGACGCGGTGCTGGTCGCGCTCGCCGAGCACGGCCTGACCCCGACCGCGATCGCGGCCCGGCTGACCGACCTGGGCGCGCCCGGCGCGCTCCAGGGCGCGGTCGCGGCCGGGCTCCTCGGCGCCGGCGACCGCTTCCTCGGCGCCGTCGACGGAACCGCCCGGCTGCTGCAGGAGTGGCCGGACGGCGACGACGACGCTTACGCCAGGGAACTGGCCGCGTCGTTCAGGAAGGACGGCCGGCGGATCCCGGGGCTCGGCCACCCCACGCACACCGACGGCGATCCGCGCACGGTCGCGCTGTACCGGGTCGCCGACGAGGCCGGGCTGGCCGGCCCGGCCCGGTCCCGGCTGGACCGGCTGCGCGGCTACGCCGAGCAGGCGTCCGGCCGGGCCCTCCCCGTTAACGTCGACGGCGCCAGCGGCGCGCTGCTGACCGACATCGGCCTGCCGTGGCCGGTGTGCCGCGGCGTCGCGATCGTCGCCCGGGCGGCCGGCCTGGTCGGCCACCTGTGGGACGAGCACCGGCACCCGGCCGCCGCCGCCCTGTGGGCGGCGGCCGAGCAGGCGGTCCCGTACCGGCCGGGCGGGGACCAGTGACGCCGCTGCCGACCGCGCCGCTGCCGACGCTGCTCGCGCAGCGGGCCGCGACCGATCCCGACCGGGTCTTCCTGCAGGAGGTGACCGGCGCCGCCTGCACCTACGGCGAGCTCGAGGAGACCGTCGCCCGCTGGATGGCGGCGCTCAGGCAGGCCGGGGTGCAGCCGGGCGACTACGTGCTGTCGATGCTGCCGACCGGCATCGCCTGCGTAGCGGTGTGGCTCGCGCTGGCCCGGCTCGGCGCGGTCGAAGTGCCGGTCAACACCGCCTACCACGGCGCGGTGCTGGCGAGCGCGGCCGAGGACTCCACCGCCCGGGTCGCGGTCGTCGACGCGCGGTGGCTGGACCGGTTCGACCAGGCCGACAGTCCCGCGCTGCGCAAGCTGACGGTGCTCACCGGCGACGGCAGTCAGCCGGGACCGTTCGGCGAAAGCGCATTTAACGGCGCGCCGGTCGCGGCCGGCACCGAGCCGACCCCCCTAGCCGAGCATGACGTCGCCACCGTCGTGTTCACGTCCGGCACCACCGGCCGGTCGAAGGGGGTGCTGATCCCGTGGCGGCAGCTACGGGAGAGCGCCCGCTGGTGCATACCGCTCGACGACGCCGGGCCGGACGATCACTGGTACGTGCCGCTCCCGCTGTTCCACGTCAGCGGCAAGCTGTCGGTCCACGCGGCCGCGCTGACCGGGGCCCGGGTCATCTTGCGGGAGTCGTTCAGCACCAGTTCCTTCTGGGCCGACGTCAGGGCATTCGGGGTCACGACCACGCTGCTGGCGGGCGGCGCCGCCCGCTACCTGGAGTCGCAGCCGGCCCGCGACGACGACCGGGACAACCCGCTCCGCAACGTGTTCGTCGCGCCGTTCCCGGTCGACCCGGAGGCGTTCGCGGCCCGGTTCGGCGTGCGGCTGACGACGGCGTTCAACATGACCGAGCTGAGCTGCCCGATCGTGTCCGGCTGGGAGCTCGGCCCGGCCGGGAGCTGCGGGCGGCCCCGGCCGGGGGCGTCCTGCCGGATCGTCGACGCCGACGACCGCGAGCTGCCGGACGGCGAGGTCGGCGAGCTGATCGTCAGGACCGACGCGCCCTGGGAGACCATGCTCGGCTACCTCGGGGCGCCCGAGGCGACCGTCCGCGCCTGGCGCAACCTGTGGTTCCACACCGGCGACCGGTGCTGGCGGGACGCCGCAGGCAACTTCTACTTCGTCGACCGGGGCAGCGACGCGATCAGACGGCGGGGCGAGAACGTGTCCTCGATCGACGTCGAGGCCGCCCTCAGCGGCCACCCCGACGTGGCCGAGTCGGCCGTCATCGGCGTGCCCTCGGAGTGGGGCGAGCACGACATCAAGGCGTTCGTCGTGCCCCGGCCTGGCGCCGCCGCCGACCTGGCCGACATCGCCGCCTACGCCGAGCGGACGCTGCCCCGGTTCATGGTTCCCCGGTACCTGGTGCTGGTCGGCGAGCTGCCGAAGACGCCCACGAACCGGGTGCAGAAGGCACGGCTGCGGGACTGGGCGGGCGACGCCCCGGCCTACGACCGCGGCCGCTAGGAGGAGGACGATCTCATGACGATCAACCTGGACCGCGACGGCGACGTGGCCATCGTGACCATCAACCGGCCCGACCGGCTCAACACCCTCGACCTGCCCACGCTGAACGAGCTGGCCCGGGCGTGGACGCAGATCCGCGACGACGACGAGCTGCGCGCGGTGGTGCTCACCGGCGCGGGCGACCGGGCCTTCTGCGCCGGAGCCGACCTGCGCGACTTCCTGCCCCGGCCGCATCCGCTGCGCGACCTGTGGAACCCCGGCGTCGAGCTGCGCCCGGACCGCGGCCTTGACCTCTGGAAACCGGTGATCGCCGCGGTCAACGGGTACTGCCTGGGCGGCGGCCTGACGCTGATGCTGGCGGCCGACCTGCGGATCGCGAGCGACACCGCCCGCTTCGCCACCCCCGAGATCAGGCACGGCATCCTCGCGAGCTGCGGCGGCACCCAGCGGCTGGCCCGGCAGATCCCGCACGCGCTGGCGATGGAGCTGCTGCTGACCGGCGACCAGATCGACGCCGAGACCGCGCTGCGCTGGGGGCTGGTCAACCGGGTGGTGCCGCTGGCCGAGGTCGTCCCGGCGGCGCTCGAGTTCGCGCACAAGATCGCCGCCAACGCGCCGATGGCGGTGCAGGCGACCAAGGAGCTCGCGGTGCGGTCGGCCGACCTGAGCATCGACGCGGGGCTCCGGCTTGAGGACGCGATGGTGCGGCTGCTGCAGGACAGCAAGGACTTCGCGGCCGGAGTCGAGGCGTTCGCCCAGCGCCAGCAGGCGGTCTTCCATGGCGAGTGAGAGCCCCGCGGCACCCGGGCGGGTGCGCGTCCCGCCGTCGCCGCTGCACCCGGCCCGGGGCCGGACGCTGGCCGACATCGTCGCCGGCTGGGCGTCGTGGTCGCCCGACCGGGTGGCGCTGATCGACTCCGGCGGCGCGCGGACCTGGGGCTGGCTGCAGGCCCGGGTCGAGGCGTTCGCCGCGGGCCTGGCCCGGTACGGCGTCGGGCGCGGGGCGGCGGTCGCGGTGGCCGAGGCCCCGGTCGCGGACATGGTGGCGCTGTACCTGGCGACCGCCCGCGCGGGCGCGGTCCTGGTCCCGCTGAACCTGCGCTGGCGGGAGGCCGAGCTGCGGCGGGTCCGCGAGGTGATCACCCCGGCGCTGGCGCTGGCGGCGGCCGAGCACCGGGCGGTGGCCGCGGCGGCGGTTCCGGCCGCGACCGCCACGCTGGCCAGCGACCCCGACGCGTCCTGGGGCGACCGGCTGGCGGCGGCCGGCGGCGCCGTGCCAGAACCCGAGGGCGGCTACGACGACCCGCATCTGCTGCTGTTCACCAGCGGCACCACCGGCCGTCCGAAGGCGGCCGTGCTCGGCCAGCGCCGCAGCGTCGGCGACGCCGCCGCGGCGGCGCTCGCGTCCGGCGTCCGGGCGGGCGACCGGCTGCTCGGCTACCAGCCGCTGTTCCACACCGGCGGCTGGGACTTCCTCAAGCAGTACCTGCTCGTCGGCGGGTCGGCCGTGCTGATGAGCTCGTTCGACCCGGACCAGGCGGTCGAGCTGATCGAGCGGCACCGGTGCACGTCGCTGTTCGCGGTCCCGCTGGTGCTGCTGCGGATCATGGAATCGCCTCGGTTCGCCGACGCCGACCTGTCGTCGCTGCGCCGGCTGATGTTCGCCAGCTACGACCCGAGCGACCTGATCCTGACCGCGGCCGACGCGTTCCGGTCCCGGGGCGCGGCCGGCCTGACGCTCGAGCACGTCTACGGCCAGACCGAGGCGGGCTCGTTCATCACCACCCTCCGCTCGGAGGACGCGCGACGGCCGGAGGCGCTCGAGAGCGTCGGCACCCCGGTGCCGGGGGTGACCGTCGGCCTGCTCGACCCGCGGCTGCGGCCGGTCGCGCCGGGAGAGATCGGCGAGGTCTGCGTCAAGGCGGAGACGGTGATGCTCGGCTATCTGGGCGATCCGGCCGCGACGGCCGAGGCGTTCCGCGGCGGCTGGCTGCACACCGGCGACCTCGGCCGGCAGGACGCGGCCGGGCGGCTGCGGCTGTCCGGCCGGCTCAAGGAGATGATCCGCACCGCGGGCGAGAACGTCTACCCCAAGGAGGTCGAGCAGGTGCTGGCCGCGCACCCGCAGGTGACGGACTGCGCGGTGTTCGGCGTGCCCGACGCCCGCTGGGACGAGCGGGTGGTCGCGGTCGTCGTCGGCGGCGGCGATCCCGGCCGGGCCGCGCCGCGGGAGGACGAGCTGATCGCGTACCTGAAGGCCAGGCTCGCCGGATACAAGGTGCCGCGTAAGATCCAGGTCGTGCCGGCGATCCCCAAGACGCCGGCCGGCAAGACCGCACGGCAGCTGCTCCCGGGCCTGCTCGGCTCCGTTGACGCTCGTGGCTGACCGGAGCGCGATGCGACCGAGCCGACAAGGAGCACGCAGGTGGCTGACACGCCCGACGACGACCGCCCGGGCCGAGACGATCTCATCCTCAGCATCAACCGGAGCGTCCAGATGCTGAGCCTGTTCACCGCCCGCCGGACCACGCTGTCGCTCAACGAGATGCAGGAACTGCTGCCGTGGGCGCGGACGACCCTGCACCGGTACGCGATGTCGCTGCGCAAGGCGGGCATGCTCTTCTACGACGACGGCACCGCCCGCTACAGCCTCGGCCCGCGCGTCATCCAGCTCGGCACGGCCGCGCTCAGCGGCCTGACCCTGACCCAGAGCGTCGGCCCGTTCCTGACCCGGCTGGTCGCCCGGACCCACGTCACCGCGCTGCTCACGGTCTGGGACGGCGAGGCGCCGCTGGTGGTGCGGGAGAACGACGACACCGACCGGCTGGTCTCGCTCAAGGTCCGCGAGGGGTCCCACCTGCCCGCGTTCGACTCGGCCGCGGGCACGGTGTTCCTCGCCTTCTCCGAGCAGGCCCGGGCCAGCCTGGCCGCCGACGCCTCCGGCCGGCACCGCTCGCTGGACTCGCGGCGGGACGAACTCGACCAGGTGCGCACGACCGGGGTCGCCTACTCGCAGACGCTGTCGGGACTGCACTCGATCGCGTCCCCGGTGTTCCAGCAGCGCGAGATCGTCGGCGCGATCAGCCTGCTCGGCACGATGACCGAGCTGCCCGCGTCGGGGCCGTCCGACGAGACCGAGGAGCTGCGGTCCGCGTGCCGGGACCTGACCAGGATCCTCGGCGGGGTCCGCGCCGCCGCGCTCGGCGAAGACCCGGCCGATGCCGACACCGACGCTGAGGCAGGCCATGGCGATTGACGTCACCACCCACGGGGCGGTGCTGCTCGTCACCCTCAACCGGCCGGAGCGGCTCAACGCGCTGACCGGCGATGACTACGTGACGCTGGCCCGGGCCTGGGACGACGCGGCGGCCGACCCCGCCATCCGCGCGGTCGTCCTCACCGGCGCCGGGGAACGGGCGTTCTGCACCGGCGCCGACCTGTACGACACGATCCCGCACCCGCCGCGGCTGGCCGACCTCTGGAAGCCGATGGGGCAGCGGCGACCGGACCGGGGCCAGCCGCTGTGGAAGCCGGTCATCGCGGCCGTCCGCGGCTACTGCCTCGGCGGCGGCCTCACGCTGATGCTCCGCACCGACCTGCGGGTGGCCGCCGACGACGCGGTGTTCAGCCTGCCGGAAGCCCGCTGGGGGATCCCGGTCAGCTCCGACCCGGCCCGGCTGGCGCCGCACCCGATCGCGATGGAGTGGATGCTGACCGGGGAGCGGTTCACCGCCGCCGACGCCTACCGGCACGGCCTGGTCAACCGGGTGGTGCCGCCTGGCCTGGTGCTGCCGACGGCGCTCAGCCTGGCGGACCGGATCGCCGCGCTTGACCCGTTCGCCGTCCAGGCGACCAAGGAGCTGGCGATCCGGTCAGCCGCGATGAACTCCGCGGACTGCGACCGGCTGGAGGCGGCCTACCGGCTGCTGCTCCAGTCCTGAGCCGCTACCAGCGGTCGATCGCGTTCTGGACGACGAGCGGATTGGGGTTGTCGGTCACGAAGTCCCCGCCGCCGAGCGACGGGTCGAGCGCGTTCGCGGCGTCGTTGAGCGCGGGCACGGTGACGCCGCCGGTCCAGTGCCGCTGGGCGACGACCCCGCTCATCGCGTCGATCGCGGCCACCATGTCGGCGTCGGTGAAGTTGCAGTGGCCGATCGCGTTCACGTACACCTGCCGCAGCAGCGGCGCGCTGCCCGCGAGCGCGACCCGCTGCGCGTAAGTGGCCTCGAACGGCACCGGGGCGAGCTGGTCGGAGACCGTGTGCACGTCGAGCTCGGGGACCTGCAGCCGTCCGGTGTTGACCGAGGTGGCCTGGGTCCGCCCCAGCGAGTCGCCCTCGGGGGCGTAGCTCTCGTGCCCGTCGAGGGTCGCGATGTCGGCCCCGAGGTTCAGCCCGGCCGCCGCGTACAGGTCCTTGATCTGCTCGTAGTACGGCGACTGGCGGATGAGCGCGCCGTAGTCGACGCCGATGTTGTAGCCGCTGTCGCCGCCCTCGGCCTCGGAGATCGAGTACCGCCCGGACTCGATGAACTGGAGCTGGCCGCTGGTCAGCATCTCCTCCTCCTGCACCTCCTGGCCCGCGTAGTCGCCCGCCGCGGGCGGGGCCGACCCGGTCGTCCAGTCGGTCTCGTTGAGCAGCGCCGCCGCCAGCGCGATCCTGGCCCGCCCGGTCGCGGTGGCCTGGGCGGCGGTGACGGCCGCGCTGAGCGCCGTCCCGGCCGCGGTGCCGGCCGCCATCGAGGCGAAGTCGCGGATCTGCGTCCCGGCCGCGCCCGGCAGCAGCTCGGTCATCGCGTACTCGGCGTTGAGCTGGTAGTTGTTGAGGTCGACCCCGCCCGCGACCAGGCCGCAGAAGGTGACCGCGCCCTGCACCCGGCCGTCGGCGTCCTGGTCGAGGAGCGAGTTGATCAGCCCGCCCATCGAGGTGCCGACCGCGAGCGTGTGCCGCGGGCGCAGACCGCTGGCGGCGAGGAACGCCTGCAGCGAGCCGAACTGGTCCGACACCGCGGTGTCGAGCGCCCACCACGAGCCGTCGACGTCGTAGGACGAGCCGACCAGCGCGTAGCCCTGGGCGAGCAGCTCGGCGCCGCTGCCGGCCGACGGCGCGTCCTGCGCCACCAGCGGGCCGAAGCCGTGGCTGTAGAGGATCACGGTGCCGTTCCAGTCCGACGGGACCTGGGCGATCCACTCGGCGCTGTCGGCCAGCGTGCCGCTGTAGCTGGCGGTGGTGGCGGCCGACGCGGGCGCCGTCTGCGCGGCGACCGCCCCGCCGCAGGCCAGGACGCTGGCGGACGCCAGCGCGGCGATTCTCAGCGTGCTTGTGCGGCCGGTCTTCCCGATGGCGTCCGTCATTGGGCACCTCTTTCCTCTCGCCCCGGACTGGCTGGTCCCGTGCCGCACACGTTAGGCACACTCTGTGCAGCGGTCAATAATTCGACGAATATTGGTGATCGAGGCAGAAAGCCGCCGTCCGGTAAGGTGACGGCTGACCAGAGGGAAGGGCGCGGGTGGCCAGATCGGGGGGCGGGGTGGCCGGCTTCGCCGCGGCCGAGGCCGGCGCGGTCCGGCCGCAGACGCTGATGCTCAACCTGCTCGGCCGCTACCTGCTCGGCCGGGGCGTGGTGGTCTCCGCCGCCAGCGTCATCGAGGTGTTCGCGCGGGCCGGGGTGGGCGAGCACGCCGCCCGTTCGACGCTGGCGCGGATGGTCAACCGGGGCATGCTGACCCGCCAGCGGCACGGCCGGGCGATGTACTTCGGCCTGACCGACCAGGCCGAGCGGATCCTGCACGACGGCGAGGAGCGGATCTGGCGCTCGGGCGCGGTCAACGCCGACTGGGACGGGTCCTGGACCCTGCTCGGCTTTTCCCTGCCCGAGTCCTGGCAGCGCCAGCGGCACGAGCTCCGCTCCCAGCTCGCCTGGGCCGGCTTCGGCCCGCTGTTCAACGGGCTGTGGGCCGCCCCCGGCCGGGTCGAGGTCACCGGTCTGGTCGCCAGCATCGGACTCGAGTCGCGGGTCAAGGCGTTCTACGCCGAGGCCGTCCCCGGCACCGACATCGCCGCCATGATGAAGGAGAACTGGGATCTGGACGCGGTCGCGGCCCGCTACCGCGGCTTCCGCGCCCGCTGGCAGGATCCGGACGGCCCGGCCCGGCGCGGCGGTGATCCGCTCGCGGTCCAGCTCCTGCTCGCGAGCGACTGGCTGCAGGTGATCAGGGCCGACCCCCGGCTGCCGCGCCAGCACCTGCCCGCCGACTGGCCCGCGGCCGCCGCCGAGTCGCTCTTCGCCGAGGTGGACGACGGCGTGCAGCGCCCGGCGGCCGAGATCGCCCGGCAGATCCTCGACCTCCGTCCGCGCGCGGATTGACGCCAGCCCGCCTCAGCGCACGGTGACGGCGGTGATGATCAGCGCCTCCGTCATCAGGAACCGCCCCTCGAGCTCGGTCAGCGGCGGGCCCCCGTCGGCGCGCTCGCCGTCGGTCAGCAGCCGCGCGCGGAAGGCGCCGGCCGCCGGGTCGATGGTGACGAGCGCGTCCTCGAAGCCGAGCCAGCGGCCGGTGAGCGGATACCACGCCTTGTAGACCGATTCCTTGGCGCTGAACAGCAGCCGGCCCCAGTGGCCGCCCGGGTGGGCGGCGGCCAGCTCGGCCAGCGCGGCGGGCTCGGCCGCGGTGGTGATCCGCCCGGCGACGCCCGGCGGCAGCGGCGCGTTGGGCTCGGCGTCGATCCCGACGGCGGCCAGTTTCGTGGTCACCGCCGCGGCCCGGTACCCCCGGCAGTGGGTGATCGCGCCGGCCACCCCGGCCGGCCACAGCGGCTCCCGCTGCCGGCCGGTTCCGATCGGCGCGGGCGGGAAGCCCAGCCGGCCGAGCGCCTCGCGCGCGCAGCGGCGCGCGGTGACGAACTCCTGGCGGCGGGACGGCACGGCCCGCGCAACTTGCTCTTCCTCGCCGGGGAAGACCGGTTCCCCGGCCCGGTCGGCGAACGCTTCCACCGCGACGACGCCGGGCGGCAGCAGCTCTTCGATCACCCATCCGAACATACTCCCGCGGGCGATGACGTCGGCCGGTCAGCGGCGCAGCTCGGCGGCGGCGGTCGTGAGCGCGGCCAGGGCGTCGGCGACCAGAGCGTCGGTCATCCGCACGGCCGGGCCGGAGACCGAGACCGCCATCGGGGTCGGTCCGGGCAGGCCGACGGCGACGCAGCGGACGCCGACCTCCATCTCGCCCTCGTCGAGGGCGTGGCCGCGGTCGCGGATGAGCGCGATCTCGGCCCGCACCGCGGCCCGGTCGGTGATCGTGGCGGGGGTCCGCGCGGTCAGCGGCGCGGTCGCGATCAGCCGGTCGGCCTGAGCCGGGTCGGCCGCCGCCAGCAGCGCCTTGCCGACCCCGGTGCAGTGCAGCTCGACCCGGTTGCCGACCTCGGTGAAGGTCCGCATCGTGTGCCTGCCCGGGGCCTGCGCCACGTACTCGGCCCGGCCGTGGGTCAGCACCGCGAGGTTGGCGGTCTCGCCGGTGCGGTGGGCGAGCGCCCGCAGCACCGGCTGGGCGCGCGCGCCGAGCAGGGCGTGGGCGTCGGTGCCGAGGGGGACCAGGCGGGAGCCGAGGCTGTAGCGGCGGTCGGAGGTGTGCCGCAGGTAGCCCCGGTCGGCCAGCGTGCCCGCCAGCCGGTGCAGGGTCGGCGCCGGGAGGCCGCAGGCGGCCGCGAGCTCGCCCAGGCTGGCGGTGCCGCCGGCCGCGGCCAGCGCCTCGAGCACGTCCAGCGCCCGGTGGACCGACTGGACCCCGTTCCCGGCCGCCGATGACTGCGCCAACGCCCTCAGCTCCCTCGTCGCGTGCGCAGCGCGGGCCGCCCGCCCCTTGACGGCGGTGGCGGCCGGCGCTTAGGTTCGAGTTAATTCCATCATACGATTTTAAATTTCACAATACGGAATTTAAGCCAGGCCGCGAACCGCACCTGAGAATCCGAGGAGCCATCATGACTGACCGCATCGACGCAGCCGGGCTGCAGGTGGCGACGCCCCTCTACCGCTTCGTCGAGGACGAGGCGCTGCCCGCGTCCGGCCTCGGCCTGACCGGGCCGGAGTTCTGGGCGGGGACGGCGCAGATCATCGCCGACCTCTCGCCGGTCAACCGAGACCTGCTGCGACGCCGCGACGAGCTGCAGACGGCGATCGACGGCTGGCACCGGGCGGCGGCCGGCCAGCCGCACGACGCGGCCAAGTACCGGGCGTTCCTCGAGGAGATCGGGTACCTGGTGCCCGACCCGGGACCGTTTGAGATCGCCACCGACGGGGTCGACCCGGAGATCGCGTCGATCGCGGGCCCGCAGCTCGTGGTCCCGGTGACCAACGCCCGGTTCGCGATCAACGCCGCCAACGCCCGCTGGGGATCGCTCTACGACGCGTTCTACGGAACCGACGCGATCCCGGAGACCGACGGCGCGGACCGGGCCGGCGCCTACAACCCCGTGCGCGGCCAGCGGGTGATCGAGACCGTGCGGGGAATCCTCGACCAGGCGACGCCACTCGACGGCGCGTCGCACCAGGACGTGACCGGGTACTCCGTCGCCGACGGCGGCCTCGTCGCCGCGACCCCGGCCGGCCCCGCCCGGCTCGCCGATCCGGCCGCGTTCGCCGGCTACGTCGGCGACCCCGAGGCCCCGTCGCGGATCCTGCTCCGCCACCACGGCCTCCATTTCGAGATCGTCATCGACCGGAACGGCCCGATCGGCCGGACCGACCCGGCCGGGGTGCAGGACGTGCTGGCCGAGGCCGCGGTCACCACGATCGTCGACTTCGAGGACTCGGTCGCCGCCGTCGACGCCGACGACAAGGTCGCCGCGTACCGGAACTGGCTCGGCCTCAACACCGGCGAGCTGAGCGCCCCGGTCGACAAGGGCGGCCGCTCGTTCACCCGCCGGCTCGAGCCTGACCGCGACTACACCGACCCCGCGGGGCGCCCGTTCAGCCTCCCGGGTCGCTCGCTGCTGCTGGTCAGGAACGTCGGCCACCTGATGACGACCGACGCGATCCTCGACTCCGGCGGGGCCGAGGTGTTCGAGGGCGTGCTCGACGCGATCGTGACCGCGCTGACCGCGCTGCCGGGACTGCGGGCCGACGCGGCCCGATCCAACGGCAAGACCGGCGCGGTCTACATCGTCAAGCCCAAGCAGCACGGACCGGACGAGGTGAGCTTCACCGCGACGCTGTTCGGCCGGGTCGAGGCGCTGCTCGGGCTCGCCCCCCGCACGCTCAAGATCGGGCTGATGGACGAGGAGCGGCGCACCTCGGCCAACCTCGCCGCCTGCGTGCTCGCCGCCGACGACCGGATCGTGTTCATCAACACCGGCTTCCTCGACCGCACCGGCGATGAGATCCACACCTCGATGGAGGCCGGGCCGATGGCGCGCAAGGCCGACATGAAGTCCCAGCCCTGGATCGGCGCCTACGAGGACCGCAACGTCGACACCGGGCTCGCGCACGGCCTGGTCGGCCGGGCCCAGATCGGCAAGGGCATGTGGGCGATGCCCGACCTGATGGCGGACATGCTGGCGCAGAAGATCGCCCACCCGCGGGCGGGCGCGTCCACCGCCTGGGTGCCGTCGCCGACCGCCGCGACCCTGCACGCCCTGCACTACCACCAGGTCGACGTCGCGCGGCGGCAGGCCGAGCTCGCCAGCCGCCCCCCGGCGTCGCTTGACGAGATGCTGCGGATCCCGCTGGCCGACCCGGCCGGCTGGTCCGCGGCCGACCGGCAGACCGAGGTCGACCTCAACGTCCAGTCGATCCTCGGCTACGTGGTCCGCTGGGTCGACCAGGGCGTCGGCTGCTCCAAGGTCCCCGACATCCATGACGTCGCGCTGATGGAGGACCGGGCCACGCTCCGCATCTCCAGCCAGCTTCTCGCCAACTGGCTCAGGCACGGCGTCATCACCCGCGAGCAGGTGACCGAGAGCCTGCGCCGGCTCGCGGCCGTGGTCGACGCGCAGAACGCGGGCGACCCGGCCTACCGCCCGATGGCGCCCGACGTCGACGACAGCATCGCGTTCGCGGCCGCGTCCGACCTCATCTTCGACGGCGCCGCCCAGCCCAACGGGTACACCGAGCCCAGCCTGCACCGCCGCCGCCGCGAGGTGAAGGCGCAGCGCGGCTGACGGGCCAGCGGTCCTGGCGGATCAGGTCAACTGGCCGATTAGATCCCGCGTGCGTCCGACCACGACGTTGAAGGCCGCCTCCGGGACGCCTGGATATCCACTGT
>Ga0335075_10009660_pt1 | contig 14680 bp, 12 predicted proteins | sample Lox_Sample_24_FD_206723 | JGI IMG/M metagenome (GOLD analysis project Ga0335075, IMG submission 206723) | Soil microbial communities from Loxahatchee National Wildlife Refuge, Florida, United States - Lox_Sample_2.4 | ecosystem: Environmental > Terrestrial > Soil > Wetlands | place: USA...
ACAGCGTTCACCCAGTCCAAATGGCTCTCGAGCGTTTGCAAGGATGAACTCCAATTTCTTTCCACTTCCGGACGCTTGCTTATCCAACTGGGGACCTCATCCTCAAAGTGTTTCCTAACTATGCTTGTCTCTAGCGTGAATATAAGAGCAGAGCAATATATTTGGAGGGATGCCCTTTCAATCGTCAATTGGCTGTGAAGTGTGAATCGCTTTGTGTCATGGATAAACGCATGTAAACTTGGACTTTCGTTGGCCTTAACATAGTCTGCGTCTTCATCTATATTGAAACTACGCTTGCAAGAACAATGGAGTCCAAGGACCTTATCGCTTGAATCCCTTTAGATATCTTCCGCATCCGGCTCAGGGCTTCAAGCCAATGAAGCAGATGCTCCTGCAGAAACCGATGGACTTGGTCGTCATCATGGAGCTGTTCACCACTCTTCTGAAGATTCTGGACCCAGTAGAGACATGCATACTGAATCTCTAGAGAAATGCATTGCTTCACTTGACTGCTCGCTATTTTATCAACAAGCGTACAGTACTAGGAGCGTTGACGCCACAGATATCTTGTTTGAGAGAGGTGAGAGAGGTGGAAGAGGTGGAAGAGGTGGATATAAGTCGTATACAGCTAGCGGCTAACGTCCGATGCATTTGCTTCTCGTCCACATAGAGGTGTGAATTACTACACCCGTCTTTGTCAAGAAGGAAGTCGTAGAACGAAGGATGATGTAGACGAATCGGTCTAAGACGGCCATCTGGAACGTCTAAAACGGAATAGAGATCATCTAGTGTCTGGATAATGTCTTCTCCCTAAATGTTGAGTAAGCTAGCTAATAAGAAGACAGAAAGTGGAGAGAATAGAAGAATAATAGTCCTAACAGTTTCTCTTAGCAGCTTGTACTATTTCTTTCTTTCTTGCTTTGTGTACTTAACAACGGAATTTTTGAGGACAGTAAGATAAATTTTGTTTAGCTGCTCTTCTAGTGTAATTGTAGAATTGCCTGTGGCAGAGCCGTTTGTAGAGGAGTCATTTATAGACGAATTATCTATAAAGGAGTTGTCCTTTAGGAGTATAGATAGTCGATCTGCAACAAACATCTTGCCCTCGCAAATAAACAGGCAGGTAGTTGCAGCCTATATGAATAGGCCACTTGCACTTTAGACTAAACGCTTGACTACCTCTTTACTAGGCCACCTAGCATTTAGAGCGCGTTCCTGCCTAATGGCTTTTAGATTGTATTCTAAGAAAATAGAGATATCGTGGTCTACAATTACTGGCGATATATTGTGAAGCACAAAGTCCTTATGTTCAGCCTCTAGTATAAAACAGAAGCCGCGTCGGATTGGCACCTTAAATCTACCGTACTCGTCACTAAGATTTGTAGCCGGACAGTCTCTAATGAGCCAACTTCAGCTAAAATATCCAGAACAGTTTAGAAGTTATTCTCATTGTCACATTCATTAATGCATCAACTACAAGAACGCTCAAGGACTAATAGTAATTGCCATTTAGCTTCGACAGCGGGCTGAGGACGAGCTGGCGCTACTAGTCGCGGAGAGGCTTGCTTGCAATATCGCTACGCTCCCTAATCGCTTTGCAAATATAGGTGCGTTGTTCGCTAGCTGCACAGCAATGCTTGTAAAGAGCTTGCTAGCATGGCTGACATCTCTACTACCTCTTGTGAAGAAGAAGCTTGCTCTAAGATGCTTCCGCTTAGAGTATTCGTGGGCAACAGTGCGCGCAGTTGTTGACTTTCCCGTGCCGGCCAAGCCACTTAGCTAGAAGATACATTGCTTATCCTGTCCATCAACCCAGTCAAATATCTGCTAAAGAACGTCGACGCGAGTGTTTTCGAGGCAGGTGGGTTCATGTTGCTTGTAGTACAAATCGAAAGGTGCATTAACAGCGTACAGCAAATGATAGAGAGGGCTGTCTAGTCCTAAGTTACTTGCTAGCGTCTAGTCTTTCTGCGATGTTTAGTATAAGCGCACCGAAATAGTACGCGTTCCTGAGTTGAGCTTTACTATAGACATGGACGCCCTGGTAGTTATGCCCACCCTGACTTGAAACTTCTCTTTCATGGCCTGCCATGTAAGAGATATGTTCTATGTATTATCTAAGAAGAAAGTGGTGGCATTAGAGTTCGTAGGGCTGCGGGATCGTAAAGTCGCACAAGAGCCTAAAGTAAAGACTAATGCGCGAGGGGCGCTAGCTTACTTTAGCGCAGCCACCTAATTAGCGCAGTGCCTCTAATACCCTATCTCTTTGGAGGTGAGCAACGCGTAATTTGACTACAACGCGTGTGCACAGATAGTTATATACTAATTATAGTTTAGGGGGCTTAGATTAGTACTGTACTATCCAATTAAACTATGCAAATAGCGTTTATTTCATACAATTGTGGCCTTTTTGAAGACAAATGACGCTTTACTCTCTTGTCATAGACAAAATGAAAATTACTGCACAGGCATAAACATATGAAATGGAGTAAAGTAGTTACTACACAAAATGTATACTATAATGACTGCAAAGCTTTCTTGTTCCGTGAACCTCAATACCAGTTCCTACGCTACTAATGTGTCCAAGACGAACATTGCACATGTCCTTTGAAAATCGGCAAAAGAAGCACTTTCCTGGATAGCTAGTTGTTCTCCGCTAGTATATTTGAATAGGTCGATCCAGTAGAGCTACAGGCAAGTGCTTAGGGTTTGTATATATCCGTACAGGTTTGGTATTATATTGCGTTAATAAGCTATTAATAAGAGACTTACGGAACGCTTGGTAGGTGCTACAATAGCCTTTTTTTGGGATTGTATAATGGCCTTGACTTACAGCGGTGTTCTAACAACAAATAGGCATTGCAGATAGCTGTATCCAATAAGTAGTAAAATAGTAGTACCAAAGTTCGTAATGTTCTTTGCTTAGTAGTGAACTTAGCTTGGAGCTGATTAGCAATGTCAACACTGTTCATAAAGTGATTGTAATCGTCTACCATCTTAAGAATTGGCAAGGGGTGGCGATGAACGTAATCCTTATATCAACAGCTTGTCTTTGAAGTAATTCGGTATGTAGAACTGCCTGGCCAAGCTTTAAATGGCGCTCTTGTAATAATTGCATTTGTTAAAATACCTTGTAGTGTTTTGCGTTCTCTAATGATCTATTCCTTTTCTTAATGGATTGTTGTTGCAAACCTAACTATAGCACTGTCTTGCCATGCTAATATAAGAACACTACTGCCTTTATTATCATCCTTGTTCTTTTGGCCATTAATCTTAGACTAAAGTGTACCCCATTCTAGCTTTCAACCCTTAAGATTATTACTAAAAAGTAGTATTGTAATATCCTTACAAGCAGTCCTACGCGTACTAATACCTAGCTCCTATAATTGACTAAACAGCTTAGTCTTTGTAAACAAATTGTTGCAATATAGTTAAATTTATAAGTTGTGTATAAGAGGGTTTTTGCAGGTTGTAGAACTATAGAGGCAGTGTTACGGACCGCGGATTTATGAACGGGCAGTTGGAACGGGCAATTGGCACTTACAGCCCATACGGCTACGCTTGCAATTAGCTAACGGACGAGCCGTAGGACCAATTGACGTCTGTTAGCTAACCCCAACCGCACGTGATTACTTGTATATTAGTTCTTTGAGCGCAACGCTCCTTCTTCTTCTTCCTTTCTTCTTTAGCTTCAGATTCTTATATTTAGAACTGCTAATTGCATAGATTGTCGCCCATCTTCATGCCTGACTTATACCTCGATTGATTGATTTCGTAACAGGCAGTAGGTGTAAGGTTAGAATCCTTTTAGAGTTTAGCAGTCTCTATATGTTAATTAGCATATATATACTACCTTAAATCTTGATTTTTATTATACCTTCTAAGCGGGAATGGAAAAGAAAGTCTTAGATATATTTACAGTTACTTAAGGCCTACATTTTATAACCTTCTATAACGGGCTTATTAGGCATTTTAACAGTATGCACTAACCAGCCTGTAAAAGCCTTCATTATCTCATCCACACTTACATTTTGCGACAGTACACAATAAGCCTAAACTGCACACGTAGATGCTCGAATAGTAGTGATAACTTCATAAACTAATCAATTAGTTTATTAGTAGGCTTAGACATATGAAAATAGCGTTTGATTTGCTTGTAACGGTACTTAGTTATTGAACCTATTAGTTGGTGATAGCAATTTGAATCTGACTAATAAGACTCTATATTTGAACCTCTATATAGGCTAAATTGTTAAAGCTATTCAGACTGACATTTCATGCTTGTCCACTAGCCTCCACCGCCAGCCTTTTCCATGGCGGGTGGTCTGGGCATGCTTTGCCTGAGCATACAGGTTGGTGTTTTAAACTAGGATATCATAAATGTAGTTGGAAAAGAAGAGGGTAAATAGAGCTAGTGGGGTTCTTTAAACCCGTCTGGAAGGCATAGCTTAATTGGTAGAATGGACCTCGTAGTAGAGCTTCAAATCTTAGATTGATTGGCACATTTGCGCTGTGTTTGATCTTACTGTGTAATAGTGCAAGCCGGCATCCGTCAGATGCGAAATTCAGTGGATTCTTCGGTCCTGGGACAGGAGGCTCGTTGATTACATCGTCTTGGATGTCGCCGTCATCATTGAGCAAGAGCTGGGCATCCATCTGGACTAAAACACTAAGCAAATTATCACTAGATCACCAATCGGCCAGAAAACAACAGTTCTATTGATGATTCTATTGATGTTTGCGTCCTGACACGTTTTGTGGCTTGAAACTACTATGCCGCCCCTGGTCTAGCGTTTACAGGGGGGGCTCACCTCCAAGGAGATAGGTCTTTGTGCTTCAAAATACCCTTCTCTTAGGGAGACTTCTATACCTAGTTAACCTATAACATGGCCGAGCCTTTTGGCATTGCCGCTGGGGCCGTCGGTATCGCTGCCGCCTTCACCGCCTGCGTTGACTGCTTCGGGTACGTGCAACTCGGGCGTCACTTTGGACGAGACTTTCAGACAGATGTGCTAGCCCTTAACTGCGCTAGACTCCGTCTGACGCGCTGGGGACAAGTTGTCAACATCTACGACGATCCTAAACTTGGCAGGCAAGACGCAACTCCAGCAGAAATTCAAGCAGCAAAAGACACCTTACACCATATTCTCCAACTCTTCGCAGACACAGAAAAGATTTCAAAGAAGTATAAGCTGAATGCAAATGCCAGGGAAGACCTCTCTACACTCTCAACCAATGATATGGACCCTGCGGTCATAGTACTAAGCAACAAGATGAAAGAGCTGGCAATCAGGCGACAGAAGGGCAGCAGCGTTTTGAAGACCGCAAGCTGGGCTCTCTATCATCGGTTGGAACTCAAAAAGCTAATTGAGAACATCACCTTGCTTATCAACAATATCGAAGACCTTTTCCCCGCACCTCAATTGCAACTCGCACTCGTTAAGCAAGAGACAGCAGAAATTCAGGACAAACAAGCTCTTGGGTTGGTCGAAAGAGCTGCTCAGGATGTAGACAGCCTGTTGCAAGCTGCTGCAAAAGAAGGCCTCGCTGGTCATCAGTACTTAAACATTGTGATCAAAGGGAAGGCTCAGACTGGGGATGCATTTAGTAGTGACTGGAAAGGGGAGGCAAGAGGGGCATCTCACAAATACGACGGTGTGGAAGTTGACAAGGACGCAATGGCGCTCATTGGAAACAAATATGGCGGGAAGGATTTTTGGGACGATTAGGCATTCCGAAGGCCATATTAATTGTGTTGTCAGGGAAATGCCGCGTGATTCAGGAGCTGTAGTTGAGAGATAACCTTCTACGGCGGAGTCAATTGGATCCCAGGAGACTTCATGCTTCCCCGAATGACTCCCAAGTGGTACAAAGATTGGCTTCTCCTGGCGAAAAGCGGAAATCAGTCAATGATTCGAGTATGGGGAGGTGGCATTGTGGAAAATGACGTGTTCTATGATGTCTGTGATCAAGAGGGTATTCTTGTATGGCAGGACTTTTTGTTCGCATGTGGGAACTATCCGGCTTCACAAGATTTTGTTGACGAGGTAAGACACGAGACTGAAAGGCAGGTCAAGAGGGTTGGTCATCATCCCTCATTGGCGATATGGGCAGGTAATAATGAAGACTACATGTTTGCTAATCGGTTTGGTTGGGAATGGGATATCAATGATCAAAAGGGACCATGGAATCACACAAACTTTCCTGCCCGGGAGATATATGAACGAGTCCTTCCAGACGTAGTATAGATACTGGGTGGAGATGTCCCATACTGGAGAAGCAGCCCCTATGGCGGTACCATAGCTAACGACTACACCGTCGGCGATGCGCACATCTGGGATGGTATGCTCCGGGCCCTTTTCAGTGCAGTATGGCTAACCTCCAGCAGTTTGGCACTGCAAAATGTCTCCCTACCAGGATTACAAAACTTATACTTCGCGTTTCGTCAGTGAATTCGGCTTCAAGTCATGCCCCAACCTCCGCACCCTGCATAAAGCCATCACCGACCCCAAAGGACTCCATAGCCAGTCCAAGACTTTCGACGCCCACGACAAAAGCCCCGAGCACCAACGCCACTACGCAATGTACATGGCCGAGAACTTCCGCTTCCGCATGAACCCACTACAAGACTACGTGTATTGCACGCAGTTTCTGCAAGCGGAGGCTATGAGCTACGCGTACAATTGCTGGAAACGCGAGTTTCACGGGCCTGGAGAGGAGAATTGTTCTGGGGTCTTGGTGTGGCAGCTGATATCTGGCCGGGTATTAGCTAGGCGCTGGTGGATGTGGATATGCATCGCAAGCCAGCGTTTTATACCACTAAACACGCCTCGGCCTCGGTCGTGGTAGGCATGGAACGTGTGGTGACCAAGGAGCCGCCGTATATTGTCTTTAATGGCCTTCCTGAGAAGTGCGATCTTGAAGCCTGGGCCGTTAATGGCTTGCTGGGAGAACTCAAAACTTAGTGCCTTCGATATTGAGAATAGAAAGGAGATTAAGCTGTCTGTAGACGCGGAGCAGTTGACATTGAAGCCGAACCAGACGACGGAGGTTAAGAGAGTGGACATTCCGGCTGCGGATACGACGGTCATTGTTGCGTATTTGGACGATGTGCAGACGGGGGAACGCTTAGCGCGCTGGGTTTCTTGGCCTGAGCCATTGAAATACTTACAGTTCTCGAAGAAGCTAAAAGTCTCTGCCCGAGTGGAAGGCGAGGCTGTGTTCTTCACTGCGAACTGTCCGGCTATAGGCGTGGTTATTTCTGTGCCTATTGGAGAAGGTGATGGTGCTGTGTTTGAGGATAACCTTATCGATTTGGTGCCTAGGGAGGAGATTCGGGTGGGTGTGAAGGGCTTGAATTGTCGGAGAGTGCAGACTAGGATTTTGTGTGATTGGGAATTGGAGGAAGGGTTTGAGCTTGGAGAAATGAAGAACTAAAAATTGTGATATAGAGCTCTTTTTATAGCAAATTTTCTTTCTACCTCTTGCAGAAACGCCGGGTCTGACCCCCTGTTTCCTAACGCTTGGTGAAGTAATGTCCTTTGCTCTGCCCATTGCGGGCATTGGAATAGGAAATGTACTATTTCTTGTTCTGCCCTACACTCGCACCTAGCTACTGTAAGTCCTATAGTTACGCCTTCCATTTGTACCTGTTTAGGCCTATATGGTTGGTCTGCAATTAGAGGGCGTAAACTGACGGTAGGCCAACACCCTGCCAAATTCGGTTGTTGTTACTGGGGGGGAACTGGATCCTACAAATCAGCCTAGCTTTGTTTGTAGGACGATGCGAACGCTGGTCGTCGAGTTATATATCGAATTGCATTTAATTTTATATTCATTTGGGAACGCAATGGGCCTAATTGTAGGACAACTAGGCTTGTGACTGCGGTATTATGTGTAGGTTGATATTCGAGTGTTGGTGGCGCTCGCTACGGCGTGGTCCCTGTGCATCGCCTTGCCTAATTGAATTAATTCGTACTACCCTGCGCAGAAGGACATAAAAGGCCCCCAAAAAATTTCTTGGCAGCCGCAGCACTGAATAAAACTCGATATATTATCCTGAAGCTAGGTCGAAACAATCACTGCTCCAGAAGGCAACGCTCCAACATTGTATGTCACTCTCGAGTGAGTTTGCAACATGGCCGACAGCAGAAACCTTCGAGCGATAGGCAATGGAGATTATTCACGTGACTTGGTGTCGATCTGGATATCTGGAAGCGCATCTTATAGTGCTGCCCCGGCAGAACCAGTTGTGCCAGACTGCCCTTACGACCTCATCTCCTTTCTAGCGGTCGCCCAGAAGCTAGAGATTGATTTCGTCCCAATCACATGGCAGCCAGACTTGGATGCGGTGGGACGCGGCGCAACGGCGGAAATCCGCCAGTTACTCATCAGCCTTCGGATGAGTTTCGCATTCAAGCGCTTGAGGTGGTCTGCATCGGGCCTATCTGACGAAGGCAGAACTTTGCAAGCCCTGATCTCTGAGATCAAGATATTAGGCCACCCGTCGATCCGCTGCCATCCGAACATAATCCGACTTGAAGGCGCGTGTTGGGATATTCCGCCAGGGGATGAGAAAGTCGAGCCGGAAGTCTGGCCAGTTCTTGTGTTTGAGAAGATGAAACACGGGGACCTGGACAGCTTCATAAACTCTGATACAGGGAAGATAATATGCCTGGACGACCGACTCAAGTTGTGCGCGGATGTCGCTTCTGCAATGGTGACAATGCAAGCATGTCGTAAGCAGCTGCTCCATCACTCAGGTAGAGGATCTCCTATACGCTAACTCTGGTTCAGGTGTAGTTCATGGAGATATCAAACCGGAAAATGTGCTGATCTCCTGTGATCACTCCGGCAGCTACACTGCAAAAGTAACTGACTTCGGCTACTCTACTCTGGTTTCAAGCGACGACGACTTGATCATGATGCCAAAGTCCAAGCCATGGCATGCTCCAGAATGGCATCATCGCGGTATCAAGCTCTCTGAGGCAATGAAAATGGACGTATACTCCTTTGGTATGCTCTGTTTGTGGCTCCTATTCAAAGAGAACGAGGGATACCCCAAGGGCAGTGAAGCGACAACCCTTGGTGAATTGAAGTCTACGGACAAGCTGAGAGACCTTGCTCATGATCTCGTTCTGAAGACTGAGGACCTGGATGATCAGAAGAGACGCAGGTTGGATAAGTTTTTTGAGTTAAGTCTTGCCCACGAACCGAAAGCGCGAACTTCTGATTTCAAGGGGCTTCTACAGCTTCTCGCCCCAAACAGGTAAGAGATTATCAAGAATATCCAAAGTCTCAGATGAGCGCGTGTAACAGTAGTTAGGATGACATTACCTCCTCCTGTCCAATTAGCTGAAGAAAAACTACCTTCACCACACGAAGATTTTCAGGTACTAGACTTCGAACTCTATATCTCGGCTACCTAACTTGAGCATGGGAAAATAGAATTAACTTATAATTAGGTTGCAATGTCTAGATACCAACTTTATTGGGCCGACTATCGAGTTCGCTCCAAAATCAGTGCTTGTCTTGAGAAAAGAGCTCGTGGCACGCGCGAGAATTGGTGTCACGATTGTTCACAAAAAGCCGCTTTCCAACTAGCTTTTTGCTACAGAATGGGATTTGGAGCCAGGAAAAACGACGAAGAGTCGCAAGTATTGCTGAAGTTGAGTGCGAGACAACACGAAGAGCTTGAACATGAAATTGGCCTAGTTAAGCAAGAAAAGCTGGACTCATTCTTCCGCGAAGGCTCTTTCCTACAATTATTTACAGAGGGCTATAACGTCACTGTAGATTTTGCGGAATACTATAGGCTGAGTCGACAGCTGGATGGTATTGAACAGAAATACAGAGAAGAGATTGCTGACATAGAAAGCGTGCTCGGAAACTTGCATGAAATACCGTCGATTCTCAAGTCAATACTATCAATCGTATTAGACGAGCAAGGAAAGTGGAAGGAGGCAGAGGAGTTGCAGATGCAGGTAATGGAGGCAAGTGAAACTGTATTTGGCCAGAATCATTCAAACACGTTGAACAGCAAAGCACACCTAGCGTCAACCTACCGAAAGCAAGGGCGGTGGAAAGAAGCCGAGGAACTGTCAACACAAGTGATGGAGACGCGGAAGAGGATTTTGGGTCAGAGTCATCTATTCACGTTGATCAGCATGAGTGGCCTGGCAACAATCTATCAGAATCAAGGACGTTGGAAAGAAGCTGAAGAGCTGTTAGTGCAAGTGATAGAGACAGAAAAAAAGGTGCTAGGCCAAGATCATCCAAGCATTTTGATCAACATGGTCAACTTGGCATCAGCCATCAGCAACCAGGGACAGTGGGAGAAGGTTGAAGAACTTGAAACGGATGTGATGGAGAAAAGAAAGAGAGTGCTTGGTCGGGATCACCCAGCCACATTGATCGCCACAGAAATCTTAGCGTCAACTTACCGGAAACAAGGACGGTGGAAGGAAGCTATGGAGCTGTCAATACAGGTTATGGAGACGCGGAAAAAGATGTTGGGTGAGGATCACCCAGACACCTTGATTAGTATGAATCAGTTGGCGTTAGTCTATCAGAAGCAAGATCAGTGGGAAAAAGCTGAAGAGCTGTTAATACAAGTAATGGAAACACAGAAGACGGCTCTGGGTCAAGACTATCAAGACACCTTAACCAGCATGAATAATCTGGCTCTAGGCTACCGTGAGCAAAACCGGTGGAAGGAAGCTGAAAAACTTTTCTTGCAGGTGATTGAAACACGAAAAAGAGTGCTGCGCCAAAATCATCCGGATACTTTGACTAGCATGAATAACCTTGCCGCAACCTATCAAAGTCAGGGACGATGGAAGGAAGCCGAAGAATTGTACACACAAGTGACAGAGACACGGAAAAGAGTGTTGGGTGAGGATCATCCGGACACCTTGATTAGCGAGAATAATCTGGCAACAAATTACTGGAATCAGGGACGGTGGAAGGAAGCCGAAAGAATATTGGTACATGCAACAGAGACTTGGAAGGGAGTGCGTGGCCAGGATCCTCCCGAAGCGTTAAACAGCCTGAACAATCTTGCGGCAACCTATTTCAGCCAGGGACGATGGAAGGAAGCCGAAGAACTCTTCATACGGGTGACAGAAATACAAAAAAATTTATTGGGTCCGGACCATTCAGACACATTGATCAGCATGGCAAACATGGCGTCAACATACCAAAATCAAGGACACTGGGGGAAAGCTGAGGAACTGCTAAAACAGGTGATAAAGGTACAGAAAAGTGTGCTGGGTCAGAATCACCCAAGCACATTGATTAGCATGAATAACTTAGCGTTTGGTTATCGGAAACAGATGCGATGGAAGGAAGCGGAAACGCTGTTGACAGAAGTAGTAGAGGCAACTAAAAGAGTCCTTGGTCAGGAACATCCAAACACTTTAACCTCCATGGCAGCCCTAGCGTTAACCTTCTGGAATCAGAAACAGTGGAGAGAAGCCGAAGAACTGCATATTAAGGTGATAGAGGCACGAAAGAAGGTGATAGGACAGGATCACCCAATTACCTTGATCAGCATGCACAACCTAGCTTTAACCTACCAGCATCAGGAACGGTTGCAGGAGGCCGAAGAGCTGTTATTAGAGGTAATAGAGGCACAGAAGAGAGTGCTTGGTCAGGATCATCCAGAAACCTTGACTAGCATGACAAGCCTTGCACTGCTTAGGGAACTGAAGGCTGGAGCAAAGGAAGTAAATTTTTAGAAGCTAAATTGGTTCAAGCCATCTAGGATATTGAATGTGCGGTACAGATGTGGATGAAGGCAGGTGTCGATGCGTAGCAGGGGCGAGCCGGCTAGGCTAAATACATCTCGTAGTGATAAGCAAGGACGGTCTATTTTGACAAGTCCCCTAGTATTTAGGAGGTCGCAGTCAGAAGGGTGGTGGTAGCTTCCGCTCATAGAATCAATTCAACAATCTTTCCACTCCGTAGCTCGTTGTAGCAAAGGCGGTAACAAATGGCAATTCGTCTATTCAAACTTTGAGAAATGCGCAGGCCTGGAACAATTGTTGATAAGGCCAGCGAACGGGCAATCGTTCACACGATTGAAATGCTAGACTACAACTTAGTAGGAAGATGGGTCCGACAGTAAAATATAAAGGGGAAAAGGGGGGTTTCTTCTTTGAATATCATCATACCTTCAAGTGGCAATATGCAATTAATTATGCGAAAGATTTAAATTCCATGGGGCAGATGCAGGCCAGGCAATGCTGACTCTCGTCGCCAGGAGGGAGCTTCGAGCGTGGCTGCCGGGGTGCACTGCATAGAAATAGCGCAAGATCGATAACCACCTAACCAGGCGTGACATGACAGTTTCATCTTCGGTAGTTTCTCGTGTACATATTATCGCTGATTGTAAAAACTTGCCGTCGTTGCCTGTCTTCAAAATGAGGCCATTTCTCCAACTAGTCGTTCACGCCTTGCTCGCGTTCAACCTTGTCTTCGCGGCTGACCTTGCCCACGATGTCCCCGCCAGGTACTATTCAATGTCTCCCTACTCGTCATATCTCGACGGGCGTTTCGCTCAACCTGAGCGGCTCTCAAATTTCGAGAGGCATGAAATCCTGGGGAGAACCGTCCGCCGTTTTCTTTCTGCTATGAAAGAAATCAAAGTCACGGTGTGGCTAGCCCATGAAGCTCTTCTCGGGTGGCATTGGGGCCAAAAGATCCTCCCCTGGGATACAGATATTGATGTCCACATCCACTATAACGACTTGAGGTTCCTGGCTGCGTATCACAATATGACTATCTACAAGGATTGGACTTCAGCAGAGTACTTGCTGGACATTAACCCGAATTTCCGTGAGCGTAGGAGAACGAAGGATCCTGACAATTTCATCGATGCCAGGTGGATAGATATGACGACGGGATTGTTTGTCGATATCACCGCTGTTTCCGATGTCCAAAGAGACTCCGAGAATGGTGTACAGTATCTGCTTGCTAAAGATGGGCACAACTATCGCAAGGATGCTGTGATGCCTTTAAATTTATCGACATTTGAGATGGAGGAAGTATATGTTCCACGGGATGCTTCGGCCATTCTGGCGCATGAGTATGGCGAAGACTCCCTGGAGCGAACCCTTTTCCAGGGGTTAGTGGAACCCGCCCTTGAACAAGCTGTATTTGACTAACGCGCACCCCTCTATCAGATATAAGTTTGACCCTGACGCAAATCGATGGGAGGCTATAGAAACCGTAAGTCGACATCTTCTTTGGCTAACCACATACTGTCAATGGCTTCTTTTAGACCGTATCGTGATAGTGATATCTTGAAGACAGGCATGATTTAGCGACCCTTTATAGTTCCAGCGATCAGCGCAGCGAATCTCGGCAAGCTTGGTGGTTTTCTCCACTGAGATTCCAACCTTTGCGGGCGACGCTGTCAGTACGGTGACTAAAATAAACGTTTAACTTCACACCAAGTATAATATTTAGGTTGATGTATACACCTCACATTACTTCTGTTGCTGACACCAGCATACTCCTTCTCATCTTTTCAAGTCAATTGAATCGTGAGCTGGAACTGGGCGCCACACCTTATTTCTGCCGACCCCCTGCAACCTCACTTTGGATTTCTTTGATTTCTTCACTCAGCCTCGCTTTACGAACAAAATCTCTACTTCTGGGCATCAACATGGCCCTTCTATTTCTAAATAATTAAGACCTCCTAGGCTGAGCAATATTATGCAAGGACTTTCGAACTCAGCCTGGGAGCACAGGAGATCCGAAGTTCCTCGCAAAGCCCCTGGCTCTCACTGCAATTGACTTTCACGGGCTCAATCTCAAGATGCCCAACTTTCTCGACCTCCCGCGTGAGATTCGCGATCTAATCTATGGCTTCGCTCTCACATCTCCGACTTCACGCTACCTCGTCACGCTGCAAAAGAATCGGCCCCTTCCTAAATTCCCTGCGACCAGCATCCGCCTGCAGCCTTGCCATCTTTTCATCAGACGGCCCGTTCGTGCTCCCTCACCACCAAATATGGCTCTTCAACGTACCTGCCGGCAGATTCATACCGAGACTCTCGAATGGATTTGGGAACAAAATATAATAGTGTTTGCAAACGCGAGCGATACAACAGCCATTCTCAAGCGTATGGGCCAGCAGCTGAGCCGGAAGATTCAAAGAGTGGTGCTACACATCGACCAAGGCTGGAACCAAGACAAGTCGGCTCTTGTGAAGGCCCTAAGTATGCTAGCGAGCCGGACGCGAAAAGGAGATTTACGTGAGGTTGGACTGGTGCTTGACATCAGAAAGGAAAAGGTGATGCCAAATAGTCCTCTCGCATACAGTATCATTGGCGGCGAAGCTGCGATGAAGCGAGCTCACAATACGATATTCTGGCTGCGAAAGGGCGCTGCAGCTGGATGGGACCACTCCAAGGTGAAGCGGACGCTCGAGGTTCGGTACGGTCCTAGGTCTTTCAACTTCAATGAATACACCGACGTGGACGGGTACTATGACACCCTCGACACCATATTAGCGGACTGTCACCACGCCTGGGGCGGGAAGGTAATTTGTGGTGGCGAGGTTGTCTACGAAAATGGTGTCAAGGTCGGAGAGATCCCACCGTCACCGCCATCTGTAGGAAAGAGAAATGTATTGGAAGAACATGGATTATTCTTTTCCTCGACCAACCGCATT
>Ga0335075_10009661_pt1 | contig 14679 bp, 13 predicted proteins | sample Lox_Sample_24_FD_206723 | JGI IMG/M metagenome (GOLD analysis project Ga0335075, IMG submission 206723) | Soil microbial communities from Loxahatchee National Wildlife Refuge, Florida, United States - Lox_Sample_2.4 | ecosystem: Environmental > Terrestrial > Soil > Wetlands | place: USA...
CCGACGCGGACCAGGTCGAAAAGATGGTGCTCGCGCTCGTCGATCGGTGCCGGGCCGATGTGCCCGAGGCGCCGGGCTCGCTCTACCTGCGTCCCGTGCTCTTCGGCACGGACCCGAACATCGGGGCGGCGGGCGCGCCGACTCCCGAGGCCTGCCTCGTCGTGCTCGCAAGTCCGGTGTGGGACTACTTCGCGGGGGGGCTGAAGCCGCTGCGTATCTTCATCGAGCCAAGCGCGCGCACCGCGCCCCAGTTCGGCATGGTCAAGACGGGCGGCAACTACGCGGCGGCGCTCGGACCGACGCTCGCCGCGCGGCGGGATTACCGGGCCGATCAGGTCCTGTTCTGCCCCGGTGGGCAGGTCCAGGAGACCGGTGCGGCCAATTTCTTGCTGATCCGCCGTCAGCACGTTCTCACGCGGGGACTCGACTCGACCTTCCTCCACGGCGTGACCCGTGACTCGACGCTCACGCTCGCCTGCGATCTGGGGTACGAAGTGAGCGAAAGGATCTTCGACGTCGACGAGACCTTACGGTGGATCGAGGACGGGGAGGCGGTCTTGTCCGGAACGGCCGCGGTGCTCGCGGGAGTGGGCACCCTGATTCACGAGGGACGCGAGTATCGAGTGGGAAGCGGCGAGGTGGGCCCCCATACCCGCGCGCTGCGCGCGGCGCTCATCGCGATCCAGCGCGGCGAGACGCCCGATAAGTTCGGATGGCTGACGATGGTGTGAATTCATGGCGGTCCGCGCATCACGGCTACACATTCCGCAAGCGCCCGCCCGGCCCGGCGAACCGCCCGACTTCAGCGATCTCACCACCTCGCCGGCGGGCGGCGTCGCCCGGCCGGAGACGACCGCACCGCTCGTCGCGCTCGAGCCTCTCGCCACGCAGATGGTGCGAGTGCTCCACGACGATGGCCGAGCGGTGGGTCCCTGGAATCCCCACCTCGATCCCGAGGAGCTGCAGGTCGGCCTGCGCCACATGGTGCTCACGCGGCGCTTCGACGATCGGATGCAGCGTATCCAGCGCCAGGGGCGGATCTCCTTCTATCTGAAATCCACCGGCGAGGAGGCCGTGTCCGTTGCGGGCGCGATGGCGCTGCGGCCCGACGACATGCTCTTCCCGTCGTATCGCAATCAAGGCCTGCAGATCGCGCGCGGCAGGAGCCTCGTCGATCTGATGTGCCAGTGTCTGTCGAATACCCGCGACATGTGCAAGGGCCGGCAGATGCCGGTGCTGTACCACTGGGCGAGCGGCAACATCTTCTCGATCTCCGGAAATCTCGCCACGCAGTTTCCGCAGGCGGTCGGCTGGGCGATGGCTGCGGCGATCAAGGGGGAGGACCGGCTCGCGGCGAGCTGGGTCGGCGAGGGCGCGACCGCGGAGGCGGATTTCCATCACGCGCTCACGTTCGCCGCGGTGTACCAGGCACCCGTCATCCTCAATGTCGTCAACAACCAGTGGGCGATCTCGACGTCGCAGCGCGTTGCGGGCGGTGAGCTGCGCACGTTCGCGGCCCGGGGGCCGGGATACGGCATTCCGGGCATCCGCGTCGACGGCAACGATTTTCTGGCGGTACTCGCCGTGACGCGCTGGGCGGCCGAGCGCGCGCGGCGTGGCGGCGGGCCGACGCTCATCGAGCACGTGACGTACCGCGCGGCGGCTCACTCGACGAGCGACGATCCCTCGCGGTACCGGCCGAGCGGCGAGGATCGCGCGTGGCCGCTCGGGGATCCGCTCGAGCGGCTCGAGCGGCACCTCGCGAGTCTCGGCGCGTGGTCGGCCGAGCGGCAGAGGCACCTGGAGGAGGAGCTCGACGCGCACGTCTCGGACTGCTGGAAGGAGGCCATGACGTACGGCACCCTCACGGAGGGTCCGTTCCTCGATCCGGCGACGATGTTCGAGGATGTCTTCAAGGAGATGCCGCCGCACCTCGTGCGCCAGCGACGCGAGCTCGAGGCGTTCCGCGGGAGCTGACGTGCCGCAGATGAACATGGTACAGGCGGTCAATTCCGCCCTGGACGTGAGCCTCGAGCGCGACCCCGCCGTCGTGCTGATGGGCGAGGATGTGGGGTTCTTCGGCGGCGTGTTCCGCTGCACCGAAGGACTGCAGCGCAAGTACGGCGCGCATCGGGTCATCGACACGCCGATCGCGGAGGGCGGCATCGTCGCGGCGGCGATCGGCATGGGCGTGAACGGACTGCGTCCGGTCGCCGAGGTCCAGTTCGCCGACTACATCTATCCCGCCTTCGATCAGATCGTGAGCGAGCTCGCTCGCCTTCGCCATCGCAGCGCCGGGGAGTTCTCCGCCGCCGTGACGCTGCGCATGCCCTGCGGAGGCGGCATTCGGGGAGGACAGACCCACTCGCAGAGCCCCGAGGGCGTCTTCACGCACGTCTGCGGCATCAAGGTCGTCATGCCGTCGAACCCGTACGACGCCAAGGGCCTGCTGCTGAGCTGCATCGAGGACGACGATCCGGTGCTGTTCTTCGAGCCGAAGCGGCTGTATCACGGGCCGTTCGATGGGGATTGGCACAAGCCCGCCGTCCCGTGGAGCACTCATCCGAAGGGCGAGGTGCCGGCCGAGCATTACACCGTTCCTTTGAGCCGCGCGCAGATCGTGCGCACGGGCTCGGACGTGACGCTGCTCGCCTACGGCACGATGGTGCACGTTGCCGAAGCCGCTGCGCGTCTCGCGCAAGTCGACGCCGAGATCATCGACTTGCGTACGCTCCTGCCGCTCGACACCGACACGATGTGCACCTCGGTGCGCAAGACCGGGCGCTGCGTCATCGTGCATGAGGCGACGCGCTTCGGCGGCTTCGGCGCGGAGCTCGCCGCGACGGTGCAGGAGGAATGCTTCTGGCACCTCGAGGCGCCGATTAAGCGCGTGACGGGTTGGGACACACCCTATCCGCATGCCTTCGAGTGGGAATATTTTCCCGGCCCCAACCGCATCGCCGCGGCACTGCGCACCGTCCTGGAGGCCGAGTGAGCCGCTTCGTGCTGAAGCTGCCGGATCTCGGCGAAGGCGCCGTCGACGCGGAGATCGTGGCCTGGCGCGTCGAGCCCGGAGACCTCGTCGTCGAGGATGCCCCGCTGGTCGAGGTCATGACCGAGAAGGCGACCCTCGAGATTCCAGCGCCGGTCGCGGGCCGCGTGGTCTCCGTGCACGGTCAGCCCGGCGAGCGTCGAGCGGTCGGCTCGGAGCTCGCCGTACTCGAGACCGAGGCCGCGATCGCGACACATGAGGGTGCCGCAACGACCGAGCCGGCCGAGGGGTCGGCGCGTCCTGTCGCGGGACGCGAGCGATCGCTCTCACCGGCGAAGCCGCAGCCTTCTTCGACAGATCTCACGGAGGACTCGGCGGGACGCCGTGGCCCCGTGCTCGCCGCGCCCGCGACGCGCCGTCGTGCGCTGGAAGCCGGCATCGATCTCGCGAGCGTCGCGGGCTCGGGCCCGGACGGCCGCGTCCTCACCCGCGACCTCGATGCGCGGATCGCGGGGGGGCAGGCGCGTGCCCCCGCGGTGCACGAGGCTCAGCGCGGCCCTTCGGGACAGACGGAGGAGATCGAGATCAAGGGCGTGCGGCGCCTGATCGCCGAGCGGATGAGCGAGAGCGCGCGGACCATTCCCCACTTCTCATACGTGGAGGAGGTGGATGTGACCGAGCTCGAGCGGCTGCGGGTCCATCTGAACACCCGCCGAGGCGCCGATGCCGCGCCGCTCACGTACCTGCCGTTCTTGATTCTCGCGCTGGTGCGAACACTCGCGGAGCATCCGCAGTGCAACGCGCTTTACGACGCTTCGCGCGGCGTAGTCGTGCGCCACAGCGCCGTGCACGTGGGCGTGGCCACTCAAACACCGCAGGGATTGAAGGTGCCGGTGGTGCGGGACGCGGGCAGTCGCTCGCTCGAGGCGCTGGCGCTCGAGATTCGACGGCTGTCCGAGGCGGCGCGCGCAAACACCGTGTCGCGGGAGGAGCTGACGGGCTCGACCATCACCGTGACGAGCCTCGGACGACTCGGCGGCGTCGCCTCCACGCCGATCATCCATGCGCCCGAGCTCGCGATCGTCGGCGTCAACCGCGCGGTGGAGCGGCCGGTCGTCTGGGGCGGCGCGGTCACGATACGGCGGATGATGAACCTCTCCTCGTCTTTCGATCACCGGTTCGTCGACGGATACGAGGCGGCGGCAATGATCCAGTCGCTCAAGGAGCGCCTCGAGCATCCGGCCATGATCTTCGCGAGCTGAAGCGCGTTAGTCGGCCTCCCCGAGCGACCAGCCGCCATCGATGATGATCTGCTGCCCCGTGACGTAAGCCGAGGCGGGTGAAGCGAGGAACAGGGCGAGGCCCTTGATGTCGTTCGGGAAGCCGACGCGGTGCATCGGGATGTGCTTGGCCATCTGCTGCTGGACCGCCGGATTCTTGGCGTGACCGCCGCCGATATTCGTGATGAAGAAGCCCGGCGCGATGGCGTTGACCGTGATGTTGTAGGCGGCGAGCTCCAAGGCGACATTCTCGACGAGATGGGCGGCGCCGGCCTTGGCGGCCATGTAGGCGGCGCCGATCGCGCCCTCGCACTTGACCGCCGCGAGCGAGGTCGTGGCGATGATCCGACCGCCGCGCCGCGGCTTCAAGTGGCGGGCGGCGGCCCTCATGGTCGCGAAGATGCCGTTGAGATTGATGTCGATGACGCGGTTCCAGCGCGCGTCCTCGTAGTTCTCGAGCGCACCCTCCTCGCGCCGGGGACGCTCTGAGCCGACCCATGCACCCATGAAGCCGGGCCCCGAGTCGACGCCGGCGTTCGCGAACACCACATCGAGGCGCCCGTAAGTGTCGACGGCCCTCTCGAAGGCCGCATCGAGCGCGGGGTGGTCGGTGACATCGACGAGCTCGCCGCGCACGTCGAGCCCGGCACTCTTCAACCGCTTCGTTTCCTGTGCGATGCGCTCGGCATCGACGTCGAGCAAGGTGACCCGCGCACCGTTCTCGGCGAGGGCTTCGCCGAATGCGAGACCGAGTCCGCTCGCTCCGCCCGTCACGATGACTCCGTACCCTTCGACTTTGAACAGCTCCGCGATCTTCATGTCGGTCCGCCCTCGGTGCGATTGCTCGAGCTTGGCATCTTACACTCGGGCGAGTGAGTGAGGCGGGTGGCGTATCATGGCCTCATGCTCACTCCAAGCCGCGCCGGGCGTCGCATCCTGCTGCTTGCGGCGCTCGCGCTCGTTTGCGCGTCGGCGCTCGCAGGCAACGACCCGGTCACGTCGATCTCGCCCGACCAGCGCCCCACGCTCATCATCGTCGCCGATCCCTCACCGCTGCTCATCCGGCACCATCCGCGTCCGCTCTCCCCGGTCACCGCTCAGGCGATGGCTCTGAGGCTCGGGCTGTATGTCGCGGTGCCCATCATTCGCCGCTACGCGCGCACCGGTCTCGATCCACTGCCCACGGCCTGGCGGACCGATCAGCCGGATCGGGGATTCACGGCGGCGCTCGAGGCGGCGATCGATCGCACCCAGGCCAACTGGCCCTGGCGTGACCTCAAGATCGTTCGAACCGAGGCCAAGGCGCGCGCGGCGCTCGCCGACTTGACGGGAGACGACGTGGCGCTCGTGTCGTTCAAATACGAGCTCGAGGACTGGATCGAGACGGTGCAGTACAGCGCCGAGGCGCGTGTCTCGATGCTGCGCGACGTGGGCACGCCGCGCGAATCTCGAACGCAGTTCGACATCCGGCATCTGTCGCGCATGATCGCCGCCGACTGGGGCGATCCGCGCGAGTACGCGGCTGTCTTCCGGGCCGCAGGACCGCTCGATCAGGCCGTCAACTCGGCCGCGCTCGATTTGAGCCGGGCGCTCGCGGTGACGATCTCGCGGCTCACCACCGCGACGCCGGACATCCAGATCGCGGGCCTCGAGTTCGGCCAGCTCCTGCACAAGCCGAGCTGCGGCGTGTGCCGCTCGACCGATACCGTGCTGCAACAGTCGCCCGGCCGAGTTTGGGTCGCTCCCTGGAAGCTCGCGGGGACCATCCTGTCCCTGCCCGTCGCGCAGCCGCGGCACGCACGCGTGGCGAGCGACCGGTCGGCGCCCTGAGGCGCTCGCGCCGGGCTCGCGGCGCGGCGCTCGCTCGGCGGCTCAGGAAGGACGGTCAGGCGAGCGCGCGCGGAGCCATTCCAGGCTGTCCGCGGTCCGCGCGGTCGAGGGGTGGTACTCCGCACCGACCCATCCCGTGTAGCCGCTCGACTCGATGGCATCGAAGATCCGCGCGAAGGGCAGCGTGCCCGTACCGGGCTCGTGGCGTCCGGGCGCATCCGCGAACTGCACGTGGCGCACGAGCGGCCGGACCCGCGCGAACGCGGCATCCGGCTCGAGACCGAGTCGCGCGGCGTGATAGACATCGAACTGCAGACCGACCCGCCGATCGCAGCGCGCGAGCACCTCGGCGGCGAGCTCGAAGCTCGGTACGCAGTAGCCCGGCGCATCTATCGGATTGACCGTCTCGAGCAGCGCACGAGCGCCCGCGCCCGCGAGGACCTCGGCGGCGAGGCTCAAGCTCTCCACGAGCTGCTCGAGACAGGTCTCGCGCTCCTGCGGCGCGGCGCGGCCGGCGAGCACGTTGACGCACGGCGTGCCGAGTGCGTGCGCGTACTCGGCCGCCCGGGCGAGCTCGGCGCGGTACACATCTCGATGCTCGGGCCGGCACGCCATTCCGGGCGCCGTGCGATCCGGGCCCATGGGTGCATTGATCAGAACGATCGGAAGGCCCGCCGCGTCGGCCGCGCGCGCGAGGGCGGCCGCCTCGAGCTCATAGGGCACCTGGATCTCGACGGCTCCGAAACCCGCCGCGCGCGCCGCATCGAAGCGCTCGAGCAGTGCGAGCTCGCGGAACATCAGGCTGAGATTCGCGGAGAACTGGATCACGGCTCGGTGTGCGGCGCGGCTCGGCCGCGCGCGGCGGCCCGGTCTTCAGGGGTCGATCAATATCCCAGTCGCAGGCTCACCACGGAGAGCATCGCCTCGCCGGCGGCGTAGCGGCGTAGATTCTCGCGCGCGACGACCCAGCGGTCGAGGCCCTTCAGATCCGAGCGGCCCGCGATGTGCGGCGTCACGATCAGGCGGGGCGCCCGCCAGAGCGGATCGTCCGGCGGCAGCGGCTCGGGATCGACCACGTCGAGCCCGGCGCCACCGAGCCGATGGTCGTCGAGCGCCCGCGTCAGCGCGGCTGTGACGACGCTCGCGCCGCGCGCGACGTTGATGAACAGCGCGGTGGGCTTGAGGACCGAGAAGAATCTCGCGTCGTACATCCCGGTCGTGGAGGGCGTGAGCGGTACCGTGTTCACGATCACGTCGGCGCGCCTCGCCAGCGTGAGGAGCTCCGTCGGCTCACCGACGTAGCTCACGAAGGGCGGACCTCGATGTCCGTGCTCGCGCGTGGCGATGACGGTCATGCCGAGCGCGTGCGCGCGCTCGGCCACGTCGGTGCCGATGCCGCCGAGGCCCACGACGAGCATCGTCTTGCCGAAGAGCACCTCCATGTGCGTGTGAGCTGCGTCCGCCTGGCTCCAGCGCGCCCTCGCGGTGTCCTTGGCGAAGACATCGAGTCCGTGCGCGAGCGCGAGCGCGAGCGCAATGGCGTGCTCGGAGATGGCCGCCGAATCGACGCCGCGCATGTTGGTGATCAGGATCCGCCTGCGGCGCACGGAGGGAAGCTCGACACAGTGCGAGACCCCGGCGGCGAGCGAGAGGATCCAGCGCAGCTGCCGGTCCGCGTCGATGATGGCCCGGTCGCAGATCTGCGGGTTGAAGCCGATCAGAACGTCGGCATCGGCCGCCTCGGTAATCGCCTCGGCACGATTTCGCGCGACGACGAACTTGGCGTGGGGCACGGCGCTCGCAAGCCGATCGCGCTCACCCGCCGTGCGGGCATCGAATCCGAGCAGCACGACCTTGCGCGGAGGTCGCCAGTTCCTGCGCTCGCGGACCGGTGTCGGGGCCGTCCTCAATCGCAGCCGGGCGATGACGGCGGCTGGAGCCTCCATCGGATGGGCGATCGGCGCATGCGATGGTCCGCTCGCGAGCGCGACACCGGCAGCGAGAGCCGCAGCCCCGGTGATCGTCACGGCAAAGCTGCGAAGCGGCATGCGAGTCTCTCAGTGGCTCGGCTCGAGGATCTCGGCGCGATGGCGCTCGAAGAATGCCTTCAAGGTCATCGGGGGCCGCCCGGTCAACTCCTCGACGCCCCGGCCCACCACGCTCACTGCGGGTCCGCCGAAGCCGCGTCTCCCGGCCGGTGAGCCGGGCGCCGCCGCCACGACCGAGACGGGCTTGCCGGTGACGGCGCTGACGGCCGCGGCGACAGCGCGCGTATCGATGAGCGCCGGCCCGGTGATGTCGTACACCTTATCGTCATGGCCAGGGGTGGACAGCGCGGCCGCGGCGGCCGCGGCACAATCGGCGCGCGAGACGTAGCCCACCGGGTACTCGTGGCCCGGTACGACGGCTCGGCCCGTCGCGGCCATGCGGGCGGCCTCGGGAAGCAGCTCCTCCATGTAGATGGAGTTGCGCAGGAAGGTCCATGCGACGCCGCTGTGCCTCAAGAGCTGCTCGGTCGCGTAGTGGTCGGCGCCGAGTCCCGTGCGATCTCCGCGGCTCAAGGCGATCCAGGAGGTGTAGACGATGTGCTTGACGCCATCCGCGACGGCCGCGTCGATCGCGTTCTTGTGCGCCTCGGGCCGCGGCATCGGTCCGAAGCCGATGCTGATGAGGAGCATCCGATTGCCGCCGGCGAAGGCCTTGGGAAGCGAGTCGGGGTGTGTGAAATCGCCGTAGCGCACGCTCGCCCCCATGCGCCGGTAGCGCGCGAGCTTGGCGGGCGTGCGGCTGACGAGGATGAGGCGCCTCGCGGGAACGCCGCGGGCGAGAAGATCCTCGACGGTGAGCTCACCGAGATGTCCCGCCGCTCCCGAGATGATGATCCGGTCGGCCCCGGCGGCCGCGCGGCCGTGCGTTGCCGCACCGGCCGAGACCGGTAGCGCCAGTGCGAGCGCGAGAGCGAGAGCGAGGAGCCCGGCGCGCCGGGCGAAGGAAGTCGAGGACTTCGGCATATCGAGACCTGCCTGATGAAGTCGGTCGGCCGCGCGGCCAGCCCATTGTGACCCGCGCAGTATAAGGCGAGCGGTCCGGCCGCTACGACGTCAGGCCGTCGAATGCCCGACGCGGATCGCGGGACCGCTCAGGCGAGCCTTCACCCAGCGACGCACGCGGCGCGCGTCGGCGACCCGGGTGTACCGTCCCCACGAGTGCAGCAGCACCATCACCACCGTGCGGTGGTCGATCACCGCTTGCATGACGAGGCACTTGCCCGCGGGATCGATGAAGCCGGTCTTCTGGACGATGATCTTCCAGTCGCGGTTCGCGACCAGGGGATCGGTGGTCGAGAACTCGATCCTGCGGCGCCGCCGGCCGGCGCCCACCCACACCGTGAAGTGATGCGCGGTCGAGTACTCGCGAATGAGCGGGTACTTCGCGGCGGCGGCCACCATCTTCGCGAGGTCATCGGGGCTCGCGACGTTGTCGCTCGAGAGCCCCGTCGGCTCGACGAAGTGCGCGGTTCGCATCCCGAGCGCCCGCGCCTTCGCATTCATGGCGCGCACGAAGGCCTGGATGCCGCCCGGGTAGTTCCTTCCGAGGGCGTGCGCGGCGCGGTTGTCCGAGGCCATCAAGGCGAGGTGCAGCAGCTCGGTCCGGGTGAGTCGGGTGCCCACCCGCAGGCGGTCGAAGGCGCCCCGGCCGATGGCCCGATCGGCAGGGGTAATCGTGAGCACTTGATCGAGCGGCAGCCGTGCGTCGAGCACGACCATCGCGGTCATGAGCTTGCTGATCGACGCGATGGGCTGTGGGTCGTCCGCCCGCCGCGCGTAGAGCACTTTGGAGTGCGTCTCATCGATCACCACGACCTCGCTCGAGCGCAGGTGCGGTCCGCTCGAGACCCGGCGCAGGCGGTGGTAGTACGGGTGGTAATAGTGGTGGTGATAGCGGTGGCGCAGGACGTGCCGGTAATGGTGCCGGTAGTGAGTCGGGGACGGCGGGGGCGTGGTGTCGGATCCCGAATCGGGAGCGGCGATCGCAAGGGCGCTCACGCACAGCATCGGGACCCATAAGGCCCACAGTCTTGCACTTCTCATTCTACTCGGCCTCCCCGAAGCGAGCGCATTCAACATAGTATAACTAACACGACGGCCGCTCGCGCGCCGTGATGCAGCCTAAATTATTGAAACGGCCATGGAACGGCGAATGGCCGTGAGGGGCGAGTAGACTAGCCGCGCGCCCTTCGGAGAGGACTGTGTCTCGCATCGACGCCTCTGGCACGCAGAAAGTCTCGCGTTATGTTCTCGTCGGATGCCTGTTCGCGCTCGGGATTTGGATGTTGCGGCGCTTCGTGCCCGCGCTGTGCTGGGCGGCCGTGCTCGCCATCGCGACCTCCTCGCTCTACGACCGCTGGCTCTCGAGATTTCGGGGGCGGCACCGCCACGTCTGGGCCGCCGCGACCTTCACGTCGCTCATCGCGATCGTCCTGCTCGTGCCGCTTGCGTACGGCGCGGCGCTTGCGGTGGGCGAGGCGGTCTCGCTCGTGGGCGCCTTCATCGATTCCGCGCACAGCGGGCCGCCGCCCCTGCCGGAGTGGATCCTGCAACTGCCGCACGTGGGCGCGTGGCTGCAGACGCTGTGGGACGAGCTGTTCAACAGCCCCGGGGCGGGGGTCGCCCGCGGCGCCATCTCGCACGCGAGGCCGGTCATCGCGTTCACGCGCGTGGTCGGGCTGCAGGTGGCAAGACGGATCGTCACGCTCGCTTTCACGCTGCTCACGCTCTTTTTCGTGTTCCTGAACCGCGATCGGCTGCGCGAGGAGGGCTCGATCGCGCTCGATCGGCTCTTCGGCCGCGCTGTCGAGCGAATGCTCTACCACGTGGCGGCGGCCATCAGGGCGACCGTCGATGGGGTGGTGCTCGTGGCGGTGGGGGAGGGTGCGATCATGGGCGCCGTCTACGCGCTCGCGGGCGCGCCGCATCCGGTGCTGTTCGGCGCGGTCACCGGCATCTTCGCCATGGTGCCTTTCGCCGCGCCGATCGTATTCGCCTTCGTCTCCCTCCTGCTCGCCTTCCAGGGATCTCTCGGGGCGGCGATCACCGTCGCGGTCGCCTGCACCTTCGTGGTGTTCGTCGCGGATCACTTCGTCCGGCCCACGATCATCGGCGGCGCGGCGCGTCTGCCGTTCCTGTGGGTGCTGCTCGGGATTCTCGGGGGCATCGAATCGTTCGGCCTGCTCGGCATCTTTCTCGGACCGGCGCTGATGGCGGCACTCGTCTCGATCTGGCACGGATGGACGAGCGAGCTGTCGCACGACTAGGCGCCGCCGAGCGAGCCCGGCGCAAGCTCGCGCGGCGAGAGCGGCGTATGCTGAGTCCCCCATGACGCTCCCGGATCTCGACGAATTGCTCGGACTTCGCGGGCTCGCGCAGGGTCTCGCGGCCGGCATGCGCCGGACGGCGCGCGCGCTCTCCTCGGGCGCCCACAACAGCGTCCACCGTGGGCGTGGACTTGAGTTTCAGGAGGTGCGTCCGTACGTCGCGGGCGATGATCCGCGCACGATCGACTGGCGCGTGACCGCACGGCGCGGCCGGCCGCACACCAAGCTCTACCGCGAGGAGCGCGAGCGCCCGGTGTGGCTCGCCGTCGATCTGAATCCGGCCCTGTACTTCGGCACTCGCCGGCAGCTGAAGTCCGCCGCCATCGTGCGCGGGGCCGCGCTGCTCGCGTGGGTCTGTGCATTGGGCGGGGACCGGGTGGGCGCCGCGATCCACAACGGCTCCGAGCTGCGCGTCGTGCCGCCGCGCCCGCGCGACGCCGGAGTGCTCGCGCTGCTCGCGGCGCTCGTCGACTTGCAGCCTCGAGCGCCGGGCCGCCCGCGTCCGGAGAGTCTCGAGGCCGCCGTGGGCGCGCTCATCCCGCTCGTGCGTCCGGGCAGCCTCCTGCTCGCGCTCAGCGACTTCGCGGGCCTCGGCGCGACACACGACGCGTCCTGGGCGGCGCTCGGCTCGCACAGCGCCTGGAGGCTGCTGTGGATCTGTGATCCCCTCGAGGAGCAGGGCCTGCCGAACGGCCGCTTCCGCGTCGGCCTTCCCGAGAGCGTGCGCATTCTCGATGGCACCGGTGTACGCGCGCGCTGGCTCGAGGCGTGGGCGATCCGCAAGCGGCGCGTCGAGGCGCTCGCGGCCCGGCTCGGCGCGCCGCTCACTCGCCTCGACACGAGCGCCGCGGTCGAGGACGCTCTCGGGCGGGACCTCGGCAGAAGGAGGGCGCTCGCATGAGCGCGAGCTGGCTCACGAAGCTCGCGCCCGCGCACGCACCCTCCGCCCCCGGCTGGTGGCCGCCTGCGCTCGGCTGGTGGGCCGCCGCGGGTCTGGCGATTCTCTGCGCGGTGGCGCTCGTGTCTATCCTCAGGTGGTGGCGCGAGCCGAGACGCCGGTTCCGGTGGGCCGCGCTTCGCGAGTTGAAGCGGATACGGGCGAGCGAGGTGGAGGGAGCCGCGGCCGCCTGGGCCATCGAGAGCCTGCTGCGGCGCTACGCGGTCGCGCTGTACGGTCGCGAGCGTGTCGCGGCGCTGACTGGAAGCGCCTGGCTCGAGTTCGCGCGGAGCGCGGGCGCCGCCAAGCTTTCCGGCGAGACCGGCCGGTCCCTGCTCGCGGCGGCTTTCGGAGCGCCCGCGGTTAGCGACCGCGAGGGGTGGTTGGGCGCGGCCGCCGAGTTCATTCGCCGAGCACCGGCGGCTTCGAGGCTGGCACGGTGATTCACTTCGAGTGGCCGTGGATCGCGCTGCTCGCGCCGTTGCCGCTCATCCTGTACGCGCTGCGTCGTCCGGCCGAGCCGCGGGGAAGCGCACTGTATCTGCCGTTCGCTGCGACCGTGGACAGCGCCGATGCGGCGGATCGTCGGCGCTCTCGGCGGCTCATCTTCTCTTGCGTCTGGCTGCTGCTCATCGCGGCCTCGATGCGCCCCGAATGGCTCGGCAAGCCGGTCCGCGTGCCGACCACCGGCCGGCGCCTGCTGCTCGCGGTGGATGTGTCCGGCTCGATGGCCATCGAGGACATGGCCGGCGGCCTGAGCCGCCTGCAGGTGGTGCAAGAGGTCGCGGGCCACTTCATCGACGAGCGCCGCGGAGACCAGGTGGGACTGATCCTGTTCGGCACCGAGCCGTATCTGCAGGCCCCGCTCACCGAGGATCTTGCGACGGTGCATCACTTTCTCGATACCGCCGTCGTCGGCGTCGCCGGAACCGAGACTGCGATCGGCGATGCGATCGGACTCGCCATCAAGCGCCTGCGCGCCGCGAGCGGGTCGGACGCGCTGCTGAAGGACACCGTGCTCGTCCTGCTCACCGACGGCCAGAACGACGCGGGCGTGATGCCGCCGCTCGAGGCGGCGCGCATGGCCGCGAGCGTCGGGCTGAAGATCTACACCATCGGCGTCGGCGCCGCCGCGAGCTCGGGGCCCGACGGGTCGAGCTTCGGCAACACCGATCTCGACGAGACGACGCTCAAGGCCATCGCACGCACGACAGGCGGGCTCTACTTCCGCGCGACGGACACCTCGCGGCTCGAGGAGATCTACCAGCGGATCAATGCGCTCGAGCCGACGCAGGGCGAGAGCAGGTGGTTGCGGCCGAGGACCGATCTGTTCGTGTGGCCGCTCGCGCTCGCGCTGCTCATCAGCGTGCCGGCGGTGTACGCAGGCGGGGGCGCGTGGAGTTGAGCGGCCTCGGTCAGTTTCATTTCCTGCATCCGCTTTGGCTCCTCGCGCTGCCGGCGCTCGCTGCGCTCGTCATTGCGATCTCGCGGCGCCGCCCCGGACGCGACGGCGCCTGGTCGCGCCTCGTGGATGCACCGCTGCTGCCGCTTATGCGCCTCGGCAGCGCGGGGCGCGGCCGCTCTCCGTGGCTGCTCGTCTACCTCGCCTGGGCGGTCGCGGTCGTCGCGCTTGCCGGTCCGGCCTGGCAGCACCGCGAGATCCCCGGCTATCGCGTTCCCGCCGCGTGGGTCCTGCTGCTCGATTTGTCTCCCTCCATGGATGCGACCGACCTCATGCCGAACCGGGTGGCACGGGCGCGGTATGTGATCCAGGACCTCCTCTCGGCGGCACAGGATGCACGGGTCGCCCTCGTCGTGTTCGCCGGCGAGTCCTACACGGTCACGCCATTGACGACCGACGTGGCGACGATCCGCTCGCTGCTGCAGCCGCTCTCGCCCGACCTGATGCCGGAGGCCGGCCATCGTGTCACGCCGGCGCTCGAGGAGGCCGGGCGGCTGTTGCGGACGGGCGGGGCCGGCCATGGGCAGGTGATCGTGCTGTCGGACGGATTTGACGACGAGCCGTCCGCGCTCGCGGCGGCCGCCAAATTACGCGAGCAAGGCGCCACGGTCGATGTCCTCGGCATCGGCACTCGCAGCGGCGCGCCGGAGAGGGATGCGGCGGGAGAGTTCGTACGAGACGAGAGCGGGAACATCGTCGTGAGCCGCCTCGAGGCGGGCCGGCTCGGGCAGCTCGCGGCGGCCGGAGGCGGCCGATTCTTCGGGCTCTCGGCGGAGTCCGAGCTGATCGCGACGCTCGATGCCG
>Ga0335075_10009662_pt1 | contig 14679 bp, 15 predicted proteins | sample Lox_Sample_24_FD_206723 | JGI IMG/M metagenome (GOLD analysis project Ga0335075, IMG submission 206723) | Soil microbial communities from Loxahatchee National Wildlife Refuge, Florida, United States - Lox_Sample_2.4 | ecosystem: Environmental > Terrestrial > Soil > Wetlands | place: USA...
AAATAAATGCGATGGAATTTGAGCTTTTCCATTGAGACAATGGGGCTCAAACAAGTTTGCCCCACCGCAGAAAGTGCTGTGCTCTTGCATCGGCGGCCTGAAATGCGGTTGGGGGCTTGGTCACTATCTTGAATACAAGCAATTTCGTTCTCGAATCTCAAGAGACCCCACCAGCAGAACAGCATTTATGATTCTTCCCGCTGGACTGCACAATTCCTATGCCGAGCTAAAAAACGTTCGCGCAACGCGAGCGACGGAGTATCTTATTATAAGTCCTTCCCCCTGAAATGCTTGCGCGCCCAGAGGGCGATTCGATTTCGTGTACTGCTTGCGCCAAGTGGCGCGGGAAAGGAGCCATCCCGAATGCCGATTCAAATTTCTGTGAACGGCTTGGCAAAATTCATGAAAGCCAGTTCCGCTGCGCAACGAACGCTGCTGCGCAATCAGAAATTCCCGTACACCGCAGATGGTAAAAAGCGACCGCAGATCGTGTATTACAGTGAGGCGCGAACGGCGATCAGAAAGTATCACGAAAACGGAAATGACGTAAGCGTGCTCGTGAGCGCCATTGAAGATCTCGTGAAAAAAGAGATCGAGCATCCTGAAAAGGACGCATCCAGAATCCAGGACAATGTGCGTGCGGTCAAGACCTACATGGCCCACTTTTCCCACAGCAAATTTACGATCCTTGAAACTCCAAAGCCGAAATACCAGCACGGCGAGGTAATCGTCTCCGCAACACCAGACCTCTATGTGGATGACGGAGGGCGAAAAAAGCTCATCAAGTTGGATTTCAATGCGGTCAAGCCAGATGACGAAGTTGTCCAGATCATCTTGAAAGTCATGCACGAAGCCGCCGGAGTGAGCAGCCTTGCCGTGCAGCCGAAGGACATTATCTACCTGGATGTTTCCCGGCAAACTCAATATACCGCGTCGGCACTAAACAAGAGACTCAAGCGCGATATTGACGCAGCCTGTGAAACCATCGCCGACATTTGGCCGCGTATTAAGCAGTCACCATAACTCTGACGAGCAATGAAGGTATCTCCGCGCCGCTCTCGCCAGCCACTTCTTACTTATAAAGTTCCGGGAATTTTCGGGTTTATTAGGCTTTTCCCGGTATTTTTGAGGGTAAGATAGTAGCACAGCTCCAAGGGAGGGTTACACAGTATGGCATACGATGAATTCTTCATTGAGCGGCGCGATAACGGGGACTATGCAGTTCGGAGGCCCGATTCAGAAAGAGCAAGTGCCGTAACTCCCACACAGCAAGAAGCTATCGAACGCGCCAGGCAAATTGACCCAAATGCCGTAATCCATGTTGAACGGGTGCGCGATACAAATCGCGGCGGACGCGATAAGTGGCGTAAGCCGTAGACAATCGTGACGTACATCGCCGTGGCAGTCCGAGCAGCCATAGTAGGTTATCCGTGTCCTTACCGGTAAACGTCAGGACTTCCTGCGTATGGTCTGCCTTGCAGTGGAAAGGGATTTCCGCACCCAACCCGCCAAAATATATCGTCCCCAAAGAGCCAGTGATAAAGATTCGCATACACGAAATCTGGATGAATCTTCATACCGCAACCGCCTACCCTTCCCAACTCTGCCCGAAGCAGCCCACGCAGTTCACTTACGACAGGAGGAGACCACCTATTCTCTCCAGAGATAAACGATGTCAAACAAGATGTGAACAAATCAGCAAATTGAAGACAGCGAGTAAGATGTGAACTGCAAGTAAGCACCATTGCAATCCGGTCTAAGGACGCAAGCGCGTTCGTGCCAGCGCGCAGCGTTTCCAAACAGCCACTTATAAATGTGTCGCTGTTCTGCTTGCTTCCCCCGCTCGGCGTATCAGCGACAATGAGCGCGTGTTCTCCTCGTAATGTCGAATTATGAATCCGTTCGAGAAGCAAACGAACGACAGCAACTTCGTGGCTACTGGCTCCAGTAATCACTTTATGGTTTGTATCTATGGCAGTGAGCACTCCACAAATGCCATGATCCCGCGCGCATTTCACTGCATTTAGAAAAAACTCTGTTCGCGCGTCGTTCTTGAGATTATCGCGCATCCAAAGATCCCGGCCCGGCGACCACTTGAACTCTTGACGGTCAGGGAATCCGGTATTCGAGCACAATTCATCAAGTGCATTCTCGAAACCCTTGAGATTTGCCTCCGAGATGCAAATAGCTCCAGCTACGCAGAGTGGTCCCATCCGATCTCGGGTCGGGGTCCGTTGACGGGCATCATCTACAAACCAGAGTTGCATTTCTTATGAACTCACCAAACCTTGGCAAGGTTCCCCAGGCTTTGACGATAATCTTCCTGGTCGATTCTGGCCCGGACCCCGAACTCGCCAAGCAGCGTCATCATCTGTCCCACCGGCACACCCGCCACTTCTGCAGCCTTGCCCAGAGACGCTTCGCCCTTTCTGTATTTCTCGATGGCAAGCAGAACTCTCCCGCGCGTTACCAGCTCCCGCACCGCCTTCGACAAATCGCTCTGCTCTTCTCGGCTGATCGCATTCAGAAACTCGTAATTCTCCCGGTCCATGCGGATACTCATTGTTTTGGTCATGTTTGTTCCTCCAGCCTTCGCTTCGCATCTTCGAGAATTGAACTCTTGTAACGTCCGTGCCTGGCAAGGGACGAGAGACGGGCCAGCGCATCGTTTCGGTCGATCAAACCCTTCTCCCGGCTTCGCAGCAGAATCGCTATGGCCGTGGTAAAGAGAATCCCGGTCAACTTGCAGGCATTGATGCCGCGTTTGTCGTCGATGCCCACCAGCCGCGCCTTCTCCTGCAAGGCAAGGGCAATGGCTTCCGATTCGCCCCGCCCCATGCTGAAATCCTCTTCCAGCTTCCGCACCAGCTTCCTGTTTCTCACGCTCCGCACCTTGATTTTTGATTCGTCCACCGCTTTCTGGATCATCAAGGCGTCGAGGGTCTTTTGTCCGCCACAGCATTCCTCTTCGACAGCTTGCGGTATCGCAACTTCCACTTCAATCTCATTCAAAAACAGGTCCAGCAGCTCCATCTTGGCGGTCAGGATCAGCGTCGATGAGTCGAAGACAAACATTATGACAATCTATGACAAGTGTAATTATAGGCTTTTCTCCTCACCCGGCCAAATTCTCTGCAAGCAATCGCCTATGAGTCTGGATTGATCCGGTTTGCAAGGGGAAGGAGCGCCTTCCCTGGCTCCAGCCACCGATGCCGGTGTCTTTCACCACCCATCCCAACGGGGCCTGTTCCTGCCCCGTAACGCCCGACCCTGAAAATCATGCGGAGCAGCCTGCGGCTGGTCTTAGTGTTCGACATTCGTTTCCAGGCGAACTCTAAGCTCCGCTCGGCTCCTTCTGTCAATCCCGCTTGTGCAGCTCCGCGCGGCGCAGAACAAACGCGCCGTGCTCGCTTCCGCGCCCCTTGCGGGCTTCGGGGATTGACAGCGCCTCGCTGCGCTCTATTCGCCCGACATGAAACGAATGTCTTTTTTTGGCCCACCAGGGCCGAAAACGGGCAAATTCACACTCCCAAAGGAGCCGATCATGCCTAGCGTCAACAACACCACCGCCACCATTCGCAGCAACAGCACAGCCAACAGCAGCATTGCTACGCCGCACAGGAAAAATGCGGCGCAGCCCTTTGAGCGCAGCCAGTCGCCTTACCAGCAGCGCACCAGCGCCAAAGACAACCCCACGCAGCAGGCCATCAAGCAGGCCGTGGATTTCCTCATCGAGCAGTTGCAACAGGGCAAGAGCGAAATGCTTACCGCCTATCTGACTGCAATGGCCCAATTCCATTCCTACTCTTTCGGCAACATCCTTTTGATTGCGAGGCAAAAGCCCGACGCTCAGCGAGTCGCGGGTATCCGTACATGGAACGAGCTAGGCCGCTATGTCCGCAAGGGTGAGAAAGGCATTCAGATTCTCGCGCCCATGATGGGGTTTCGCCGCCGTAAGGATGACGGGACAGACGAGGATGCAGCCGCGCAGAAGCAGCAGGTTTTGATTGGCTTTCGCGCCGTGTACGTCTTCGATGTTTCTCAGACCGAAGGCGCGGAACTGCCGGAGATGAATCACACCGTCACCGGCGAAGTAGGCGAGCACCGCGACCGCCTGTTTGACTTCATCCGCCAGCAGAACATCACGCTTGAGTACAACGAAAAGATTGCCCCAGCTTTGGGCGTCTCTTACGGGGGCAAGATTGTATTGCTGCCCGGCCAGTCAAAGGCCGAGGAATTTACGACGCTGGTACACGAACTGGCGCACGAAATTCTGCATAAGGCCGAGCGGCGCATCCTCACCACGCAGACCGTCCGCGAAACCGAAGCTGAGGCCGTGGCCTTTGTCGTGAGCAAGGCCGTAGGACTGGAAACCGGCCTTGCCTCTGCCGACTACATCCAGCTTTACCACGGCAACGCGGAGCTACTGGCGGAAAGCCTTGAGATCGTCCAGCGCACCGCCTCTGTGATTCTTGCGGCCATCGAGCCGGAAGAACCTGTTTCGCAGGAAACCACGCAGAAGCCAGCGACCCAACCCAAGCGGGCGCGGCGCTCTCGCAACCAGGCAACGACCACCGAAGCAATGGCGGAGGTGGCGTAATGAAAACCATTCTTCGCATCCTTGAGCGGGCCGGGGGATACCGGCCCACGCTCTCTCTCAAAATCGAGAACCCGCCCTTTATGTCCCTTGTCATCGAGGCCGTACCGGAGCCGGGGCCGCTTGGCAGTCCTGCTATTTCGGTAGCCCATTACGGCGAGCAGAACGGCGACCTCATGCGCGACCCGGAGATGTGTTTCGAGTTATCCAAGCCCCCGCTGTGCAGCTTGGAGCTAGTGGCGTACTACTGGCGCAACGACTACATGGGAGTTGAGCAGTATTCGCGTTATCGGGACGGAGCCGATTACGTTTTTGTTCCCACGCTCTACGAGGAACACCGGACGTTTGCGCGGCTATGGGACAGAAACATCCGCGCTCAGGGCTTTCTCGAAGCGTTCACGGACAAGTCGATTCGTGGCTAGTCCGCTCTGTCGGAGCGGAACAGCCAGTGTGTCCGCTCCGCTTCCGTTCACCCTCAACCGCTCGAAAGGAGCTATCGTCATGTCCGCAAATACTGTCAACGTTAACACTACCGAGTACCGCAACCTTCCGCTCTCCGTACTATCGGAGTCGCAAACCAACCCGCGCCGCACCTTTGACGATGCAGCCCTGAAAGAACTGGCGTCATCCATTCGCGCTCAGGGTGTGCTTTCGCCCTTGCTTGTGCGTCCGCTGAATGAACGCAGCTTTGAAATCGTCGCCGGAGCGAGACGCTTTCGCGCCGCACAGATGGCTGAGATTGCAACTGTGCCCGTTCGCATCGTGCAACTCAACGATGCTCAGGCCATCGAAATGTCCATCGTTGAAAACCTGCAACGAAAAGACGTGCATCCGCTGGAAGAAGCGCAGGGCTTTCGCGCCCTGCTCAACCTTGACGAACCCAAGTACAGCGTCGAGCAGATTGCGGCCAAATGCGGCAAGCATCCGGGGTATGTGCTGTCACGGATTCGTTTGACCGAGCTTGTTCCCGCCGCCGTCGAAGCCTTCTCGAAAGATGAGATCGGCGTAGGCCATGCGCTGCTACTGGCGAAACTCCAGCCCACGCAGCAGGAGGAAGCATTGCCTCATTGCTTCCGCGAGGATTGGTCGAGCGGCAAGACGGCGCGTGTCCTGCTACCTGTCCGCCATCTCCGGCAGTGGATTGAGCAGAACGTCATGCTCATTCTGAAAGATGCGCCATTCAGCAAACGGGACGCGCAGCTTGTCCCATCGGCGGGCAGTTGCCTTGACTGCCCCAAGCGCACCGGACATAACAAGCTGCTATTCTCTGACCTCTCCGGGAGCGGGGATGCGTGTTCTGACCCTGCCTGCTATGCGGCCAAACTGGACGCGCATGTAAAGCAGACCATCGCCACGAAACCCAAGCTGGTACAGATCACCACCGCTTACGGCAAACCTGCCGGGGGCAGTCCGGTTTTGACGCATAGCCAGTACGTCGAAATCCGGCAGGAGAAGCCGCAGAACAAGTACCAGCAGGACGCGCCAGAGTACAAGCCGTGCAAACACAGCACGGATGCGATCATTGCGGAAGGCATCGGCAAAGGCACCATCCATAAGGTGTGTGCCGATCCCAACTGCGCGATTCATCATCCCAAGAAACAGCCATCAAAGGCGGATGCGGCGTTCAAGGCAGAGCAAGAGAAGCGCCGCCGTGAGGAAGCGATTGCCAATGCAACCGGCTTGCGTGTTCTTTCGGCTATCGTTGCCAGCGTTCCGGTACGGTTGATGAAGCGCGACCTGTTGTTTGTGGTCGAGCGGCTGGCCGCAGTGCTGGACGAGCGCAGGTTGGAAATCGTTGCTCGCAATCACAGCCTCAAAAAGACGAAGGATGGCGATTCAACCTCAAAACTGTTGAGCGCCTATATTCGCAAGGCAGAGGAAGGCGAGCTTGGCCGCCTATTGGTCGAGATGGTCATTCTTCACAGCGCACAGACGCAATCGAGCGGAAAGGCATTGCAGGAAGCCGCCGCCGTGTACAAAGTAGACACCAACGCCATCGCTGCAAAAGTGAAACAGGAGTTTGCGGCGAAAGAGAAGGCGCAAGCGGCAAAAGCCAAGCCCGCCAAGAAGGCCAAAGCTGCATAGCTCAGAGCATCGCTATTTGGGAGCCTGCCGCCGGCAGGCTCTTTTTTCGCCCGTCTTCCCGCCCTCCAGTCGTGCCGGCGCCTCTGGCGCCGGGCTTGTCTCGCCCGCCCGACGAGCGAAACTCTAATAAAACCACTACTCTTGACATACTTGTTTCAAACTACTATTGTTTCCCCATGAAAAAGAAGCCTCAGTACCGCGATCTCTTTCCCGGCGCATTGGAAATGATGATTCTCAAAACGCTGAGTTGGAGACCGATGCACGGATATGCCCTCGCCCAACGGCTCAAGGACATTTCGGAAGACTACCTCCAGATTGAAGAAGGCTCTCTCTACCCGGCCTTGCAGCGGATGCTGAAGACCGGCTGGTTGGAAACAGAGATGGGACTCTCAGCCAGGAATCGTCCGGTGCGGATTTTCAAAGTAACCGAAGCAGGTAGGAAACATTTGGAACAGGAGCTTGCCAGCGTCGAGAAGATGTTTGCGGGAATCACCCGCGTACTTACTTTGGCTGAACAGTAGGGGGCCGTATGGGTTCGATCAGACAGTTGTTTTCTCGCCGCCGTCGCTACGATGAGCTTTCCGAATCGATCCGCGAGCATCTGGATGAAAAAATTGCTGACCTGATGGATCGCGGTATGACGCGGGAGGAAGCGGAGCGAACTGCCCGCCGCGAGTTCGGCAACGTCACTCGCATCGAAGAACGCAGCCGCGAAGTCTGGCAATGGCCCGCGGTGGAATCAATCTGGACCGATCTGAAATATGCCTTACGGCAGTTGTCCAAACATCCTATCTTTTCTCTTACAGCCATCTTGACTCTGGCGCTTGGCATTGGTGCCACAACAGCGATTTTCAGTGTGATGAATGCTGTTCTGCTGCGTTCGCTGCCTGTGCCCAATCCGCAAGAACTGGTTTATTTACATCTTCCCGATGGACAGCCTGATGGAGCGCGCAGTACCGGCGATTCCAGCACTTCGTTTTCTCTGCCATCCTTTGAAGCACTACGACAGGATCGAAGTGCATTCTCAGAGGTCATGGCATTTGCTCCTCTCAGCCATGACGAAGCACCAATCCGAGTGGGCAACGACCTGCCGGAACAGGCTTCTGTCGAAATGGTAAGCGGAAACTTTTTCGATGGACTCGGGATACCCATCGTGCGGGGGCGCACGATTGTTCCAGAGGACGAGACGCAACATGCTGCCGTTGCCATTCTCAGTTATGCCTATTGGACGCGCCGCTTTTCACGGAGTCCAGACGTGGTTGGTCGCGTCATCCACATTAAAGGCATTCCATTCATCGTTGTTGGGGTTGCAAACGAAAGGTTCCACGGGCTGGACCCAAGCGAACCCGCAGACTTCTGGATACCACTGCAACGCAATCCCGACCTTAATCCGTGGGGCAATGCCCCTAATCAAACACTTTATGGGTCTCCGAATTGGTGGTGCTTACGGCTAATTGCGCGGCTAAGACCGGGCATCTCCGCGCAGCAGGCCATAGCACAAGCGATTCCGAGCTTTCAAGCTGCGGCCTATGCGAGTCTTGGAACGCCTGACCCGGCACAACCGAAAATAAAGCTGATCGCCGTTCCTGCAAAAGGCATACAGGGATTGGATAATGAATACAATGAACCAATCACAATCCTGATGATTCTGGTGGTACTGGTTCTGGCGATTGCGTGCAGCAATGTCGCCATGCTCATTGTTGCCCGCAATGTCGCACGTCAGCGAGATTTCAGTCTACGGATGGCGTTGGGCGCAGGACGCACTGTTCTGATTCGGCAACTCTTTACAGAAAGCGGATTGTTGGTAATCTCAGGTGCCTTGCTTGGATGGGGTTTCGCGCTGACTGCGACTCGCGCTCTTGCGTCCTGGGCGCAATTCAAGATCAGTCTTGCACCCGACCACACCGTATTTCTATTTACCAGCATTGTTTCGGTGCTTGCTGTAATCGTGTTCGGCGTGGCTCCGATACGCACAGCAACTAATGCTCCCATTACCAGCGCAGCACAAGCAACTCTTTCGGCGCGCCATCAGCGCAAGAGCAGCAGCAATACCGTACTCGTGACCCAAATTGCGCTCTGCTTCACGCTCCTGACAGCAGCCGGATTGCTGCTCCGAACCTTGCTCAACTACGAGAATACAAACCTCGGAATGCGCACGCAGGGTTTGTTGGTTTTTGGGATTACTCCGCAGAAAGAAACGTCCGATGATGCAAGGCTTGAATTCTATGCCGCTCTTCTAAATCGTGTGCGTACGATACCCGGCGTGGAATCGGCGACCTTAATTAGAAATCGACTTGGCGGTGGCTGGACTTCCAATGGTAAACCAACAGTGGATGGCATTGCCGTTCCACAAGTTTCACTGCGGACAAACGACGTAGGCTCCGATTTTCTTCATACGCTCGGCATCCCATTACTTCGAGGGCGCGACATTCTTGATAGCGACACGGCGCGTTCTCCGCGTGTAGTGATTGTTAACGAAACCTTTGTCAAGAAACTCCTATCTAATGTTGCTAATCCGATAGGGCATCGGTTGGGCGATCTAAAAGAAAATCCCTACATCATTATTGGTGTTGCAGCCAATAGCAAATACCGAAGCGTGGATGAGGCTCCGCTTCCTATGGCCTACTATCCATATACACAGGCTAAGCGCGTCCCCACTACCATACAAGTTGAACTCCGAACAATCGGCAACCCTTTGGCGTTTCTGCCATCGGTAGAGCGCGCTGTTCACCAACTGGACGCCAATCTCCCGCTGGAAAAGCCAATGACGCAGGTCGCAGTATTTGAAGATTCATACTCGCAGCAACACTTGTTTTCTCGTCTGGCATTGTTTTTTGCGTTCTTGGCGGCCCTTCTGGTCGGCATCGGTCTCTACGGAACGCTGTCCTATCGCGTCAGCCGCCGCAGTGCAGAAATCGGAATCCGCATGGCGCTAGGCGCACAACGATCTGAGGTCCTCGGCCTGATCCTGCGAGAGTCGTTCCAGATTGCAGTCATCGGAACGGCAATAGGAATTCCGTGCGCCCTCGCTGCCGGTCACTTTATGGAATCTATGCTTTATGAGCTTCGCCCTTATGACATGCGAAGCCTGCTGAGTGCTCTGGCCGGAATCATCGGCGTCAGTTTTGCAGCAGCATTCATACCTGCTTACCGTGCCGCCCACGTTGACCCAATACAAGCATTGCGATCTGTATAGGAGTTTTGAATGCGCTGGCTTAAACAACTCTTCACCCGCCGTCGTCGCTACGACGAGCTTTCGGAATCGATTCGCGAGCACCTCGACGAAAAGATCGCCGACCTGATGGATCGTGGTATGACGCAGGAGCAGGCGGAGCAAACCGCGCGCCGCGAATTCGGCAACATCACGCGCATCGAGGAGCGCAGCCGCGAGGTATGGCAGTGGCCCACACTCGAAAGCCTCTGGGCAGACATGCGATATGGGTTGCGGATGATGCTGCGCAATCCTGGATTTGCGATTTTGGCGATTCTGATGCTCGGCATTGGAATCGGCACAAGCACAACCGCATTTGACTGGATGGACCAGATTCTGTTGCGCCCGCTGGACGGCGTAACCCATCCTCAAAGTCTTGTCGCGCTGGTTTCCGAGACAGCAAATCATTCGTATGTGCCTATCTCGTATCCCGATTATCAAGATTTCCGCGACCATCTGCGACTTGTCGAAGGCGTTTCAGTGGCTCTTCCAACAGCCCTCAGCGTAGGAAGAGAGGAGCACGCAGAGCGTGTATGGGGTGAATTAGTCTCAGGAAACTTTTTTGCCGTCCTGGGTGTTAAGCCTGAACTGGGCCGCTTGTTTTCTTCCGTGGAATATGGTGATAAGCCGGGTGCATTTCCGGTGGCCGTCATCAGCAACCGCTTCTGGCGTACCCACTATGGATCTGATCCACGGGTTATTGGAAGAACAATACGAGTCAACTCTCACGAGCTGACCATTATTGGCGTAGCGCCTCCCGATTTCCACGGATCACTGGCGGCTGAAGCCTACGATCTGTGGGTGCCTTACATGGAACAGCCGGTGCTTAACGGCGTCGGAGCCTGGATGCTGCGAGATCGAGGGGACCGGAACATGCTGGCCATTGCGCGGCTGAAAGCGGGCATCCCGCTCGGCGCGGCACGGGAAGAACTGAGTTCGCTGGCCGGACGAATGGCGATAGCTGATGCCGATATGGATGAAGGGATGAGCGCTACCCTTCTGCCGCTTTCAGAATCGCCATTTGGACCGCAGGGACTGTTAGCCGGGCCACTGCGAATTCTGATGGGTATCAGCATACTGTTGCTGCTAATCGTGTGTGCAAATTTGGCCAGCCTTTTGCTCGCACGGGCCGCGGCGCGCGGAAGAGAATTCAGCACACGCCTCGCTTTGGGCGCGGGGCGCTGGAGGCTGACGCGGCAGGTACTAACGGAAATTCTGCTGTTGACAGCGGTGGGAGCGATGCTGGGGACCGCCGCCGTTCCGTGGCTGAGCCGGACACTGCAACTTCTCATGCCGCCAGGACAACTAACTCTGGCTCTGGACACACACTTAAGCCTGCATGTGCTTGTTTTTACGGCGGGTCTATGTGTACTGGCGACAGTTGCAGCCGGCATAGTGCCTGCATTGCAGTCCGGACGCACCGAACTCAGCGCCCAAATCAATGAAGGCGGAAGAAGTAGAACGGCAGGCCGTGGACATCATCGGATGCGGTCCATTTTGGTTATCTCCGAGGTCGCACTGGCTCTCGTGGCCCTTGTCTGCACGGCTCTCTTTGCTCGGGCTTTTCAGGAAGCACGCCGGATTGATCCGGGCTTCGATCCGAATCATGTGCTTCTGGCGCATTTCTATCTTGCGACCAACGGCTACAACCTGGATCAGCGTAAGGAATTCTGTCGGCAACTCGGCGAAAAGATGATGGCGGCTCCGGGTGTTGTGGATGCCGCATGGTCGGACGGCATACCTCTCAGTTTTGAGCCAAGTTGGTGGGAAGACTTACAGGTGCAGGGTTATGTACCCACTCCGGGCGAAAACATGAAAATCTTTCGCAATGTGGTGTCACCGGATTACCTGAAATTGATGCGGATTCCGTTGGTGACAGGGCGGAATTTCACGGAACAGGACGACGAAAAATCAGAGCCGGTGATTATTGTGAACCAAAGCTTTGCACAGCGCTTCTTTCAGAGTCAGAACCCGGTCGGACATCGTGTGAAGAGCTTCGGAGAATGGTTCACGGTGATTGGCGAAGCCAGAGACAGCAAGTACAACTACCTGGGCGAGTCGCCTACTCCTTATTTCTATGTTCCGTTCCGGCAAACTTATCGGGCCGACATGCAACTGGCTTTCTACGTGAGAACTCACGGAACTCCCGATGCTATGCTGCCGATTCTGCGTGACAAGGTGCGCGAGATCGATCCCAATGTGACTATTTTCAATGCCATGCCGCTGCAAGAGTCGGTTGGCGCGGCCTTATATCCACAGAGACTGGCTGCAACGCTGCTGATGATTCTGGGCACACTGGCCGTATTGCTGGCTGCATTGGGGCTATACAGCGTAATGGCGTATGCAGTGGTTCAGCGGACACAGGAAATCGGAATTCGGATGGCGCTCGGCGCTCGACGGATCGATGTGCTTGGAATGGTGGAACGGCAAGGTCTGATCCTGACCGGCGTTGGATTGGCAGTGGGGATGGTCCTTGCTCTCGCTTCTTCACGCAGTCTCGCGGCTCTTTCCTTTACCGATTCAGCAATGGGCGGCGGCGTGACTCTTGCCGGCCATGACGTGATGAATCCTCTGATCTATGTGGGAGCCGCTGCTTTTCTGGCTGCGGTGGCAGCTATTGCCGCTTACGTCCCCGCCCATCGCGCAGCCTCGATTGATCCCATGCGGGCACTGAGGTCTGAATAAGATTGGCCATTGCATATTGAGGTGAAACTCGCATTCACCTAAACGCGGAGAACCAACATGGAACTCACCGATCACGACAAAACAACCCATCCTCTACTCCACGTTCATGTATGCGTTCATTGCAAGAACGCAATTCGTAGAGAAGAACTCGAAGGGCGAGGACATACGACAGGAATCTTTCCTTGCCCGAAGTGTGGTATCGAGGCACCGCTGAATCTCGAAATTCGTGACATGAATGGTTCTGGACCAATTACATCGACAGTTAAATGAATCAGGCCGTCAACGGAAGCCTTTTTTGCCCCCTCTGACTGATGCCGCCGAATTTCGTGCCTGCTGCTTTTACAAATTCATTCACAAGACGCGATTTGCTATCTACATGAACCGCAAGGCTGGTGACAAGTCGAAGGCGGTCTTCCGCCAGAGGCCGCATCGTCAATCCATCGCGGGCAACTCTCCACGCCGCCGCACGCGGTAAAAAAGCAAGACCCCGATGTTCACGAACCAGCTCCGCCGCCTCTTCGGCGCTTGTGAAATGGTAGAGGTCTAAGGGATGCGCTCCTCTGTCTGCCGCAACGGTTTGAATCGTGTCGTACAGATAAGCATTTGCGTGCTGACCGAGTAGTGCCCAGTTGCGCTCATCCATTTGCGACAGGCGGACCTCTCGATACATGGCCAATTCATCGTCCATCAACATCAGGACATAGAAAGGATTGTCCGCGATGTTCAACATGCTGAGCTTTGCCTTGTGCGGCACGCCAGTTATCAATGCCAGATCGAGCGTGCCAGCCACGACCTGTTGTGCGAGTTGGTTGGAATAGTTGCTCCACAATTTAATCTTCAAATTCGGAAAGAGCGGGAGCTGGATAGACAAAATGGTCGAGACCAGAAATGGATCGGTATACGACGATTTACCGACATTCAGGACCTCAACCGATCCGTCGAGAACGGCGCGCGAAGCTAGAATAGAGTGCTCAAAATTTGCAAGCACCTCGCGCATTTTGGCGATGAATACCCGGCCAGCGTCCGTAAGCTCCGCCGCCTGATGATTGTGTCTGAAGACCTGAAATCCGATGATTCGCTCCAGCTTGAGAATTTGCTTACTGAGCGTGGATTGGGTCATATGCAGCCTCTCGGCTGCTCTCGAAAAATGCAACTCTTCGGCAACCACAATGGCTGCCTGCAACAGTCGGATCTCTGGCAAGACCATGACCATCCTCCGAGATGGGGATTCTTGGAAGGACAGCGGCACTATAAAGCGCCGGATGTGGAAAAATTGTACCCCTCATTGACCACAATTTGCATCTATGACGCTCCCTGCGCCACGCCTCGTCATTCCTAAATGGAATGACGCGAGGCTCGAGATTTCATTAGACGTTGAACCCGGTAAGTGGCGATGATGGCCGTTACACGAGCAGGCTGATGCGCTCTGCACCAGCATTGCTCAAGGAGATGCAGCTATGGGCATTCGGTACTTAACGGAATTCGATGTTGCCGAGAGAACGCAGATTAGTCTCGGTACACTGCGGCGTTGGCGGCTGGAGAACAAAGGACCGCGGTATCACAAGTTTGGCTCGCTGGTGCGTTACGACGAGGACGACCTTGCCGCTTGGGAGCAGGCGCAACCGGCAGGAGGCACCGAAGCCCTGCGGATCGGCCCCGCGTCGGAACAACCCGCCCCTGCCCGACGAGCCATGCTGAGGCGTTAGACGCTTCATTTTGGACACTGGCATACCTGTTCGCACCTGATATACTACTGACGGTGAGAATTTATGCCTACTACTTCGCCCAAGATGGGACGCAAGATCAAAAAGAGTTTCAGCATCTCCGTGGAGTCGGACGCTTTCATTCGCAGGAGTTGCAAGGAACGTAAATCTACTTCGGAGTCGGAAACATTGGACACGCTTCTCAGTGAACTGATGGCGATTCGGCAGCAAACTGCCATCGAAGCCGCCTACGCGAATTATTACGACTCATTGAGCGACGACGAAGTTGCCGAGGAGAGCGCGTGGGGTGCATTCGCTGAGTCGCAACTCGCAAAGGAAGTGCAGTAATGATGGCTACGGGGCAGCGGTTTCCGCTACGAGGCGAGATTTGGTGGACG
>Ga0335075_10009663_pt1 | contig 14679 bp, 9 predicted proteins | sample Lox_Sample_24_FD_206723 | JGI IMG/M metagenome (GOLD analysis project Ga0335075, IMG submission 206723) | Soil microbial communities from Loxahatchee National Wildlife Refuge, Florida, United States - Lox_Sample_2.4 | ecosystem: Environmental > Terrestrial > Soil > Wetlands | place: USA: Florida...
GGGAAGCTTCTCTGCCGAGCTGAGCCCGCAGACGGCGGAGCGGTGAACGCCAAGAGGATCTAACGCCTAAATTCATTCAAGCGTGAAACTAGTCCGGCAGGGCCCATCACGCGGGCCTCAACCCCTTGACCAGCGCATTTCTGAAGCCTGCCGGGCGCGTCAGTCTGCGGGACGGAAGGAGACCGCAATGCCCGCCTCCCTGTGGCTCGGGGTGGTGTCGCCGTGTTCAAATCGCAGGACGAACTGACTCGGCTGCGTCGGGAGGCTGGGCGTTAAGTCTGTGCGCCTGGGCTTCAGCGCCAGCGCTGCGCATGACCTGCTGGCTCACGTACCATCTGCTCCGATCAGCGCCGCAAGCGAGGCATCAGCCAGCGGTCGTCCCGTGTACCCTGGCAGACATCAGCTGAGCCCTGACTGGAATACCCGGCCATGGAGATATGTGTCAGATTTCCCCGCCTCTGGGCGTGGCTATCGTACGAATGTGCGGACCGAGTGAAGATAGGCGACCGCGTTGAAATAATGGAAGGAACCCGCAAGGGTATGATCGGGACCGTGGTTGCACTACAGCGCGGCGAGCACCAGGGTGAGCTATGCAAATGCAGGAAAACCAGTCGTAAGTCAGATGGACTGACCTGGCGGCAGCGAGACACTATCGTCAAGCAGCGCATCTACCGGCAGCAGTTTCTGTCAGACGAGACCATACCCCTCGTCATCGTATGCGAGGCCGACAATGACGACAGTGCAGCTGAATACGCCGTCTACGCATACGGGACCTACCCGGAAACGAGCCCCCTGGCAGGCCAGGAACGGCACACGTGGCTAGAATCATTCGCAACCCTCACTGAAGCGCAAGAAGCCTACCCGCGCGCACAATGGCACGGTATGGAGCTGGGAGCGAATGAAACTGATTTACATGCTACCCGGCGGCCCTGGCCTTCCGCGCTCACGCTACGGAAACGGAATACCGGCCTTCTCGTGACGCTCTCGGGTTATTCTTGAGTTAGGTCGCGCGCATGAGTAATGGAGTGCTGGCACTAGCTGTCAAAGCGCGTCGGTGAGTACGTCGTATCGAAGGGCTTCTTGCGGGATCTCCTTTCCGGTGCGGAGGAGTTCGGTTGCACGTGCTCTGAGCTGTTCGGGGAGCCAGTCGGTGAGCTGCCGGGCGTCGGTGTCAGGGACCGGGGGGCCTGGGCGTGAGGGCTGGTTGAGGAGGAGTGTCCACAGCGGTGCGGCCGGTCCGGCTGATATTCCGGTGCGCTCGGAGGTCGCGCATGCTGCCATAGCGATCTCCAGCCCTGCAGCGTCGAAGTCTCCGAGGTAGTCCAGGCGGGAAACGGGGAACGGCAGGCTGGGGAGAGACTCAAGGGGTGCGGTGTTGCGCCCTTGGACCCATGCGACTGCCGCCCAGCGCGGGCGAGGGCAGTCACGCAGGAACCGCAGCATGGTGCGGAAGGTGGCGTGGTTCTCCACGCAGACGATAGGTCCTGGCAGCCGCACGGCCGGGGTGACTGCTTCCCAGGTCAGCGGGGTGGGGACCCGTTCACAGCGCAGGAGCTGGAACGTCAGCCGGCCGGGACCCCACAGTTGCGCTCCGCCGCGCGGGGGTCTGGAGTCAAAGGCTTTCTCGTCACCGATGATCTCGTAGGCGCGCTCGGCGACGGCGGCGACGGGGACGTCTCCCCCGTTGGTGCGGCGCAGCCAGTCATTCACCGCTAGCAGCAGCTCTCGTTGCGCGGGTGAGAGCCGCAAGGTGGCGGCCCATCCGGCAAGTTCGTCTCGCAGCGGGACTCCGGCGGGCGCGAGCCGGGCGGCCGGCAGCCTGGCGGCTGGGATGGTCACCGTTTTCGGGAGCGCAGTCCGGCCGCGAAGCACTGTGGTGGTCCGGGCGGCGATCCAGCGGCCTTCGGCTTCGCCGCGCCGGATGGTCTCTGCTACGAGTGCGGGGATTTCAGCGGCGGGCAGGTGAGGGGCTTGGGCGCGGATCGCTACCGCGACTTCGTCGGCGTGGCGGCGTCCGCCGCGGCCCTCGGGATCCAGGGCAAAGATGAGCGCGTCGAGGTCGATGGTGGTCATCTGCCGAGCACCGCGGCGACGTCTTTCTGGATCAGCAGCAGGCCGTTGATCTCGCGGGTGTGGTCGTCGATCACCACTACTTTTTCTTTGGAGGATGGCCTGGTCTTGCGGGCGAGGGCGATGGTGCGGTCGAACATGGACAGCGCGCCCTTGTCCTTGGGCGCGGCCGTGAATAGCAGTTGCAGGCCGAGCTGGTCCGCGGCGCGGCGCATGGTGCGGACGAACTGGTCGGCCGAGGCTTGGCCGAACGGGTTGTCTAGCCACAGCCAGCCGGAGGACGTGGCGTCTCCAGCGGCACGAACTCTGGTCATGGTCGCGTACAGGAGCACTCCGGCGGTGACCCGCTGCCCGCAGGAGAAGTTCTTCAGTTCCGCGACGTCGACGCGGTCCAGGGACAGGTCGGTGTGCGGTTTGAGCAGCCGGACCCGGAACGGGGCCTCCACGAGCGCCCGTGCCGCGGCGAACAGGAGGGTTGGGGCATCCGAACGCGAGGCCCCGGGCGCGAGCAGTGAGTGGACGACGCGGGCGACCCGGTCCACTGCCACGGATTCGTCGTCTGGGACCGGTTCATGCTCGATGGTGACGAACCGGCGCTGGGACCAGTTCCCGAGCCCTTCGGGGAGCTGGGACTGGTTCTGGTAGGCGCGCAGCCGCTGGATCGCGGTGGTGGCCTGCACGTGGAGCATCATGGCGGTGGTGCGGACGTCCCGGTCGTGGCGTTCCAGGTCGTCCCGCAAGGATGTGGCGCGCTGCTCCAGCTGTCCGGCGAGTCGCTCGGCTTCGGCGGGCAGGTCCGTGCCGGCTCGCAGCCGCATGATGAGGTCGATGACACGGACGTCGCCGCCTTCTTCCACCTTGCGGGCGTGCGGGCCGTTGGCGTGGGCGCGGACCGTGCCGGCGGCGGCCTCCTGCGCGCGTTCGCTTTGCGACAGGACTTGGCCGGATTCGCGGACATCGTCTTGGACCCCGTTTATCCGGGTGATGAGTGCCTCGACGTCGCCGGCGCGGCGGCCGGGGAGGGCCGGGTCGGCGAGGTAACGCAGGGGTTTGACTGCGGCTTCGAGCAGTTTGACGGTCTGCGTCGCTCGCTCGGCGGCTTGTGCCGCCTGGGAGGCGGCGCGTTCTTCGGCGCGCTGTGTGTCCAGGAGCCGGGTGGCGCGCTCGTCGAGTTGCTCTGCGATCCGCTCAGCTTCGGCGGAGTCAGTGACGTCCTGGTCGGCCGGGAAGCCCTCGATGTCCGGCGAGGAGCGGTCGGCGGAGCGGTCTTCTGCGCGGCGCTGGTATTCGTCGCTGGCGGTTTGCGCTGCTGCCTGCGCTTTCGCATAGTTTTCACGGGCGGCTGCTTCCAGGTCTGCGGCTTCGCGCTGCGACTGGCTCAGCGCGACTGGGTGGCGGGCGCCGTCGGTGTCGGCGAGTTGCTCTGCGTGCTGCCGCCGTGCTGGGTCTGTGTCGAGCCTGGCGTTGAGATCGGCTAGCTTCGCGCGGGCGTCGTTGAGCTGTTCGTGCAGCTGGGGGTCGACCGCGGCGTCTTGCAGGGCTCTTTCGGCGCTGGCGAGCCGGGCGCGGATCGCGGTCTCGTCGTCTTCCGGTACTGGCCCGTCGGTTACGGGCGACAGCCCGGCGGCGCGCAGGGACTCGGCTGCGTCGTCGCGGCGGCGCAGGTTGTCGCGGACAAGGCCGGCGGCGGTCTCGGCGGCCGCCATGAGTGCTGGCTTGCGCTTGCCGAGTTCGTCTGCGCGCCGCTTGGCGTCAGCCGTCGCCTGGCGAAGGCCCGGGAGCTGCTCGCGGGCGGAGGCGAGCGCGGCTGCCGCCGCGACGGCTGGGGCCAGCAGGCGGCGGGTTTCGGCTACCTGGCTGAGGATCAGCTGGGCGCTGTCGCGGTCGCGGGCGTGTGCGTCCTGCTGCTGCGCCAGGCGGGCGAGCGTGCGCTCAGCTGCCTGGGCTTCGGCTTCGGCCTCGTCCTTTCTTGTCCGCGCGGCATCAATCTTGTCTTCGAGGCCAGGGCGCGGGTCGCTGGGGTGGTCAGTCCACAGCTGGTTCAGCGCGGCCAGCATGTCACGGGCGTTGATGGCCCGCTGGGCTGCGGCCTGCTGGCGCTGGCGGGCGTTTTCCGCTGCCTCGGCGGCGGCGACGACCATCGCGGTCGCGGCCTGGCGGTCGAAGGTGCCAGCATGCGGCAGGAGCACCCGGGCCCGGGTGCCGCCCAGGTCGTCCGCGCTGTCCGGGGCGGCGCTCAGCGCGGCACGGGTGTCGGTTACGGCGCCGACCCAGATGGCCGTGTCGAGCTGGGCAGCGCTGACCGCTTGCGCTGCCCGGTCCAGCATCGTGGCGGTGCTGATGACAACACCTGAGGCGATCTCCGGGCGTGCTTCGGCGAAGGCGACGGCCTGGCTTGGGGTCATCGTGTCGGCGAGCCACCGCCATCCGGGCCAGGCTGGCACCTCGGCGGCCTGGCACCGGTCGGCAGCGTCTTCGACTGCCTGGGCGGCGGGGAGCAAGCCGTCGCTGCCGACGGCGTCGACGGTGCGCTGCGCGGCGGTAGCTTCATCGCGCGCCTGGGCGGCATCGGTGTCGCAGGTCTCGGCGTTGCTGCGCAGGGCGTCGGTGATTCCTGTCTGTGCCGCCCATGGGTCGTCGCCGGTGTCGCCTATGAGGGTAAGGAGCCGCTCGTCGCGGACGAGGGCATTGACGCGGCGGGTCGCTTCACGCAGGTGCCGGTGTGTGTCGGTGACGTCGCGGGCGGCGTCCTCGGCGCGCCGGTTCGCCGAAGCCAAAGATTCTAGTCCGGCGCTGATCTGCGTGCCGACCAGCTTCAGTCCGCTCACGGCGGCCTGATGCGCCTGGCTCGCCGCGTCGGCCTGTTCGGCGAGGCCGGTGTCATGGGCGCCGGGGTCGCTGTCTTCGGGGAGCAGCCCGGCCGTTACCGCGTCGGCGATGACCTGCTCGGAGTTCGCGGCGTCTTGCCGGGCCGCGCGCAGCTGCTCCGCGGCAGTCGCGTGAGCGGCCACGGCATCCTGCAGATCTGCTTCGAGGCGCTGCAGCTCTTCGGTCGCGTCGCGGTGTTTGTCGCGGGCGGCGGTGAGGTCGCCCGCGGCGCGGTCCCGCCGGTGGGTGAGCAGACGGGCAAGGTCACGGCGGTGCCGGATTTCCTCCTGGCGTAGTTGCGTGGTCTCCTTTTCGGCCGCCTCCAGCTGACCGGTGAGCTGGATGACCTCGCCCCTGGCCCTGGTCGCGGCGAGAACGTCCGGGACCAGGCGCCAGGCCGCCAGGTTGCGTACCGCCTCATCGCGGGCTTTCTCCAGTCCGGCGGCGGTGGCTTCAGCCGCCTCGGAGCGCAGTTTCGCGGCCCGGACCTGCATCCGCAGCCGGTGGGCCTGTGCCCGCCGCAGCATCGCTGCGGCTTCGCGGCGCCGACGGTCGTGTTCGGTGTGCCTGCCCTCGGCGGCGTCCTTCTCCAGGGACAGCGCGGCGCTGGTGACGTCTGCGTCGGCGACAGCAGCGGCAGCCCGTACCTGGGCAGTGGCAGCGGCGCGGCGGTTCGCCGTGACCTGCTCGTGGGCGATGGCCAGCTGCAGCAGGGGATCGGTGACACGCTCCCACAGGTCGAGTTCGTCGGCCCAGCGCGGCCGCGCCCTGGCATTGGCGCGCAGGGCATCGATGTTATGAGTGATCTGCTCAGCCGTAGATGTCTGGGTGATCGCGCCGATCAGCCACCGGACGAAGTCGTCGGAGTCAGTGAACCGCATGACATTGTCGACTCCGCCTTCTGAGGCGTTCATGGCCGCCTGGAACCGGACCTGTTCCAGGTCCACGCCGACCGCCGTCAGCCACTGCTGCCACTGTGTCTGGTGGTCCGAAGGCAGATGCGGGGGCAGCGCCCCGCCGCCTGGCGCCACGGCGCGCACCGCGTCAGTGAACTGGGCGCGGGTGGCCCAGCGGCCGGCCGGGGTGCGGAACGGAAGGTCGCTGATGGTAGGGCCGTGCGGGCCGGTCACCCACCCGTAGAAGTCACGGTGCAGCCTGGACGGGTTGTCCAGGTCCTGAGTGCCGCCGTCGGGCCAGTCGGCGGCCATGCCGATCACCAGGCGCTGAAGCTCCCCGTCCACCAGGCGGGTGGCCTGTTCCACGATGTGGCAGACGTTCCCGGAGCTGACCAGCCGGGCCAGCGAGCGGTCGGAGCCGCCGCGGACGAAGTCGCGAGGGTGGGGCAGGTACATGGCGAACCGCAGCGCGGTAATCGTGGTCTTGCCGGTGCCGTTGTCGGCCCACAGCGCGGCGTGCCCGGTAGCCTCGAACGGGTCGGACCAGTTGATGTCCAGCCCTTCCAGGCGGGACTCGGGGTATCCGGCTCCGGCGAGGTAGGTGCGTTCCAGCCGCCACCCAGTCTGCATCAGGCCTGCTCCTCCTCATCCCGGCCGCCGCCGGCCCGGTGGTCGCGTGACGTCGATCCGGTGAGGGTCTGCCACACCAGGGGCCCGCCGCCCGCGGCGACGTGCGCGCGGAACCGGTCGGTCGACCGCCACACCGTCAACTCCGCCCGAGGCGGCGGCACCGTCTTGTCGGTCACGACAAGACCGAAGTCGGCCAGCATCACCAGCGCGTCCTCGCACATCCTCACGGTGCAGTGCCGCTTGAGGTTGCCGGCCGGTGTTTCTTCCGCCTGCTTGCGCTGGGCGTACTCACGCCAGGGCTGCCCGAGGCCATCGCCGGATCCGGTGTCTTCGGCGGCGATGGAGGCAGCGTGCTCCCGGATGAGCCGGTCAGCGTCGACGGCGGTGACCCGGCGGGTGCCAGGTTCGCGCACCGCCCGCGCGTTCGGGTAGCACCAGGCGGCCACGCCGCCGAGCGCAAGCCCGTAGATCATCCGGTCGGCGGTGCCGCCGATCCGCAGCCACCGCTGGGTGTCTGTCACGGCCAGCGGCGAGTCGGGCTCGGCGGTCAGCACCAGCCCGGCGATACGGTCCGCGGCGATCACCCGCACGCCCAGCGCGGCGGCCGTCTCATCAAAGACCGAACGCAGGCCCGGGTCAGCCTGGTACCGGTCCAGGAGACGGCTGTAGGTGTCGTGACGGGCCGGGGACATGCTGTGGTCCAGCCCGTAGCGCAGCAGGAGGCCCGCGTCGCGGGCGTCGTCACGGACGGTCATCTTCGTGGCCTTTCCGGTGGACGAGAAGGTCGGGGATGTCCAGGTCTGGCAGCACGGACCGGGAACTGTCATCGGCTGCCCACCACGTGCTGTCGCCACCGGGTGCGCCGTCGGGCTGCCACAGCATCATCGCGTCCAGGCACAGCAGCAGTCGCAGCCGCCTTCGCGCAGTATCCCGGGTTCCGGCCAGCGCAGCGAGAGCGGCGATGACCGGGACGTCTTGGTGGCTGAACAGCTCATCGGCATCGGCGAGCAGGTCAGCCAGCCGGGCCTTGCCGCCGGGCGGGATCAGCCGGATCCGCAGGGCCTCCGCCACATCGTGGAACTGTTCGGGGAACTGCTCATACACGCCATCGGTGTCTTCCAGCGGCTCGGTGTCCACTGGGCAGCCGTCCGGGTCGGGGACCTGCCTGGACGGCGCGGTCAGGCGGTCGGTGAGCGTGGTGAAGCTCAGCACCACCCCGGGCGCGGCAGGTGAAAGGTCATGAGCTCGCGGCAGCTCAAGGCCGGCGAGCAAAGCGGACAGCACATCTGCCGTAGGGTCGATCTCGGCGGCAGGCGCCGCGGTAAACGCCTGCGCAGCCTGCGCGTCACGCCAGCGGGGCGTGGCGCTGATCACGTCAGCCTGCAGCCCGGCAAGAGTCTCGACCGCGTCCGCGAGCCGGGACGCCGCCCGGGTGAGCTGCCGGACCGCGCCAGGGTCCTGGTCTTCGGAGGCGTCAGCGCGCAGGTTCTCCAGGTGACGCAGAAGCGTCCCGTCCACGCGGATCCGCCGGTCCAGATGCGCCGCAGCGGCGGCCAGTTCAGGACGGAGCATGCTCACGTAGTCCACGCGGGTGACATCACGCTCGGCTTCTGCGATCATCCGGCGGACGTTCGCGGCGTAGGCGCGGGAGAGGGTGAGCGCGTCGTCGGCGGAGTCGATCGCCGCGTCCAGGCGGCCGCTGTCCGCCTGGGCCTGCATGACCGCGATGACCGCCTCGTGCTCGTCTTCCAGCGACCGGTTGGTCGCGATCAGCAGCAGCGCGACGGCCGTGTGGTCGACGTTGACGTGCAGCGTGGACCCGTCCGCCGCGAGCGTCTCATACAGCACCCGGACCGGCTCGGTCGTCGTCTGCCAGCTGTCGTCCGGGTCGGCGTAGCCGACCGGGAAATACGGTGTCGGTTCGTCATGCCGCAGCAGATGGTCCAGCACGTGGGCGGCGACATGCACGTGCTCAGCCGCGGGCCTCCCCGGGGCCATCGCCGCCGCGGCTGCGGTCATCTCCCGCAGGACCGCCGGGCGGGGCGCCCCGAGGTTCCCGTCAAGCCCCGAGGACAGCGCGACCACGTCCACCGTCAGCTGGGTCAGCGCCACGAAATCATAAGCCGACCACGCCACCTCAGAAGGGTTTCGGGACCGGTTCAGGTGTAGCTCGAAGATCGGCGACAGGTGAGCCAGTGCCCGGCGGCGGCGAGCCGCCGTACCCATCAAGACCCCACCGGCCGCCCTGCTCACTGCGCCGCTCCCACGATGGCTAAGCTCCCTGTCCAGGGGAAGCAACCCCAGCCGCCGAGACCCCGGCCGAAAGGCGCGGCTGGCCTCCGGCACTGCGCTGAGTATGTCTGGTATGCGCACGCGACGTTCACAGTGCTGACGGTAGCCGCTGGGACTGACATTTCTCGGTGCCAGCGCGCGTGTCCCATCCCACCACGCGGCCTGTGAATACAAGTGGGGCTAGTGTTGTGGGTGCCAGCTATTCATCCGTGCTGGTCAGAGCTGTGGACGAGCTTCTCGGCGCGCACAGACCGGCGAGGCTGCCTGCAGGGCGAGTGGCTCGAGGGACCGCCTTTCCCGAGACTGACGCGGACGGCACCCGCCGTACCGCTCTTCACCGCCCGGGTAGGAGGCGGCCGGGGAGGTGCGCGAGACCAGCCAGTGCGCCAACCAGTCCCCCACCGTCACCACCCCGCCCGTCCCGCCAGCCTTCGGGTTCCGCAACCGGGCCAGCACCTCCAGCGCGGCCTTCCGGGACGGGTAGCCGCCACGCCGGATCCGGCGGCGGCCCGTCCAGCCCCACGGGCAGCTCCAGCCGCACATACCAGCTCCCATGACGGCCGCCCGCCGCCAGCCGCGGGCACCGCCTCCCGTACTGCCGCCCGGTCACCGGATCGGTGCACCCGCACCGCCGGAACACCGACCCCTCACCAGCCATGACGACCACCTTCCCCACCACCGGACCAGTCTTGCCTCGCTGCCCGGTACCGGAGGCTTGCAGCGCGGCACGACGGTGCCTGTCATCTCGATAACCTGGAGCATTCAGTCTGGCACCGTCTGCGCGTGATGCGCTGTGGAAGGCACCGGGTGGAAACTCCTACCGAACTAGCCCGCATGATCAGGTTCGCGCTCGACGAGCTGAGCAGGGAGAACGGTCATCATACTTTCGAGGACCTGTGCCGTGAGCTAGCCCAGGCACGGGTGGTGAGTAACGTCCTCCCCGCGACCGGGCCGGTCGCGGGAGGCGGCGATCAGGGCCGGGATTTCGAGACGTTCCGCACCTACCTGGCGGGCAGCCTGCGTTTCTCCAGGGGTTTCATCGGGCTGGCCTCGCCGGGCACTATGGTCTTCGCGTGCACCCTGCAGCGCCAGAACGTCGAGAGGAAGATCAGGGACGACCTGACGTCGATCTGCACCCAGGGCACGCCCGTGCAGGCCGTGTATTTCCTGTGCACCGAGCCGGTCAAGGTCAGCGCGCGCCACGACTTGCAGGCCTGGGCCAGCGAGAAGTTCAGCGTGACCCTGGAGGTACTCGACGGCCTGGCGATCGCCCGGCAGCTAGCCGACCACGACACATTCTGGATTGCACGGACGTACCTTCACCTGCCCGGCAGCCTTTCCCCGGCGCCCCCGCCCGGCCCGCCGTCAGTACCCGCGTGGTACGCGCGGCTGCGGGACGACTGGGCGCGGAGCGACCGGACAGTCGGGAACTTCGCGGAGCTGATGCAGGTCGCAGAGGGGCTACGGCACGCCACGGACACGAGGAACGCCCGCGCGGACCTCGGCGGCTGGCTGCGGCTGATGGATGAGGCCGCCTCAAGCACGGAGGACACGGCCGGTAGGCAGCGCGCACGGTACGAGATCACGCGCGCGACGCTCCGCGGAACCGGCGACCTGCGGCCCGCTGAGCACCACGCCCGGGCGTTCTTCGCGGACTCACTCTCGCTCACGGCCCCCGGCGACCTGCTCGACGCGGTCACCCTGCTGACGTACCTGGACACCGCTGCCCGGAACGGCGAGTCCTCGATCGCCCCCCGTGAAGTGACCGCTTGGAGGGCTGTGCTCCGCGGCCACATCAACGCGCTGCTGGACGGCGCCGCCTTGCCGGGCCGCCGCGCCGGACTGCTCAAGGCGACCGCTTACCTGGGCCTGCAAGTCGACTTCGGTGCCTTCGAGCAGCTCGCCGAGCCCCGGGAGCATCCCGCCGGGCCGCACCGGCACGCGGCCCCGGACGAGCTGACCGACATCGAGTTCCCTGCCTGGATGCCACTCGCCGACGCCGATCACGCGATGACGTCGCTGGTGGAGATCATCGAGCTCCTCCCGCAGGCACCGCTGTTTCCCGTAGACTCGCTCGCCCGGTACTTCGACATGCTCACGCCGGCACTGGTCGAGCACCCCCTTTACGCGCAAGTGCGGTCGGGGCTGGACGAGGCCACCAGCCGCCAGGCCGGGGAGGCGTCGACCGCGGATCGGTGCCGCAAGCGCGCGGCTGCCCTGTCCCGCAGCGGCAAGAAGCTGGCCGCGCTGCGCGAGTTGCACGAGGCCAAGGTCAACTGGTGGCACGGAGACACCACCCGCGGCTCCGTTCTAGCGATGATCCGCATCGCCGGGATATACAGCGGCCTTCTCCTGCCGCAGGCGGCCAAGAAGTACGCGCTGGCGGCGGGCTTCGCCGCGCTCCAGGCCGACGACACCCGGGTCCGGGACCTCGCCCCGCCCGCTCTGTTCCTGGCTGCCGACTGCGACTACCAAGTCGGCGCGTGGCTTTCTTCGCTAAACCTGGCCCGGGTGGCGGTCCTCCTGCAGGGTAACTTCGCCGCCGACCCGTGGAACCTGGACAAGCACCCGGCTCTCGCGGCGACGATCGCCCAGGCCGCAGTCATCAAAGCGGCCAGCCGCTTCCGTCCGGAGATCGCCGGGCCGACCGCTCGTCTCCTCACCGGGATGGGCCTGGCCGGGGAAGTCGATGAGGTTCTCTCCGCAGAGCACAGCTTCGGGGCATGGGACAAAGAGGAACTCCTAGCCCACTGCGCGGAAGAACTGGCCGGAGTTCCGTTCTGCGATATAGCAGCCGAGCGTGTCTTTTCTTTCGGATGCCTTGGTCAGCAGTGGCGGTTTCGATGCCGCAACGAGGCTGCCACGGTCACCGCGACGGAAGAACTCTGCGCTACCGCCCAGATCGTGCTAGCTGAGCTCGCAGCCGACGATCCCGTTCTGCTCAGCTCGGTCATCGAAGTCGAGGTGGAGCTGGCCGATACGGCCGCATCGCCCGCGGACCTCGTGCAGCCGCTCCCAGACAACGAATGCGCGCGGTGGAAGGTCGTCCTGCCCGCCTCGCGCACGGACGCTCCGGGCGAGGCTGACCTGGAGCTGCTGGGGGCCCTTGTCATCATGCTCCACCGCAGCTCACTGCTGCCTTGGGACAAGTTCGCGGCAGCGCTGGACAGGGCCGGACAAATCGGCCTGATGAACCGGATCGCCGCCGTCACCGATCACCGAACAGCCGTGGCCTACTTTGCCGATACCGGGGAGGCGCGGCTCGTGTACTCCCGCGGCGCACCGCTCGCGGACCCGGCAGAATTTTACGCCCGCGAAGCCGCCGAACTGGCACCTTCGCGCACAGCAGGACCCAGCTACAGCCCGGAAAAGGCGCTGGAAGCAATCCGCGCCCGGTACGAGCGCTGCGCGGCCGTGACCCGCCATACTCTGCCGCGCATCATGACGGTCCCGGCAATCCGGGCGCTGTTCCAGCGGCTGGCCGACGAAGGCCGCCCCGAATGGATCATCCTCATGGCCCTCGCGAACACGGTCATGAACCACCGAATGCGCGAACGCGACCGCCCCCTCGCATCTGTGCCCGACGAGCAGTGGAAAGCTCAAGCGGCCAGGGAAATGCAAAGGGAGGAGAAACCGAGCGACCCGTCACCTTCCCCAGCCGAGATCAGCGACGTGCTCCCGCTGCAGCTCAGCCTTGTAGCCGCAACCGTCGCCCAGTTCTGGGGGCTCCAGATCAACCAGGAAACCCCGGACCTCGAGGCCATCGAGTCCTTGCTGAAAGCGCGTTACAAGTACTGGGACGACGACACCGACCACCCGAGTTTTTTCGCAGCGTTATCCTGGGCACCCGTGCTGAGTTCCATGGACGACTGGGCAGCCCGCCACGCTGGCCGGAACACCGTCGCCAGAGGTACGCCGCAAGCGTCCTGGACGTCGAGCTCACAAGAGCGCGAGGAGTCCCGACCGTCATGCCAGCGGGATCAGGCGCCTGATCGCCTTCTCCGCTGAGTCGGCGAGCATCGTAATCGCCCCGGCGGCTGCAGTCCTTCTCAGCGTCGGCAACTCGGCCAGCACAATGTCGAACCTGAGCGTTGTCTCTGTCCCTTCCAGGTCAGGGCCAGGCACCGGGATGGTGAGGACTGTGCCTTCCTGTACCGGGGTCCACTCGGCGGGTTCCAGAGGCAACGACCCGTCGGGGTCGTAGCCGGTGTACTTCTTGACAGTCGTCAGCTCCCAGCTGTCGCCGTGCAGCTCGATCCTCCCGAGTGTCACGGCGGCCGATAGCACGAGACGGTGCTTGTCAACCCGGTCCAGCTCGTGGACGGCCCACAGGTTCTCGTCCTTGCCGCCCTCCCATGGCTCCATCACCGTTACGGCGCTGATTAGCTTGGGTGAAGCACCATCCAGCCGCTGCTCCACGTGCCGACGCCAGCTAGCCGGGTCACGGGTGGCCGCGGTCTCGACGGGGAAGCAGGTCCGTGTGCTCTGCGCTGATGCAGGGACTGCGGCCCAGGCGAAGTGGTCGAGTGCTGACCGGATGTTGTGGGCTGCATCTCCAGCGGTCAGCGCGATGGACACCGGGATCGTGTCCATCTTCTTCACCTGGAAGCGGGCGACTTCGGCTGAGTCGCTCGCGCCTGGCTCGAGCTGGAACTTGGCGTCGTCACAGAAGTCCCTGATCTCCCTGGCGAGCTCGCCCGCGTGCTTCCTGCCGCGATCGAGCTTCTCCCAGCAGGAACCGAAGCGGCTTGCTGCCGGATTCCTCTCGGTCACGGGGCGGCCTACCTCACTTCCTTTTAGCCCGCGCACGGGCCGTCTCGTCTATTGAGCCCGTCAGGGTGGTAGCCCTGGCCAGCGCGTCCCTGCACCGCAAGGCCCGGCGACCAAACCTTAACAAGGGCACCGCCGGGTACGAAGCCAACGCGCCAGCCGTCACACTGAGTACGGATCACCTAGACCGGCAGCGGCGCGCACGACCCGGGCTACATCGTGTTCATCCGCCCAGACCCGACCCTGGTGGTGCCGTGCCTGACCTAGTCGTGCGTCATCCGCGCCGACGCCGCAGGCAGGATCGGCTGGCTCCCGCCACTGCCCGTGTCGTGAGCGCCCGCGTCGCGTTCGCCTGCCGCGTGAGCGGACAGACGCCGACCAGCTCGACGGCGTGCCCAGTGAGCGCGAAACCCACCACGGCTGCCATGCCACCTGCGAGGCCCACTCGCCCACGGAACCAGCAATCCGAAGCTTGTCAAAAATGGCCCATCCAGCACCCGATCCTGTGGGGCTCGAAAATACGATTCGGTGGTAGTGACCTGCATTTCCTGCAGCAACAGGTCCGCAAGCGGGTCGCCATGGAAGCGAGCGCGTAGTCCCAGAACCCGGCCACCGGGTACTTGCCTGGGCACCCTATCCTGGGATCTCCGGCGTTGTACCGCGTCGCTGTCCGGTGGCCGCGGGTTCCTGGCCCTGAACCGCTCGGATATTGAGTTGCGTAGTCTGAGCTAGGGTTACGCGGCATGGCGATATTCGTTGACGACTCCTGGCACGACGGGTTTTCGGCGGACAGCTCGCAGGTCAGACAGATCCCGGACGGACTGCGTATCGATGTCCGGGGCCGCTGCTGCCGGGACTGGTGTGGCTTGTGGCCAACGCGCGTATCGCGACCGCGCGGACATCTGGGTCATCGTGATCGAGCACTCCCAGAAGGGCGCGGGTAACTTCCTCGCCCTCACGTCCGGACAGCCCATCTACTGTCGCCTCGCGGATCTCTCTGTCATCGTCGTAAAGCATCTCCATGAGGGCGTGGGTAACCTCGTCGCCATCGCGCCTGGCTAGCGCCTCCACTACCTCCAGCGGAGCACCACCATGCTCACGCGTACCAGAAAATCGGCTGAAGCTCTGCTATGAGTTCGCTGCAGCGTCCAGG
>Ga0335075_10009664_pt1 | contig 14678 bp, 11 predicted proteins | sample Lox_Sample_24_FD_206723 | JGI IMG/M metagenome (GOLD analysis project Ga0335075, IMG submission 206723) | Soil microbial communities from Loxahatchee National Wildlife Refuge, Florida, United States - Lox_Sample_2.4 | ecosystem: Environmental > Terrestrial > Soil > Wetlands | place: USA...
TCTGCTTCCCGTACTGGAAATCGCCGGCGATCTGCCCGAAGGAGCCGCCGTAAACGTCGCCCTCGAATCCGTGAAAGGTGAAGCCGTTCTTCATCTGGATCGCGAGCGAGCCCCCGAGGGCATTGAGTCCGAATACCGGATTGGACCCCTCTAGGTTCATCGTACTGATCGCGTTGTCCGGGATGAGGTCGAAGTTCACGGTATCGCCGAATGGCGAGTTGAATCGGACACCATTCAAATATACGGCCAGGCCTTCGGGAGTTCCCTGAAGCGGCGAAGCCAGAAAGCCGTGATAGTCCAGGTCAGGTTGGAATGGACCACCGGCGGCGCTATCCAACTGTACTCCCTGTGCTTGGTACTGTAGCGTATTCAGGTAGCTCGGCGGTCCCTGCACGGTGATGTCTGGGCTCGTGAAGACCTGCGTCTGCGACGGCACCTTGTTCCGATCCACGCCGGACCCGAGGAGGGGCGTCGGAGCGATGACGTTCACCTGCGGCAAAACCGTCGCTCCGGACCCTGGGTTGGATGGCTCCGCCGTTGCAGCTTGACCCGAGTTTGGCGCGGAAGGGGTTTCCGGGGGGGAGCTCGTGCCCGGCGCCTGCGCGAATGCCGAATATGGCAAGAGCAGCCCTAGAAGACACGCCGCAAACAGATATCGCACCTACTTCCTCCCAATTCACCCGCGTTTCTAAGTTGGGCCCCTGCGTGCACAGCAATACCTGCTGCCGCGCTTTCGAGCCGGAGACCGAACAGAACCGGGACGCTCGTCGTCCGCGGAACCAACGAGAAGTGAGACTCGAATGTACGGGGCCGTTTCCTTCCCGTCTATTGCAATAAGTGCAGCGACTTCTGCAAAAAGTGCAGAAGGTTCTGCACTTTTTGCATCCTGATTCGGAACGATATCGCACGCCCTTCAAGGCTGTGATATGCTTCTTGCTTGCACCACTCACGAGCAGGGCTTGGGGCCGAGGCACACCATGGAATCCAGCCAGCGTCGGGAAGGGGGAAAGGAGTCGGCGGCACCAGGGCAGAGCCGGCCGCGATCTCTGCGCCGTCAATTGATGCTGATCCCCACCTTCATCCTGCTCGCCGGCCTCATAGCGGTCGTCGGGACCGTTCTCCTCGATGCACAGGCCCGGATCGCAGCAGAGGTCACGTCTGCAATGCAGCTCGGCCATGAGCTCGTCTTGACGTCGCTGCGCAATATTGCCGACACTGGAAATCCTCCCCTTGCTTTCGAGCAACTGGCACACGACCTGCCGCAGGTGCGGCATGTGCAGTTCGAGCTGGTGCCGTCGGATGGGACGCTGTTTCACGGCAGTCATCTGCGGATCGGCGGGGACCTGCCCAGGTCGCGGCCCTGGCTGGCACGGCTCCTGGCTCCCCCGTCCCAGCAGCAGGTCTTCCCGGTTATCGTGAAGGGCAACGATGTCGGCGAAATACAGATGCGATCGAATTCCGCGGACGAGATCGCAGAGATCGTGGGGGAGGTAGAGCTCTTCTCCGGCACGCTCTTTATGCTCTGCCTTCTGATCGTCGTCTCCCTGCTTTTGATTGTGCGGTATTCGCTGCGCCCCGTGCAGCTTCTGGCGGACGGGTTTGATCGCCTGGAGCAGGGAGATTATCGGCCGATCGAACCGATACCTGTTGTGGAGCTCCATCGCATCGGCCAACAATTCAATCGATTGGCGGAGTCGCTCGGCCGGGTAACCGCCGACAACCACCGCCTGATAGATCGACTGCTCTCGGTGCAAGAGCAGGAGCGCAAGCAACTTGCCGCCGAGCTCCACGATGAATTCGGTCCGGCATTGTTCGGTATCCGGGCGGAGGCCGCTTGCATCCTCAGAGACCTTTCCGGCGACAAACATCAGAATGCTCAGATCCGCATGCATGTGCGCACAATAACCGACTTGACAGACGGCATTCAGAAGCTGAATTCCCGTATGCTGGATCGATTACGGCCCTTGGTTCTCGAGCAGATGGGCCTGGGCGAGGCGTTGCGGCAGTTGGTCGCGTTATGGCAAACACGCTACCCACACATGACGTGGTCGCTGGCGCTGTCCCCAGGCTTCGATGAGCCCGCCGAGGCTGTGGGCCTGACGCTATATCGCATTGTTCAGGAAGCGGTGACCAACGCTGTCCGACATGCACAGGCGTCAGCCGTCGAGATACGCCTCGAGTGGCGCGCGCGGGAGGCAAGCACCCACCTCCGGTCAACCACCGAGGCCCCGAGTATCTTTCTTTCCGTGGCGGACAATGGCAAGGGCTTGCCAGACAGCGTCCGCTACGGCTTCGGATTGCTCGGGATGACAGAGCGCGTTCGCCAACTCGGCGGTACGCTCAAGATCATGAATGCCGCTTTGAGCGGTGTCGTCGTGCAAGCTCAGATTCCAGGGCTGGTAACCATCGCGGAGCCGGTGCATGCGGATTCTTCTCATTGAGGACCATCCTATCGTCAGGGCGGGCTGCCGTAGCCTGCTCCAAGGCGCGCACGGGAGCGAGGTACGCGAGGCCACAACTGCGGCGGACGGACTGCGCCTGGCACATGAGTTTATCCCGGAGATCGTCGTCCTGGATCTGCGGCTGCCGGATGGAACCGGCCTCGATCTGCTCAAGCCCCTGATGTTGCTCGAGGCCCCCCCGAAGGTCATTGTCTTCAGTATGTACGAAGATCCGGCATTTGCTGCGCGGGCACTGGAAGCGGGAGCCAGGGGTTACGTCACCAAAAATGACGATCCTGACTTGCTCTTGGAAGCAATCGAGAGGGTTGATAGAGGCGGAACGTTCTTGACCGCTTCGATGGCCGAGAAATTAGCTCTGCGGACGACGAAGGTCGCAGCCGATCCGTTCGACGAACTCTCGAACAGGGAGCGCGACGTGCTGGATCTCCTTGGACAAGGCCAAACCCTCGCTGAAATCGCAGATCAACTCAATGTCAGCTATCGCACCTCCGCCAGTATCGCCGCGCAAATCAAGAGCAAGCTCAATATCAGCAGTACGGCTGCCCTGATTAAATGGGCTGTTGATCATCGAAAGGCCATGAACCGCGTGTAGGCGCAGGCACATATGATGCAAAGCAGCGCCACCGCCAGCGGCTTGCGGCGTAACCGGCTCAGGCTGCCCGAAGCCGCCCGAAGAAATCCTGTACCTCGGTCGTCAGCCGCCCCGCCTCGCACACCAGCGAGGCCGCAACGTCCCGCACTTGGCTGGCCCCGGCATCCACATGCCTGGCATCTTCGGTCAAGACCGCCATATTGCTGCTGACGTCCGTCGTGCTCACCGCCATCTGCTGCGCCTGGCTGGCGATCTGGGCAATCACCTCCGTCTGCTCCTCGACCGCGGCCGCGATGGCGGCGGCGATGCGGGTCGAGCCCTCGATGGTGACCGAGATCTGCCCGATCGCGGCGATCGCCTCGTGCATCGCCGACTGCATCCGGCTGACCTGGCCGCTGATGTCCTGGGTGGCCCGGCTCGTCTCGGTCGCCAGCGTCTTCACCTCCCCGGCGACCACCGCAAAGCCGCGTCCGGCGTCCCCGGCGCGGGCCGCCTCGATGGTCGCGTTCAGCGCCAGCAGGTTGGTCTGTGCCGCCACCGCTCTGATCAGCCCGACCACCTCGCCGATCCGCTGCGAGCCCTCATCCAGCGCCGCGACAACGGATTGGGTGCGCCGGGCCTCCTCCGCCACGCGGGTGGCAGTGGCGCTCGATTCGGCGACCTGCCGGCTGATTTCAGCGATCGACGCGGCAAGCTGCTCGGCGGCGGCGGCCACGGTTTGTACTCTGGCACTCGTTGCGCCGGCAGCAGAGGAAACCTCGGCGGCCTGACCCCGCGCCCGTGCCGCAATATCCCCCATGCGGTTCGCGGCGTGGTCGAGTTCACCAGTCTTCGCCCCCACTTCGCCCACCGTCCGCGCGACGTTCGTCTCAAACGCCCGCACCAAGGCAGTACGCGCGGTCACGTCCGACCATACCGCCATGGCACCCGTATAATCGCCCCCGGCATTGCGGATGCCGATGACCTGCAGGTCCAGGTGAACCGCGCCGAGAGGGATTTCCATCCGGATCGGCAACCGGGCGGGATCGGCAAGTACATCCGTATGCGCGGCAAGCGCCGGGAACAGGGCCGGCAGGGTGGTCGCCTCGAGCGTCGCCTGAGGTACCGCCCGCCCAAGCATCGTCTTGCCCGATACGTTGACATAGGTGATGGCAAAATCCCGCTTTGGGTCGCCCCAGGCCACGCCCACGGGGACGTTGTCCACCATCACCATGGCGGATTCGAACCATTCTTTATATTTGCCCGCTCGCCCCCGCTGTTTCTCGATTTCGCGAGCGGAGGGAAAGCGCGAACGCAGCCAGCCGAGCATCGGGATTCTCCTGCCCGCGAGCAGGGCGGAATCGCCCGCGGACGCCGAACGATACGCCGGAAGACTTAAGACGGTGTGTAGGCCGGACGAAGTCCGCCATCGTCACGACGGCGGAGGACTGCGACCACGCCCCATGAGACCTGCTCGCGCGCCTTCAGTGCAGCCTGCACACGCCCTGGCTGTTCTCGCCCTCCGGATGACCGGGCACCGGGCCGAGCCTGATCTTCGCGAAGCTCGGCGAATCGGCGGTCGGGAACGGCGTAGTCCCGGCCGGATAGCAGTTGGATGCAAGCAGATAAGCCATTACGTTGGCGTACTCACCGGGCGACAGCGAGCCGGACGCGTTGAGCGGCATCAGTTTGAACACCAGGTACCGGATGATTGCCAGCGTCCAGCCGTTGTGCGCCGCGGTCGTCAGGAAGTCGTTGCCGGCCACCGACGGCGCGGCGGTGCCTTGCATGTTGGCCCCGTGGCAAGAGACGCATTTGGTGGCGAAGATCTGCGCGCCCTGCTGGGCTTGCGCCATGGTGTACAGCTTCGGCAGCGACCCGTCGCCGGTCGCCGGCGCCGCGACATGCTGCGCCGCCGGGGTCACCAGCGGCGTCGCCGTCTCGCCGGCGTGCGCGCTGCACCGTTGTGCGACCAGCGGCGCGGCCGCGGTGTGCAGCACGATCAACCCACTATGCACTGTCACGTCGGTGCCGCCGAGGTTCTCAGCGAGCGTATGCGTCCCCTCCCCCGCCGGCACTGTGACCCACGCGACATAGCCATCGTGAGTGCCGAAAGCCGGCGCATCGCGCGGTTGCGCACAGCCATCCGCCATTTGCGCGCCCGCCGGCACGCCAAGCACCGTGTTGGCCAACGCCCCCTCGAGTCCGGCCAGCACACCGGTCTCGGTCGGCCGCCCCTGCGCGACCTCCAGGTAAGCAAGCGCCCGCGAGACGGTAAGCTCGTAGTCCATCAGCTCGCGCGCGTGTAAAGAGTCCTGTAGGTGAGCAATAGCGGCGCGCAGGTTCGCCTCCGCCCCGTGCAGCGGCGCTGCCCACACCGGCGTGGCGGCGCGGTCGAGCAGCGCGTCGATATGCCCGATCGCCCCCGCCGCGTCGCCCGGATTGCCCGGCTCCGCCAGGTAGTCCGGCCCGCGCGCACCTTCCAGCGCGTTGATCGCCCGCTGGCTGGCCCGGTGATACACGTTGCGGTCGGTCGCATAGCTGGCATCCGCCGCGACGATGGTTGCGATCGCCGCCTTCACGTCCGATAGCGCCGCAGCCGCCGTCTGGTGGTCGCCGCCCGTCGTGCCGACGCCCTGCGCTACCCCGGCGGACGCCGGCATCAGCAGCAGCGCGCCCAGCAGAAGCAGCACCGGCCCGAGCGAACGGGCCGGTGCAACTCTGAACGACATCTCTCCCGCGCCGCGGGAGAGGTCGGTTCGCGAAGCGAACCGGGCGAGGGTCCCGGATGTCCGCGCGATCAACGCCGATACCTTATTTCACCGTAAACGCGGTGATCGCGGCAGGCTTCGGCGTATCCGGCAGCTCCGGGATCTTCGCATTGCCGGCCGCACCCGAGGCAACGACGATATATTCCGCCCCGTTCGCCTCATAGGCTTCGGTCGGCGCCTGGATGTACCCGCCGGTATCGTAGCTCCACAGTAAATTGCCGGTCTTGGTATCGAACGCGTTCTCGACGCCGCCGAGATTTCCCGAGAACACCAGTCCGGACGCCGTCACCAGCGCGCCGCCATAGTTCGGCAGGTTGAAGTGATGGCGCCAGTCGAAGATACCGGTGGAAACATTTATCGCGTTCATCTGCCCGGTATTCGGCCCGAGCAGGCTGGGGAACGTCCCCCCCAGGTAGAACTGCCCGGCGATATAGACCGCGTCCTTCTCAGCGGTCCAGGTGCCGCATTCGTTCTGGCTGGGGACGAAGAAAGCGTTGGTCGCCGGATCAAAGGCGCCGCCTTGGTACTCGATGCCGCCCAGCGTGTTCGGGCAGGCGACGTTGCCGGCAATGCTTGGCGGCGTGTTCACTCCCTTCTGGAAGCTGGCCACCGTGTGATCGACCAGCTTGCCCGTCGCCGCATCCAGGATCCAGAAATTCCCGGCCTTGTCGCCCGCCGCCACTAGCTTCTCGGTATTATTGCCAACCTTACCGGTGAACAGCACCGGCTGCATCGCCGGATCCCAGTCGTGCGTATCGTTCGGGATGAACTGGTGATACCATTTCAGTGTCGGCTTGCTACCGGAGATGTCAAGCGCAACCATCGAATCAGAGTACAGGTTGTCGCCCTGCCGCACGGTGCCAAGGAAGTCAGGGCTGGGATTCCCGAGGTCGAGATACATCATGTGGGTGTCGAGGTCGATCGTCACGCCACCCCAGGTCGCGGCGCCGCCTCGCTTCCACGAATCCCCGCTCCAGCTATCGTTGCCCGGCTGCCCCGGCCCAGGCACCGTGTCCCACCGCCAGATCACGTGGCCATCTTTCGGATCATACGCCGAGATATTGCCGTTGCCCCCCCAGTCGCCGTCGGAGACGCCAAGCAGCAGCATGTCCTGGTTGGTGTTCGGGTCGTGATACGGCACCGGCGCCATCGTGTAGAACGAGTTGGCGGTGTCATCCACCGTCACCTTGTCCCACACCTTTTGCCCCGTCTCGGCATTCAGCGCGATCAGATGCCCGTCCAGCGTGCCGATATACACATTGCCGTCGAGCAGCGCGATGCCGCGATTGGCGGCGAACGCGATCACGTGCGGGCTGTCCTTGAACTCCCATTTCAGCTTGCCGGTCGCGGCATCCAGCGCATAAACGTGGTCGTGCGCCGAGGTGACGTACATCGTTCCATTATAGACGATCGGCGAGTTCTCCATCGGCCCCTCGTCGTCCGCATGGAACGTCCATGCGGGGTGCAGGCTGCCGACATTGGCGGGCGTGATCTCCGTCGCCTCGGTATAGTGGTTGCCGGTGTAGCTTTTAGCCGGCAGGATCCAGTTCGCTGGGTCGCTGGCGGCGTTGGCGAATTCCTGCGGGCTCGGCGTAAGTGAACTCGTGCCGCGACCCTGCGCTAGCGCCGCACCCGAGCCGATGCCGAGCGCGGCAGCCACGCTGAGCGTTGCCGGCAGCAGCCACGCCGAACCGGCCTTGAGACGATCACGCAGCGTCATATGCTTCCTCCTTCTCGCTTGATTCTGTTCAACGCACGCCCAAGACAATGCAGCGCGGCCAAGCTCCTGCCCGCGTCCGGAGACGGTCACCAGGATGTGCCATTGTGACTCCGGTGTCCGCGGGGCGGAAGACCCCTCACCGCGGTTGCAGCAGCCAAACGTGTTCACGTTCCAGCAATCAACCGGCCGGACGGCCGCGTCACCTGACGAATGCGCGCCGGCAGGACACCAACGCAGCACTACGCGCGGGCGAGACGATCGCCGAGTTCACCTACGACCAAGTGCCCTCGCGTCCATCCGGCCCGCGCCAGACGCACCTGCCCCCGCTTCGGCACCCCCTCGGGGATCACTCACGCGCTGAGCTGCGTTCCTATCGGCAGGCTGCGAATCCGCTTCCCCGTCGCCGCATAGATCGCGTTGCACAACGCCGGCGCGAACGGCGGCAGCGGCGGCTCGCCTCCGCCGGCCGACGGCACGTCCCAGTCCGCCGGAACAATGTGCACGTTCACATTCAGCGGCACCTCGGAGATCCGTGCCAGCAGATACGAATCGAAGTTGCTCTGCTGCGCGCGTCCCCCCTTGAATGTCATCTGCGAGTTCTTCGTCAGCGCGGTCCCCATCACCGCGGCACCCTCCACCTGCGAGCGGATGCGCTCCGGATTGATATAGAATCCGCAATCCACAGCGGTATCCACCCGTGGAATGCTCAGATTCCCCTTGTCATCCACCGCAACGTGCACCGCCGTCGCGATGTAACTCAGGAAGCTCCGATGCACGGCAATCCCCAGGCCCTGGCCTTTCGGCAGCGTTTTGCCCCAGCCGATCTGCTCGGTCGCGATCTCCACCACCCGGCGCAGCCGGCCGGTCATGATCGGGTAGGTCTCTACCGGGTCGCCGTAATTCCACAGGTCCGTCACGCCGCGGAACTTGCTCGGATCCATCACGCGGTCTGGCCCGATCAGCTCCAGCAGCATGTCGCGCTGATCACGTCCCAGCGCCGCGGCGAGCTCTCCCACCATCGACTGGATCGCAAACGCATGTGGGATGTTCGAAACCGAGCGGAACCAGCCGATCCGCACGTGCGCTTCGCACGCCGGGTTCTCACATCGCAGGTTCGGGACGTCAAACGGATTATCGACGAACCCCATCCCCAGCTCGATATTCGATTCGTGCACCTGATCGCCGTGGAACGTGCTCATCAGCGAGGGCGCTACGCTGCGATGTCGCCACGCAATCACCTTCCCCTTTGCGTCCACGCCGGCATCGATCCGTTCGACCGAGACGGTGTGGTAGGAGTCATGCTGAATGTCGTCCTCGCGCGTCCACGTCACTTTGATCGGCACACCGGTCGCCTTCGACAGCAGTGCCGCCTCGATCGCGAAATCCCAGTTGCACTTGCGGCCGAACGCACCGCCCAGCAACGTCGGGTGCACCGTTACCTTGTCCTTCGGAAGGCCCAGCACATCCGCCAGGTCGTCCCGGGCGTCACCGGGATACTGCAGCGGCGCGTACACCACGCACGTGCCGTCCGCCACCTGTGCCGTCGCCACCGGCGGTTCCATGCTGGCATGCGCCAGATGCGGGATATAGTAAGTCGCGGAAACGACCTTAGCCGCCGACTTCAGCGCCCCTTCCGCATCGCCGTCATCGCGCACCACCAGACCCGGCTGCTCCGCGCTCGCTTCCATCTGCTTGCGGAACGAATCGGAGTCATAGCTCGCATTTGGGCCGTCATCCCACACGATCTTCAGTTTCTCACGACCCTTGATCGCCGAGCCGGTGTTGCGCGCAATGACCGCAACCCCACCCAGCGGGCGGAACTTCAACGGCCAGGTCGCGCCCTGCACCTCCAGCACCTTCTCCACGCCCGGCACCTTCAGCGCCTCGCCCGCATCGAACGACACCACCTTTCCGCCGACTACCGGCGGCCGCGCGATCACTGCATACTTCATCCCCGGCATGCGCGCGTCGATCCCATAGATCGCTTTGCCCACGGTAATGTCGTGCAGATCATAAATCCGCACCGAGCCGGTCCCGATATACCTGAAGTCCCGCGGGTCTTTCAGACGGATCGCCTCGACCGGCGGTGCCGGCAGCGCCATCGCGGCTTTCGCCAAATCACCGTACCCGGCAATTTCGTTCGTAAGCAGGTTCACTACCTTATGATCTTCCGCCCGCACGGACGAGGGATCCACGCCCCAGCGCTTCGCCGCCGCCTGCTCCAGCATCATCCGCATAGCCGCGCCACACTGACGCATCGGCTGCACCCAGTGCCGCACGCTGCGCGACCCGTCGGTGTCCTCGTTCCCCCACTTGTCGTTGTCGCCGGTCGCTTGCTGGATCCGCACGCGTGACCAGTCGGCGTCCATCTCGTCGGCGACCACCATCGGCAGGCTGGTCTTGATGCCGGTGCCCATCTCCACCCGATTGGCGATGATGGTCACGATTCCCGAGGGATCGATGGCAATGAACAGATGCGGGTTGTTCTTGGTCCCGCCCGGCATGTCAGCCGCACCGGTCGCCCAGGCTGCCTGCGCCCGTCCGCCCATGAAACTGGTCCCCAGCACCAGTGTGCCGGCGGCAACGAAGCCTTTCAGTAGAAAGCGTCGGCTCACATTCGCGACTGTCCCCGGCCGGATAGGCTCGGCATTGAACATCCCGGGATTGAACATATGCGTCATGGCTCACACCCCCGCTGCGGCAAGCCGGATCGCCTCGGCTATGCGCTGATAACAACCGCAACGGCAGATATTCCCATTCATCGCCGTCGCAATCTCGTCGTCCGTCGGCTTCGGTGTGCTCGCGAGCAGTGCCGCCGCCTGCATGATCTGCCCGGCATGGCAGTAGCCGCACTGCGGCGCGCTGGTTTCCCGCCACGCAACCTGCACCGGATGATTGCCCTCCGGATCGAGCCCCTCGATCGTCACAATCTTCCTGCCACCGGCATCGCCTGCCTCCACTCCGCATGAGCGAACCGCGGCGCCGTCGAGATGCACCGTGCATGCACCACACAGCGCGACCCCGCAGCCGAACTTGGTGCCCGTCAGCCCCAGCTCGTCCCGCAGCACCCACAGCAGCGGCACCGAGGGATCACCGTCGTAGCTGTAGTCCCGCCCATTAACATGAAGAGTAACCATGACTGCTCTCCCGAAACGAAGGCAGCGGTCGGACTAGCGTCCGACCGCTCCTCCTGGCTTACGTCATTTCATGCACAACGACCTAGTTTATTGCCTGCGCCGGCCGAACCGCGAAGATCACCAGCGAATCGCCAAACCCAAGCCCCGCCTTCTTCATCAGGATGTTGTTGCCGTTGGCTGCATTGCCGCCCGCGGCCACCGCGACATACTGTCTGCCGTTCACCGCATAGGTCACCGGCGACGCATTCACTCCGGCGCCCATCTGATACTGCCACAGCTTCTGGCCCGTCGTCGCGTTGAACGCGTCGAAATTGCCGTCAAACTCGCCGGCAAACACCAGGTTGCCGCCGGTCACCAGCACGCCTCCCAGCATCGGCCAGTCCGAATGGTACTGCCACTTGATCTTGCCGGTGTTCACGTCAATCGCCGACAACGTGCCGGACGGATCGATCGCGCCTGCGGTGTTCTCCTGGGCGTGACCGACATCCGGCTCGCCCAGCTCCATCGGTCCCTGGGGGGTGACCGGCTGCAGCACACCGCCAAGCCGCAGATGACCTGTCACCGTCTCATCCTTATGCGCCGTATACTCCCAGGACTCGTTAGTACCCTGTACGTAGAACAGGCCCGTCTTGGGTGAATACGCCTCCGGCGACCATTCATTGCCGCCCTGCGCACCTGGGTAAATGTTGACGTAGGAGTTGTCCGGGACCGCCGACCACATGTTGGCGCTTTGCATCACGAATGGCTCGGACTTGCGAATGAGCTGCCCGTTCTCCCGGTTGACGATGAAGAGCTGCCCTTCCTTGCCCGCCTCCGCCGCCGCTGGAACCTCCTGACCCTGATCGTCCTTGACCGTCAGCAGCACCACCGGCGCCATTGCGTCATAGTCCCAGACGTCGTGCGGTACCTGCTGGTACCACCACGCGATCTTTCCCGTATCGATGTGCACTGCCACAATCGAATCGGTATACGCGTTGGCACCCATCCGCACCGAGCCGTCATTGTCCGGATTGGGATTGCCCACCGCAAAGATAGCCAGACCGCGTGCCGGGTCGATCGCCGGGGTGTTCCACATGGAACCGCCGCCAGTCTGCCAGGAATTGCCGCTCCAGGTATCGCCGCCCGGCTCGCTCGGATCAGGGACGGTGAAGAACTTCCACATCTGCTTGCCGGTATTTGCATCGTACGCAGCGACAAAGTTGCGCGTCGGGAACTCGGCGCCGGACGTTCCAACAAGCACTTTACCGTTATAGACCTGCGGCGCCATGGTGATCGAAAATGCATCGCGCGAATCGGCCACCTGCGCATTCCACAGCGCCTTGCCGGTGTAGGCGTCCAGTGCGATCAGGTGCGCGTCCAGTGTCGCCAGAAATACCTTGCCGTCGACCACCGCCACACCTCGGCTCTCGGGGCCGCAGCACAACTGGTTGTAGCCGAGTTGGGCGTCGTACTCCCAAAGCTGCTTCCCGGTGGCCGCGTCATAGGCCATCACGTGATCATAGGGCGTCGAGATGAACATAATCCCGTTGTCAACGATCGGGCTGACTTCGAAACTCGCAGCCACGCCGGTCTGAATGTTCGCGACCGGCACCAATGAACCGACGTTCCCCGTGTTGATCTGATCAAGCGGCGAGTAACGCTGATTGTCGTACGTGCGGCCATACAGCATCCAGTTGTCCGGACTCTGATTCGCACCGAGCAATTGCTCATAGGTTATATCGACATTCACCGGAACCGGCGCGCCGACACCCTGCACATGGCCAGAAGGCGTCGGGCCCGGCGTCGAGGCCTGAGCATAGGCTGCTCCGCTGCCAACGCCCATTACCAGGGCCAGCAGGCTGCTCCCCGCCAGAAGCTTCGCAATCAACCTCATCACCTTTCCTCCCTTGCTCGAACACGCTCGATCGCACCGCGCCGGCTCCATCGGTCGCGGTGTCCGTCATCAATTGCGGCAGTGTGGCTGTCAGTCAGTGCTGGGGTTCGATCTTGATCGCTTGGAGCTCCTCCTTGTCATCCGTTAGCGGTTGCGAACCAGGCCGATACCCGTTCACCTCCAGCATGTACGCCATGATGCTCAGATACTGTTCCTTGGTCAAGCTTCCCGGATTCGTGAGCGGCATGTGGGTCGACATGAAGTCATAGAAATAATCGGCCGATATCTTCTGATATTGCGACACGCTCAGAAACATCTGCCCACTCAGCGCGGGGCCCGCGCCGCCTTGCAGATGGTCGCCGTGGCACACCGCACACGTCTTGTCGAAAATCAATTTCCCCGCGTCCGCCTGCGCTTGGGTGAAATCCCCACCGCTGGACTGCGCCAGTGCACTGGCAATCGGCAGCATGCTCAGCACCAGGACCACTCTCAGTCCCACTCCGTGGCATGTCTTATGCTGCGTAACAGTGGCTTTGTTCATCGTAGGCCTTTGCCCTCTTAATGTGTTCCGCCGGCGAATATCATTCGAGGCCCGAAGGCCCGAGGCAATCGCGCCGGGATTTTCGCACCGATCAAACACCGCGACCACACGAAATTGTGATGTCCCGAGATCGGCGGGCCTGGCAGCGGCGCTGTCGCTGCATGCGGTGGGCATCGAGTGCACCGTCTTCGAGCAAGTGCGCGAACTGCCCGAGCTCGGCGTCGGCATCAACACCCTGCCGCACGCGATCAAACATCTGGCAGCCCTCGGTCCGCTGCCGGCATTGGATCGCGGCGGCATCCGCACGCGCGAGCTGATTTATGCCAACCGCCGACGGCGATGCTCTGCTCGGCGCCGCCGGCATTCATTCCACGGCGCGCGCGGCCCTCTATCCGAACGAAGGTGCACCGGTGTGGAACGGCACCATGCTGTGGCGCGGTGCCGCCGACTGGCCGGTCCATGTCGATGGCCGCACCATGGTGATCGCCGGCGGCACGGCGGCGATATTCGTCTTCTACCCGATCCGATTAGTCCCTCAACGACGCCCCAAGCGCATCCAGCAGGTGACCACTGCCCTGTTCGCGCGACCCCGCGTCGTCGTACCCATCCAGGAACGCACCCTGCTCCGTTAGCATCAGCGTCGTCTTCCCGTCCTCGGCCTTCAATTGCACCGTCGCCAGCGATACCGAGATCTTCCTCTCATCGAGGTGCATCATATAGCTGTAAACCAACCGTTCGTTCGGGATCACATCCTGATAGATCGCGTCGAACGTCGAAACCACCCCACCCTCCCAACGGCCCCTCAGCCGTTCGCGTCCGCTGACGCGCACGTCCATTTGCCGCTCCAGCAATTCCCACCGTCCAGGCGGCCCGGCGAACCATTTCTGTTTCGCCGTCTCATCCGTCAACGCCCGCCACACCCGCGCCACCGGTGCGTCATAGCTGCGCTCCAGATGGAAGCTCCCATGCACCACCGAGCGGACCCCCGTCTGACCCTGCATCCGCACGACCTCCCGCTCCAGCTTGTCGAGTGTGGTGCGCCATCCGTCCGGCGCCCCCGCCACCATCCAGCCCTTTGAAGGATCGATCAGCGTATAGGTCTGCACCACCTCCATTCGCGTCCCGCCAGGTGCATCGAAGAACCCCACCTCGGTATGCGCGCGGAACAGCTTCTTCCCGGCGGCGTCAGTGACGTGCATGTCGATCACCAGCCGCGTGTGCGGCGTGACTTCCACGAAGCCGCCCTGAATCCAGTGCGCCTCGCCGGCGGGCGAGCGCATGCAAAGCTCAAACGGCCCGCCGACATCCATCCGCACCGTCGCGTCCGAAACGGTGAACGTCTCTGGACTGAACCACCGTCTGACATGCTCGGCGGAACCCCAGGCACTGAACACCGTCTCGCGCCGGGCGTGGAAAATCCGGGAAAGCGTAAGCGGCTGCGCACCAGTGTTCGCGTCAGTCCCCTCAGCCATCATCATCTCCTTCGCTTTCCAACGTTTTCAGATACTCGCCCAACCGGTCGAGCCGCCGCTCCCACTCGATCCGCCGTGCATTGATCCACTGTTCGGCCTGGCTCAGCGCCCGAGGTTCGATGGCGCAGGTC
>Ga0335075_10009665_pt1 | contig 14678 bp, 17 predicted proteins | sample Lox_Sample_24_FD_206723 | JGI IMG/M metagenome (GOLD analysis project Ga0335075, IMG submission 206723) | Soil microbial communities from Loxahatchee National Wildlife Refuge, Florida, United States - Lox_Sample_2.4 | ecosystem: Environmental > Terrestrial > Soil > Wetlands | place: USA...
TGGCGCCCAGTGCGGAGCCCCATTCCTTGGTCTTGCCGGTGAAGATGGAGGTGATCTGTGCCGTGGTCAGGTTGCTGACGGGGTTGGACTTGTTGGTGACCACGCAGATCGCGTACTTGGCGATCGGGTAGAAGTCCAGGCCGGCGTCCGCGCTGGTCGGTTCCTGGGCGACGTCCGCAATCGTGACGCTGCCGGCTTTGACGTCGTTGAGGCCGACGGTCGTGCCGCCCTGGGTGATCTTGAACCTGCTCTTGTTCGGGTGCAGCTTGTTGTACTTGGCCGCGAGTAGGGCCACGAGCGGGTAGGAGGAGGTCGCGCCGCTGATGGTGACCAGCGCGGAGGCGTTGGCGGCCGCAGGTGCCGCAACCCCGAGCGCGCCAGTCACCGCGAGGGCGACGGAGAGACGGCGAATTCGATGCATGAAGTGAGGCTCCGTTTCAGGGTCGATTGACAATCGCTTGACAGCGTCGAGTTGCGGAACATAGCAGATGTCGATAGAGTTGATCGACATTAGCTTATTTATGCGTAAAGTCCGAAACCCCGATAGGAAAGGCGCGCCGTCGAGCGGAGGCGCGCCGCCAAGGCGCCTGACCGCGGTGCTGGCGGCGGCGATGCTGGCGATCGGCGTGGTCGTGGGCGCCGCGATCGGTCCTGCCCCCAGCCCCTCGTTCGCGGTCGGTCAGCTGCTGCCGCTGCTGCCGTCGCTGCTGCGCGCGGGTGAGCAGGCCACGCGGAGCACCCAGCCGGCGGCGGCGCCGACGCCTGGCGCGCAAGGCGAATCCGGCGCCTTCCCGCAGCGCAGGCACAGACGCAGGCACCGCAAAAGCACAGCGGAAGCGTCTTCCACGGAAGTCTCGCCGTCGAGCGAAGTGACCACGCCGGCGGGGAGCGCCCCGAAGGGCACCACGAAGACGAGGACGAAGACGACGCCACTGCCGCCGGTGACGAAAGTGTGGTTGATCGAGCTCGGCAACTCGAGCTTCAGCGAACTCGCCGCGCATGCCTCGGCCGCGCCGTACATCACGGGCAGCGCACTCCCCGCGGGCACGCTGCTGAGCGGCTGGTCCGCGCTCGAAGCAGGCGCTTTCGCCAACGAGACGGCGCTCGCGGCGAGCACGCCCCCGCAACTCGTGGACACGATCGTGCAGCCGCCGTGCCCGGCATCCCCCAGCAGTGACGCTGCGTCCCCGCAGGGGGAAGGCGCCGCCGGCGCCTCGTGCGCGGCAGATGCGCCCGGTGCGCTGACGGCGGCAGACGAATTCCTGCAGGCGACGCTGCCGACGATCACCGCCACGGCCGGCTATCGCGAAAGCGGCCTGGTGGTGATCACGTTCGCCTCACTCTCGGCCCCGGCCGAGAGTGGACTGCCGGCCGGCGCGGCGAACGCGACGCTGACCTCGCAGCCGCCGGCGGGCGTGCTGCTGATCTCACCTTTCGTGGCCAAGGGCGTGAAGTCGACGGCCACGTTTGATCCCACTGCGCCAAAGCAGAGCATGGAAAAGCTGCTGCGGCGCTGACAGACACCATCACTCGAGAACGGAGACACCCGTTGCACCCAATCGAAACAGCCCACCGCAAAGCGACATGGTGGCTTGCCGCGATCGTGGGCTCTCTTGCCCTGCTTCTCGCGACGGCGGCCGTCGGCCATGCGGAAGAAAGCAACCCCAACAACTACAACTGCCTCGGCAGCATCGCCGCCGGGGAACCTGAAGCGGGCAACGAAGAACAGCAGGTGCGCTACAAGTTCTACTGCACCGGCCCGATCACCGGCTATCAGCTGCAGGCGCAGATTCCGGTGACGGGACTCGCCAGCCAGCCGACCGTCACGAGCAACGCGACGGGCGGCCCGCTGGGCGACACGTTCGAGTGCTCGGGAGAAGTGCCGGGCTACGCGCTCAACTGCGTGGGCGGCCCGCCGGCGGGTACGCCGTCAACGCCTCCAGCCGGGACGACGGGTGGAACGAAGGAAGGCTACGACACGATTACCGGCCAGTTTTCGATCGCCACCAAGCTGTGCAAGGAGCCGCGCGTCGATCCGCTGCTGACGGTCACCTACGCGTACCTGGAAAAGGGTGTGATCACGCAGGCGATCTCCGGGCCGTTCGACCTGGGCCGCCCGACCGGCTGCCGACCGGATGCCGAGGGCGACTATGACCGCCTGAACCCCAAGCCGTCAACGGTGCACAAGAAGCACAGGAAGCACAAGAAGCAGGGCACGGCCAAAGGTTCCGCCAGCAAGCGCTAGCCAGCCCGCCTGGTCGTAGCGTGGGCAGCCTGCGGGCGCCCGCGCTACGGCGCGCTGGCGCCGCCCGTTGGGCTGGCGGCGGGTGACGATTCCGCTTCGCTCGGTTTGGTGGCTTCCGTCGGCGCGGCTTCTTTGGCGGGTTCGCCGGCGGACGCGCCGCCTGCTTCGCTCGTGGGGCTGGCGGCAGCCGGGCTGGAGGAGGCTTCGGTGGAGGTGCCCGCGGCGGTTTCGCCGCTGGCGGGGCTTTCGCTGCTCTTGGCGGTCGTTTTGGTGGTGCTCGTAGCGGTGGAGCTCGCCTTCGCGGCGGCCGCTTCAGCGCTGGTGTCGGTCGGCGGCGTGATTTCGGGCGTGCTCTTGGGGACGGTGTCCGAGACGCTCGTGTTCCCGCAGGCTCCCAGCGCGACACCGCACAGCAGCGCCGCGCACGCGGCGACGGTGGCGCGAGCTCTCACAGTGGTCCCATACGCCTGCCGCACGTGGGGCAGTCGTTGAGGTCCTTCTGGGAGTGCTGGCTGCACCACGGGCAGAAGCGCAGGTTCTCGACCGACCACGGCAGGCGCGAGTGCGACGGGGCGAGCGGCAGGATCTTGCCGACGATCTCCAGCTCTTCCCCAGATTCGCGGTCGCGGTAGATCCGTTCCGGCTCCGCCTCGATCACCACTTCGCGCCCGGAGGAGGGACTGCGCAGACGGTAACGCTGTTTGACGCTCATGCGCGCAACTCTATCTCAGCGGGCACACGACCCGAGGCCCGCCCAGCGCTCGCGCGAGCGGCAGGCGGAAGTGTTTGGCGCCTTGACGGGGCGGGCATAAACCACTAGATTGCGACAATCGTTGCAAGGATCTGGAGGTGAGGGCATGCAGGTTTGCGACGGGATGACGGAGATGGTGCTGACGGTAGGGCCCGGTCATACGCTGCGCGGCGTCGCGCGGCTGATGGCGCAGCGCCAGGTCGGCGCGGCGGTGGTCATGGACCCCGACGGCAACGGCCCCGGCATCATCACCGAGCGCGACATCTTGATGTCGATCGGCGCGGGGCAGGACCCCGACCGTGAGAGCGTCGCCGACCACCGCACGCGCGACGTCGTGTTCGCCGCGCCCGACTGGTCGCTCGAGGAGGCTGCCGCCGCGATGGTGCGGGGAGGCTTTCGCCACCTGATCGTGTGCGAGCGGGGGGAGACGGTCGGCATCCTGTCAGTCCGTGACGTCGTGCGCTGCTGGACCGATGATGGCGCGATTTGCCCTGTGCCGACCAGGGTGGCCGTGGGGTAAAGGGGAGGTGGCACGCCCGTTGGGGAGCGGGCTGCCACCACCACGGCGGGCGGCGCGAGGCGTTCGCGTCGGCCGGCGGCTCAGTGCTCGTCGAGCGGGAGTTCGTCGATTTCGCGGCGGGTGTCTTTGACCCACCGCCAGATGCAGCAGACGGTGAGGATCACGCCGGCGAACGTGAACTCGATGAAGGTCGTCACGCCGATCAGCGAGAGCGTGATCCCCACCGCGGTGAGCAGCGGCAGGATGCTCGGGCCGGGAAGGTGGATCTCCTCGCCGACGGGGGGGAGCTCTGGGTCGAGTGAGCTCACGACAGGTAGGCGGCTGCGACCACGAACGAGATGCCGAACATGAACATGCAGATCGCGCCCACGATCAGCGCGGTGCGGATGTTCTTCATGGCAAGGCGACGACTCATAGCGCGCAGATCATATCTTCTCGGCCCGCCGGTGGTTGCCAGCGCGCGACCTACAGATGGCGGTCGGCGACCATCGCGCTGAACAGCAGCGCCAGGTAGGCCAGCGAGTACAGATACAGGCGCAGCGCCGAGCGCCGGTCGGCGCGCCGGTACAGACGTACGGCGCCGGCGACGAAGCCGAGCCCGAGCGTCATCGACGCCACCAGGTAGATGATGCCGAAGCCGCCCGCGCAGAACGGCAGCTGCGTGACCGCGTACAGCAGCACCGCGTACAGCAGGATCTGCCTGCGCGTCTCGGCCTCGCCGCGTACCACCGGCAGCATCGGCACGCCGACCTTGCCGTACTCGTCCTTCATCAGCAGCGACAGCGCCCAGAAGTGCGGCGGCGTCCAGAAGAACACGATGAAGAACAGCATCACCGCGACGCCGCTCACCGACCCGTGCACCGCCGCCCAGCCGACCAGCGGCGGCACTGCGCCGGCGGCGCCGCCGATGACGATGTTCTGCGGTGTGCGCCGCTTCAGCCACACGGTGTACACGCCCACGTAGCCGACGAAGCCCGAGAACGACAGCGCCGCCGCGAGCGGGTTCACGCACAGCGACAGCTCGAGCACCGACAGGCACGCGAGCGCCACCCCGAACGTCAGCGCCGCGGCTGGCGAGACGCGGCCGGAGGGGATCGGCCGGTCGGCCGTGCGCTTCATGCGCGCGTCGATGTCGCGGTCGAACCAGTGGTTGACCGCGCCCGCGCCACCGGCCGACAAGTAGCCGCCGAGGCAGGTGAGCGCGACCAGCAGCGGGGAGGGGTCGCCCGCCACGTACATGGTGGCGATCGTCGTCAACAGCAGCAGCGACTGGACCTTCGGCTTGGTCAGCTCCAGGTAGTCGCCCAGCAGGCCCAGCGTACGCGAGGAGCGGGCAGCGCTCAGCGCGAGGCCGGATGGCTCCAGCGCGCCGGCCGTCGAGGTGGGCGGCATGGGGCTCACGCTGCACCCGCGAGCGCCGCGCAGCTCATTTATGCTCCGACCTGCGTCGCTCCCGCCGGCACCGTGGCGCCCGCTCCGGATGTCCGTCGTTGCACCTCGTGGCGGATGTCCTTCATCGGCTCAGCCGAGCGTACCACGGGGACGACGTCGAAGTTGTTCACCGGCGGCGGCGAGCTCGTGAACCACTCGAGCGTGTTCGCCTTCCACGGGTCCGGTCCCGCGATCACCCCGACTTTGAGGCTGCGCCAGACGTTGACGATCGTCGAGATCACGCCGGCGGCGATGATGAACGCGCCGACCGTGGAGATCAGGTTGTACAGCGCGAGGTGCCCGACGTTGTCGTACTCGTAGATGCGCCGCGGCATGCCTTCCAGGCCCATGGCGTGCTGGATCATGAACGTGATCAGGATGCCGAGGAACATCAGCCAGAAGCTGAGCTTGCCCAGCCGTTCGCCCAGCATGCGCCCGGTGATCTTCGGGAACCAGTAGTAGATCGCGGCGAAGATCGGCAGCACCGCGCCGCCGAGCAGCACGAAATGCAGGTGCGCCACCACGAAGTACGTTTCGTTGACCTGCCAGTCGATCGGGAACGTCGCCAGGAACACGCCGGAGATGCCGCCGATCATGAAGATCGCGATCGCGCCCGCGCAGAACAGCAGCGGCGTCGTGAATTCGATCGCGCCGCGCCACAGCGTGCCGATCCAGTTGAGGATCTTCACGCCCGTCGGCACCGCGATCAGGTAGGAGCTGAGCATCACGAACACCAGGATCGCCTCGGGGATCGGCGCGGTGAACATGTGGTGCGCCCACGTGAGGAAGCCGAGGAACGCGATCCCCACCGTCGAGGCGGCGATCGCCTTGTAGCCGAAGATCGGCTTTCGCGCGAACACCGGCAGGACCTCCGAGATGATGCCGAAGCCGGGCAACACCATGATGTAGACCTCGGGATGCCCGAAGAACCAGAACAGGTTCTGCCACAAGACCGGCGAGCCGCCCTCCGTGGGATCGAAGAAGTGGGTGCCGAAGTGCCGTTCGGTGAGCAGCATCGTGACGGCCGCCGCGACCACGGGCAGCGCGAGGATCAGCAGCACCGAGTACGTGAGGATCGCCCACACGAACAGCGGCAGCCGCCCCCAGCTCATGCCGCGCGCGCGCATGTTGGCGACGGTCGCGTAGAAGTTGATCGCGCCCAGCAGCGAGGACAGGCCGGTCAAATGGATCAGGTAGATCCACGCGTCCTCGCCGCCGCTCGGCGAGTACACGGAGTTGGCCAGCGGGATGAAGCTGATCCAGCCCGCTTCCGGCGGGTGCCAGAAGACCGAAGCGTAGAAGACGATGCCACCGGCCAGCAGCAGCCAGTAGGACAGCGCGTTCAGCCGCGGGAAGGCCATGTCGCGCGCGCCGATCATCAGCGGCAGGAAGTAGTTGCCGAAGCCCGCCATCATCGGCACGATGAACAGGAACACCATCGTCGTGCCGTGCATGGTGAACAGCTGGTTGTAGACTTCCGGCGTCACCAGGGTGTTGTTCGGGGCGCCCAGCTGTAGGCGGATCATCAACGCCTCCGTGCCCCCGAGGCAGAAGAAGATGAAGGTCGTGACGATGTACATGATCCCGATCCGCTTGTGATCGGTGGTCGTGATCCAACTCGTCCAGCCTTGACCCTCGCGCTCCGCGCGGTGGGCTGTCACCTGGGGGATGGGGGCTGCGTAGGTGGCCATGTAGTCCGCTGGTCTCCTGGTTTCCTATGGGTTCTCGACGGTTCCCGCGCCGCTTTCCGTGTTCAATTTCTTGCGCGCCTTGGCCGCTTCTTCGTTGGCCTGCGCGATCAGCTGCTTCTGGTGCGCCAGCCAGGCTTCGAATTCGGCCGGTTCCTCGGCGCGCACGGTGGCGATCATACGCGCGTGCCCGCGCCCGCACAGCACGGCGCACTGCCCGTGGAAGACGCCCGGCTTTTCGACCTTGAACCACGTGTAGTTGTGGTAGCCGGGCACCGCCTGGAACTTGCCGCCCAGTTCCGGTATCCACCACGAGTGCACGACGTCCTCGGAGACGATGTTCAGCTCGACCGTGGTTTTCGTCGGCACGACCATTTCCTCATACGAGTACGGCGCACCCAGGCCATCGGCTTCGTTGGCGCCGGGATAGACGTACTGCCAGATGTACTGGCGGCCGATCACCGTGATTTCGAGCGCTTTCTTGTTCGGCGGCAGCTTCTGCTGGCTGGTCGCGTACAGCAGGTCCCCCGGTTCGCTGACGTCGCTCAGCGACAGCCCTTCCGGACCGGAGTTCGGCGGGTTCTCGATCGAGGGCAGCTTGATGAACGTGAGGATCGCGAGCCCCAGCAGGATCACCGCCGCCGCTGAGGTCCAGCCGATCTCCAGGCGCGTGTTGCCGTGGATCTGCTGGGCGACCGTGCCCTTGCGCTTGCGGAACTTGATCAGCGCGTAGCCCAGCGCGCCCTCGACCGCGAAGAAGATGATCAGCGCGATCACCAGCGTGATGATGTACAGCTCGTGGATCTCTTTCGCGTTGGGCGAGGCGCCCTTGACGGGCGCGAACAGGTTGAGCGCTGAGGGGAGCACGTGACTCAAGGCGGCGGGGATTCTATTCACGCTCGCCCTGAACGCGCTTGATAACGATTGCCACAAGGCTTTGGTCGCCGTGCATCGCCCGCTCCTAGCGGCCTGAGAAGCGCGCGGGACGCTTCTCGATGAACGCGCTCACGCCCTCGATGAAGTCGGCGCTGGCGACCGACTCCTGCTGCAGGCGCGCCTCGAGGTCGAGCTGCTCGTCCATGCGCGCGTACAGCCAGCTGTTCAGCTGGCGCTTGGCGCCGGCGTAAGAGCGCGTCGGGCCGCTCGCCAAACGCGCGGCCAGCGCACCGGCCTCCTCCAGGAGCGAGGCGTCGGGGACCACGCGGTTGATCAGCCCCCACTCGAGCGCGCGCAGCGCGGACAGCCGCTCGCCGAGCATCGACAGCTCCATCGCCCGCGCCATGCCCACGCGGGTGGGCACGAACACCGAGGAGCCGCCGTCGGGCACGAGGCCGATGTTGACGAACGCCAGCAGGAAGTACGCGCTCTCGGCCGCAAGGATCAAGTCGCAGCACAGCGCCAGCGAGCAGCCGATGCCCACCGCCGGGCCGTTGACCGCCGCGAGCACCGGCTTGGGCGCTTCGCGGATCGCCTTCATGATCGGGTGGTAGCGCTCGGTGAGCGTCGCGTACACGTCCGGGCGCCCGCCGGCCGTGGTTTTGCCGCCGCTGACATCCCGCAGATCGGCGCCCGAGGAGAAGCCGCGGCCGGCGCCCGTCACCACGATCGCGCGCACGTCCTCGTCGGTCGCGCAGGTGCCCACCGCGCTCAGCAGGTCGGCGCCCAGCTGGGCGTTCCACGCGTTCAGTGCCTGCGGTCGGTTCAGCTCGATCGTCGCCGCCCCTGCGTCGAAGCGGATGTTCACGGTGTCGAGCTCTACGTTCGACTGGCTCATCTTTTCCCTCCCGGCTCGCGTTCGGCTCGCGGTGATCCTATGGTGTGCGGCATGGGACGTCCCGTGATCGGCATCTGCGCGGCCCTCGAGCAGGCCAAATGGAGCGTGTGGGACCAGCAGGCGGCGCTGGTGCCGATGGGCTACGTGCAGGCGGTGCTGCGCGCCGGCGCGATGGTTGTGATCCTCGCGCCCGACCCCGCGCTGGTGGAGGACCCGCAGCAAGCGCTCGAGCTGCTCGACGGCCTGCTGCTCGCCGGCGGCGCCGACATCGACCCGAGCGCGTACGAGCAGCAGGCGCACCCGGAGACCGTCGGCACGGTCCCCGAGCGCGACGCCTTCGAAATCGCGCTCGTGCGCGGCGCGATCGAGCGCGATTTGCCGGTGCTCGGTATCTGCCGCGGCATGCAGCTGATCAACGTCGCCTGCGGCGGGACGCTCGTGCAGCACCTGCCCGAGCGCTACGGCCACCACGAGCATCGCCGGGTGGTCGGCTCCTTCGACGGCGCCGACCACGACGTGCTGCTGAGCGAGGGCTCGCTCGCCGCACGGGCGGCGGGGGAGCTCGTGCACGCGACCAAGTCCCACCACCACCAGGGGGTCGATCGCGTGGGCGAGGGCCTGCGCGTCAGCGGCGTGTCCACGCTGGATGAGCTGCCGGAGGCGATCGAGTGGGAGGGCGGGCCATCCGAGCGTCGCTTCGTGCTCGGCGTGCAGTGGCACCCCGAGGCCGATGCGACGAGCTCGGTGGTGGGCGCGCTGGTGGACGCCGCCGCCAGCGCGCGCGTCTCGGACTGACGCGCAAGCTGCCTCATATACTGCCCGCCCAGTGCGGCTGTCGAGCGCGATCAGAGCAACCGCCTGGGGGATGGTGGTGGCCGGAGTCGCGGCGCCGCTCGTGCGCAAGCGTGTCGGCGCGCCGCCGGCCCTCACGCAGGCGGTGGCCTTCGGCGCGCCGCTGGGGTTGAGCGTGGCCGTGCGCCGCTCGCGCACGCGCGATGTGGCGGTGTGCGCGCTGCAGATGTGGGCGTACCTCGCCGAGTACAAGTCCCCGCACGACGACACCGACGCGCAGGCGCAGCGCGTGCGCATCGCCTACCCGATCCGCGCCGATCGCGTGCTCGGGCTCGGCGAGCTGCCGACGGTGCGCCTGCAGCGGGCGTGGGCGCCGGCTGACGGCGAATGGGGGGCGCGCGATCGCGCGCTCGTATGGGCGCACTGGAGCTGGTTCGCCTTCCCGCACGGCGCGCTTGCCTACATCCTCGTGCGCCACCCGCAGCGCTTCCCGCGCGCGGCGGTGCTCACGTACGCGGTGTTCGACATCGGCGCCAGCGTGTACTGGGTGCTGCCGACCGCGCCGCCGTGGTATGCGACCGGGGCGGCCAGCGAGCTCGAGGGGCACGCGGTGTCGGTGCGGCGGCTGATGGTCGAGTACGGCGAGCACTTCTGGAAAGACGGCTGGGGCTCGCTCTACAGTGTGTTTGGAGGCAATCCCCTAGCTGCGATGCCGTCTTTGCACTTCGCGACATCCGTGATGGCCACGCTGCTGCTCCTCGAAGCAGGGCCGCTGATGGGCGCGCTGGGCTTCACCTACACGGCCACGCTGGGTCTTGCGCTGGTGTATCTGGGCGAGCACTACGTCGTCGATCTGCTGGCGGGGGTCGCGCTTACGCTGGCGGTGCGCCGGCTCGGGCCGCGCGCGGGGCCCGCGTTGGGGCGCATCGGGGGCGCCGTGGCGGGGCTGGAGCGGATCGCTCACGAGGCGGCCTGACGCGAGGGGGGATGGACACGAGCGCGATGTCGGAGGAGGAGCGGCGCGAGGAGGCGGAGCTCAGCGAAGAGATGCCGCGCGTGCTGCTCACGCGCCGGCAGATCTTCGCCTTCGGGGTGTTCGTGGCGCTGGTCGTCGGCTTCCTGTACTACGTGCTGCCGCAGCTCGCCGGCGTCGGCAACACGGTGCACCATCTGGAGGGCGGCGACAAGTGGTGGATTGGCGTCGGCGTGGTCCTGGAGACGCTGTCGTTCGCCGGCTATGTGGTGCTGTTCCGCGCCGTGTTCGTCGGCAATGCCCACCCGCCCGCGGCCCAGCCGGCCACGCACATCGGCTGGCGCGAGAGCTATGAGATCACGATGGCCGGCCTCGTGGCCACGCGCCTGTTCGCCGCCGCCGGCGCCGGCGGGGTGGCGCTGACGGCCTGGGCGCTGCGCCGCTCGGGGATGTCGCCGCGCGTGGTCGCCACCCGGATGGTCGCGTTCATGGTGCTGCTGTACGTGGTCTACGCCGGCTCGCTGCTGCTCGACGGCGTGGGGCTCGCGGTTGGCGTGTTCCCCGGCGGCGGCTCGTTCGCGATCACGCTCGTGCCCGCGATCGTCGCCGTGATCCTGTTCGCGGTCGCCGGCGCGGTCGCGCTGCTGCCGGGGGACCTCGAGCGGCGCCTGGACAAATGGGCTGCGGGCGCCGGGCGCTTCTCGCACGGGGTCGCGCGCTCCGCGGCCGTGCCCGCGCTCGCCGCCAGCGGCGTGCGGGGGGCGATCGAGCTCGTGCGCAGCCGCGACGTCGGTGTGCTGGGGGCACCCGCCTGGTGGGGCTTTGACATCGCCGTGCTGTGGGGGATGTTCCACGCGTTCGGCAGCGCGCCGCCGTTCACCGTCATCTGGATGGCCTACTTCATCGGCATGCTCGGCAACCTGCTGCCGCTGCCGGGCGGCCTGGGCGGCGTCGAGGGCGGCATGATCGGCGCGTTCGCCGCGTTCGGGGTCAACTTCAACCTCGCCGTGCTGGCCGTGCTCGCGTACCGCGCGATCTCCTTCTGGCTGCCGACGCTGCCGGGGCTCGTCGCCTACTTCCAGCTGCGTAAAACGGTCGCCCGCTGGCGCGAAGAACAGCGGGGAGCTATACTATATAAAGTAAAGCGACCCCGAACACTGCCCGTACCGCAGGAGCGCACATGAGCGAGAGCGCATCGTCAGCGAAGGTGGAGAACGTGATCATCATCGGCAGCGGCCCCGCCGGCTACACGGCCGCGCTGTACACCGCACGCGCGAACCTGCGCCCGCTGGTGATCGAGGGCTTTGCCTGGGGTGGCCTGTTGCAGCAGACGACCGACGTCGAGAACTACCCCGGCTTCCCCGAGGGCGTGATGGGCCCGGAGATGATGCAGAAGTTCCGCGAGCAGGCAGAGCGCTTCGGCGCGCGCCTGCTCACCGATCAGGCCGAGCGTGTGGAGCTCTCAAGCGAGCCCGGCGGCGTACACAGCGTGTGGGTTGGCGAGACCGAGCATCGCGCGCGCACCGTGGTGCTGGCGATGGGCGCCGAGCACAAGAAGCTGGGCGCCGCCGGCGAGGAGGCGCTGTCAGGTCGCGGTGTCAGCTACTGCGCCACCTGCGACGCCGCCTTCTTCCGCGACGCCACCACGATCATCGTCGGCGGTGGTGACTCGGCGATGGAGGAGGCGATCTTCCTGTCCAAGTTCGCCTCGAAAGTCACCGTCGTGCACCGCCGCGAGGAGTTCCGCGCGTCGAAGATCATGCTCGAGCGTGCGCGCGAGCAGGCCAACATCGAGTTCCTGACCCCGTATGTCATCAAGGAACTGTGCTCCGGCGAGAACGGCGCGCTGGGGCACGCCAGGCTCACGAACGTCGACACCGGCGAGGAGCGCGAGCTGCTGATCTCGGGCGCGTTCATCGCCATCGGCCACGAGCCGCAGTCAGAGCTCGTGCGCGGCCAGATCGACGTCGACGAGAACGGCTACGTGATCACCGACGGCAAGTCCACGCGCACCAACCGCCCCGGCGTGTTCGCCGCCGGTGACCTCGTCGACCACACCTACCGCCAGGCCATCACCGCCGCCGGCTCCGGCTGCCAGGCGGCGCTGGACGCCGAGTGGTACCTGCGCGACACGCCCGGCATCCCCGTACCGGAGGGCATGCCGATGGGCGACCCCGCGGAGGCGCAGTACGCGCCGGCGGCGGAGTCGGCCTCATAGCCGAAGGTCGCGGGTTCTTCAGGGTGCGGATGCGCTCGCCGAGTTCATGTGGGAAGAGGGTATGAACGTAAGTGCAAACATGCCCCACGCTGTTCTATGCGCTCGTCACAGCTGTGGTGCTGCCTGCGCTCCGACTGCGGAGCTGCTCAACCCCACGACACGGACAGTCGGCTCTGGGTGCTCGCGATCGGGGTCCGCAAACAGTCTGAGCTGGACGGTTGGTCGCCCGATCGCCAATGCGGCGTGTCGTGCTGCCCCTCGGATCGCCGGGGCTGGGTCGCGTCCTAGCTCTTCGAACAGCCGTGGCACGCTCGTGTACTGGTAGGCGCGGCCCCCGAGCTCCCGGAAGACGGCGCATGTCTTTGCGCAGTCATCGATCAGGACCGCGTGCGAGAACGCGAAACCCGTCGCATCGAGCATCGGTGCGAAGAACCTCTGCGGATCCTCGGCCTTCAGCACCCGTCTCTCCGCGGAGGAGAGGATCGCATCTACCGGCGCCTCGTCGTTGAGGACGGTTGGGACGGCAGCAAGGAAGCAGGCCATGTTGTCGGTGGCGACGGCCACGAGCGCCCGGTTTCGCAGCCCGCGGACGAGCTCCGCCATGCCCGGGCGCACGGCGGACGCCCGGCAGTCCCGGTGAAGCGCTCGGTGCAGATAGTCCTCCCCGTAATGGCGGGGCAGCGGGATGTCTAGGTGCTCCACCACATCGGCGTCGGTGAGCTCGCCCCGCATCCACAGCGAGATCGTGTCCTTCTCCACGCTAAAGAGCTCCTGTAGGCGCTCGCTCAGCCTTCTTTTGAGCGCGTGCCGGCGGGCCTGGGTGATCCCGTCCCAGAACCGGCTGGTGGAGAGCGTGCCGAACCAATCGAAGAACACGACCGTCTCGAAGATCGGCAGGTAGGTCTGCCCTGCGGGCGCCGCTAGCCGTCGGTTCTCGGCTGTATACGCGGATTTCCCGTGACCCATTCGCTAAGCATCTCCAGCGCCCCCCGGAGGCCTCCGGCGCCGTAGCTGAGGACCGCGACTGGATAGAGACAAACCGCCACGGCGAGCTTTCTCGCGGGCGGCTCCTCCAGCCCGTAGTCGCTGAACCCGGGCAGGCTGCGAAGCATCAGAGTGAGCGTCGTGTACCGGCGCGCAAGGAACATTAGAGCCCACAGGAGACGACTCCGGCGGCCGAGCAGCAAGATCTCCGTGCAGATTGCGGGAAGCGTGAGCGCCCACCTGCCGCCGTTATAGAGCGCTTGGGCGACGAGAAGCCTCTCGTGACTCGACGCCGGGCGGTAACCGAGCGCGCCGAGTGGCCCGCGCACCCAGGTTGCGCGCTGGCGCAGCAGCGATCGCAGCGAAGACGGGGCGTCCGCGAGCTCCAGGCGGCGAAGCGGTCGCACGGAACGGTGCTGGGCCCTGATCAGGTAGCCGAGCGCGGAGTCCTCCAAGCCGACCGGAGGGTTCGGGAAACCGCCGATGCGGTCGAGCAGTCCAACGGAGATCAACGACCCGTGGCCGACTGTGTGCTGGTACCACACCGATGCGAGGCGGCGGGGGAGCCATCGAACCGCTCCGCTGCCGGCGAGATAGCGGAACAGCTCAGTCTCGATCGTCCAGGTGCTCTGAAGAAGTGCCTCGGCTGCGGGGAGCGGCCCGAGCTGCGCGAAGTTCGCAAGGAACACCGCCGACTGCTGCACGCACTCGCTGCCCTCGGCGACGCACGCGAGTAGCTCTCGCATGCCGTCAGCGTCAATCCGCGAGTCGGCGTTGACCAGTAGAACGTAGTCCTCCGGCGTGCAGCGGGCGCGGACCCGTTGTACCCCCCAGCTGACCTGCTCCGCGTAGGTGCGGTTGAAGCTTGGGTAATGCAGGTGACGCGCCCGGCCTGCCAGCGACCAGGCCTCCAACCGGCCGTCGACGCGCAGCGCCTGCAGAGTGCCATGCCCGCCATCCTCGCTCTCGGCCTGCTCGCGCGCGGTCGTCAGCACCACGAGCAACAACTCGCCATGGGCGACCAGGTGTTTCTCCCAACGGTCCAGCAGGCCGGTGACCCGAGCCTGCTCGCGGAGCAGCGGCACCAGCACGTGCACGGTGCGCCGGCCGGTTCCGGCCGGCGATGATGGCAGGCTCGTGCGCAGGAACGAACAGGATGTGTGGGCTTTGGCGATCGCAAGCGTCGCCTCCAGCAGGCGCATTGACAGGATGATCTTTGCGCTGCGAGTCACGGCATCCGGGCGCGCAGCGTCGCGGCGACCTCGGCCTGCAGCCTATCGAGCGGCTGCTCTGACGAGCAGC
>Ga0335075_10009666_pt1 | contig 14677 bp, 12 predicted proteins | sample Lox_Sample_24_FD_206723 | JGI IMG/M metagenome (GOLD analysis project Ga0335075, IMG submission 206723) | Soil microbial communities from Loxahatchee National Wildlife Refuge, Florida, United States - Lox_Sample_2.4 | ecosystem: Environmental > Terrestrial > Soil > Wetlands | place: USA...
CACGAACGGCGCGACGATCGGGTCGCCCAGGTTGGAGTCGCCCTGGTAGGAGAGCATCTGCAGGGCCGGGGCCCCGCCGCCCGGGTCGCCGGCCTTGAGCTTGACGCCCTTGGCCGCGTCGACCGCGTACTTCAGCGCCCACTCGGCGTACAGGTTCGCGGGCTGGGACTGGGAGGCGTTGGTGCTGCCGTTGCCGATGTCGCACATCTCGAACGGGACCCCGTCGTCGCTGACCACGAGGACCTTGCCGGTCAGGCCCTTCTGCTTGAGCAGCGGCAGGATGCCGGTGTCCGGGCTGCTCCACTGCGAGTAGATCGCCTTGAGCTTGCTGCCGTAGGCGTTGACCGCGTTCTGGGCGTCGGTCACCGCGGTCGCGTCGACCCATACCGTCGGGTCCTTCAGGATCTTGACGCCCGGGTCGTTCGCGGCCATGCAGGCGTTGAACGCGTTGGTCCGGTCCGCGCCGTTGGAGGAGGTCAGGTCGCCCTCGAGGTCGAGCACGTAGCCGGACTTAACCTTCGAGCTGATGTAGGCGCAGGCGTCCAGGCCGTAGATCAGGTTGGACGCGCGGACCACCATGTAGACCTTGCCGACGCCGACGATGGTGTCGACCGAGATCAGCTTCACGTGGTGCGCGGCCGCGTAGGAGATGGCCGGGCCGAGGCTGGTCGCGGTCTCCGGGTTGACCACGACCGCCTTGGCGCCCTCGTTGACCAGCTCCTCGATCTGCTGGTTCTGCAGGCTGGCGTTGGCCGCGGCGAGCTTGGGCCCGATCAGCTTGATGTTCAGCTGCTTGGCGTACTGCGACTCGTAGTTGATGTACGCGGCCCAGAACGCGGTGTTGTTGTAGGTCAGGTCGATGCCGATGGGGATCGGCCCCGAGCTGGATGACGAGCTGGTGCCGGAACCCGAGCCGGAGCTGGAGCCACACGCGGCCATACCCGTGACGAGCGCCGCGGCCGCCAGGCCGGCCACGGCAGTTGCGCCGAAGCGTCTGCGAAACACCATCGGTCCTCCTGTGTGCCGGGGCTGCGCGCGGGGGCAGCGCTCACACGTGCCTGGAAAATAGATCGGATGTATGCGGGATGTCAACGGGCGGCCGGGGCCGGGAGCGGTACCGTCACCGAATCGATATCCAGGGGATTAAGGAGGTTTTCTGGGTGCGGGGCGCTCACCAGGGGCGTCGGCTGCTCGGCCAGTCATCCGATCTGTCGGCGGGCAAGTTCGCAGTCATCCGATCTGTCACTGGCCCGGCGGCCGGAGGCGCAGGCCCAGCATGCCGCCGTCGACGGGCAGGGCGACGCCGGTCACCGCCGCCGCCTGCGGGCTGGCCAGGTACGCGATCGCCGCGGCCACCTCGTCGGCCGATACCAGCCGCCCCATCGGCTGGCGGGCTTTGAGCGCCGCGCGTTCGGCCTCCGGGTCGGGCGCGGCCTGCAGCAGGCGGCCCACCCACGGGGTGTCGGCGGTGCCGGGCGTGACGCAGGTGACCCGGATCTGCTCGCGGACGTGGTCGGCCGCCATGGCCAGGGTCAGCGCGTAGATCGCGCCCTTGGTCGCCGAGTACAGCGCGCGCTGCGGCAGTCCGGCCACGCCCGCGATCGAGCAGGTGTTGACGATGGCGGCGGTGCCGCGGCGGGCGGCGGCCGCGCGCAGCGCGGGCAGCGCGGCGCGCGTGGTGCGGACCGCCCCGAGCACGTTCACGTCCAGGACATGCCGCCACTCGTCGTCGTCGTTGTCCTCCACCGTGCCGGCCGCGCCGATGCCCGCGTTGTTGACCAGGATGTCCAGGCCGCCGAGGGCCGCGGCCGCCCCGGCCACCCCGGAACGGACCGCGTCATCGTCGGTGACGTCGGCCAGAACGGCGTGCAGGCTCCCGCCGGCCAGCACGCTGCTCGGTATCTCGCGGTCGAGGATGGCGACGCGCGCGCCGCGCGCCTGCATCAGCCGCGCGGTGGCCAGGCCGATCCCGGAGGCGCCGCCGGTGACGAGGGCCGCGAGTCCGCCGAGTTCCTCCGGGTAGGACGTAGACATTGGGCCGCCTTTCCTTCGAATGTCCGTGGCGTCGCCGGAACAACCCGGGGGCGCGCATATATCCTGCGGGTCGGCACCCGTGATGCGGAAGGACGGCCGGGCGGTTGACCCAGAATGACGCGGACGAGACATCCCCGATCGACACCTCCGTGGCGCGGCAGGCGCGGATCTACGACTACCTGCTCGGCGGCAAGGACAACTTCGCCGCCGACCGCGAGGCCGCCGAGCAGGCCATCGCGGCGTTTCCCGGCTTCGTGACCTGGGCCCGGCAGAACCGGGCGTTCCTGGCCCGGGCCGTGAACTACCTCGTCGCCGAGGCGGGCATCCGGCAGTTCCTTGACGTCGGGACCGGCCTGCCGACCGCGAGCAACACCCACGAGGTGGCGCAGCGCATCGCGCCCGAGAGCCGGGTGGTGTACGTGGACAACGACCCGGTCGTGCTGGTCCACGCGCAGAGCCTGCTGAACAGCAGTCCCGAGGGGGCCACCGCCTACATCCAGGCCGACCTGCGCGACCCGGCGGCGATCCTGGCCGAGGCCAGGCAGACGCTCGACTTCTCCCGCCCGGTCGCGCTGATGCTGCTGGCCATCCTGCATGTCATCCCGGATGCCGACGACCCGTGGGACCTGGTCGGACGCCTCATGGCCGCGCTGCCGTCCGGCAGCTACCTGGCGATCTCGCATCCCGCCCGCGACATCCACCCCGAGCAGATCGCCGAGATGACCAAGCGCCTCAACCAGCGGCTCGGCAGCGTGGTGTCCCACGGGCGCACCTGGGACGAGGTGGCCCGGTTCTTCACCGGCCTGGACCTGGCCGAGCCGGGGATCGTGTCCACCCCGCGCTGGCGCCCGGGCAGCGGCGTCGACCCGGCCGAAGACCCGGCCTGGGCCGCGGTGGCCCGCAAGCCCTGACCGGGTTGGCCCTGCCCTAGCCCGGGGCGACGAAGCCGATCGTCAGCAGCAGGTTGGCGTAGAGGCGGTTGTCGCCGGTGGCCACGCACACCGCGAGGTCGCTCTGGCGGCACTCGGCGTAGAAGTCCATCCGGCCGAGCGGGCGCAGTGGCAGGCCCGGGCCGAGCAGTTCGGTGTAGCGGGCGAACACCGGCGGCGTGCTGCCGTCGTCCGGGCGCATCACGGTCGCGTCCTCGACCGGGACCGCGGCCAGCACCGGCTCGAGCACCTGCTCGACGGTCACCAGGCCGGGCCGCAGGTTCAGGTGGATGAGGGTCGCGGCCGGGTTCACGTTGGTGCTGTGCGAGTAGTTGGCGTCGGCGAGCAGGACCCGCCCGCCGTGGCCCGCGGCGCCGAGCGCCGCCAGCAGAGGCGGATGAATGAGGGGGAATCGCAGCACGTGCGGCAGTCTAGCGACGCCGGCCTCGCGGGATCCCTGGCAGAATCACGCTGACGCGAGCGATGACGGGAGGACCCGGCGATGTCCTTTGCGGGCTGGCCGGCCGAGGCGCTGGATTTCTACGACGGGCTGGAAGCGGACAACTCGAAGGCCTACTGGACCGCGCACAAGGCGGTCTACGAGGAGATGGTGCTGGGCCCGATGACCGAGCTCCTGGAGGAGCTCGCGCCCGACTTCGGCGAGGGCCGGGTCTTCCGGCCGTATCGCGACATCAGGTTCAGCAAGGACAAGTCCCCGTACAAGACCCACATCGCCGCGACCCTCGGCGTGGGGTACATCCAGCTGTCGGCGGAAGGCCTGGCCGCGGGCAGCGGCATGTACGGCATGGCCCCGGACCAGCTCGACCGGTTCCGGCGCGCGGTGGCCAGCGACGGGCCCGGGCCGGACCTCGAGCGGATCATCGCCGGCATCGAGCGGCAGGGGATCGGGGTGCACGGCCGCGACGTGCTGAAGACCGCGCCCCGGGGTTACCCCGCCGACCACCCGCGGATCGGCCTGCTCCGCTACAAGGGCCTGGTCGCCTGGCAGCACTGGCCGGTCGAGCCCTGGCTGGGTACGAGGGCGGCCAGGGAGCGGGTGGCCGGGTTCCTGACCGCCAGCCTGCCGCTGCGCGAATGGCTGGCCAAGCACGTCGGGGAGTCGGCCGCCGACCGGTAGCCGACGCGGTCCGGCCCGCGGTCTTGCTGGCGGGTCAGGCCTTGGAACAGTCCGGGCACAGCCCGAACAGCTCGACCGTGTGACCAACGTCGGTGAAGCCGGCCTCGGCGGCCACCTGCTCGGCCCAGCGCTCGACCGCGCGCCCTTCAACCTCGACGCTCTTGCCGCAGTTCCGGCAGGTCAGGTGGTGATGGTGGGCGTCGCTGCGGCACTTGCGGTAGAGCGTCTCGCCGTTGGAATCCCGGATCGCGTCGACCCGGCCGTCCTCGCTCAGCACCTGCAGGTGCCGGTACACCGTGGTCAGCCCGACGTGCTCGCCGCGGGTGCGCAGCTCGGCATGGATCTGCTGGGCGCTGCAGAATCCGGGCAGCCCGTCCAGCACCGCGGACAGGGCCTCGGCCTGCCGGGTGCCCCGCACCCGGGTGCCGCGGCCGAGCGGCGACGGGGCCGGCCGGGAAGTAGTCACACACGCACGGTAGCAGCCTCCGGCGGCTTTTCCGCCGACCCGCGTCCGGCCTGGCCCGGCGACCAACATGGCCCGCCAACTCAGGCCACCTCCGATGAAAGTGGAGTTGCTGCAGTCAGGTGTGATGCAGACTCACTTTCATCGGCCCGGCAAGCCGGCTGGCCTGCGATAAACCGGGGCGATACGGGCGGAAAGCCCGATATATGGAGATTGGGGGAACGAGTGCCGGGCCCCGGATGCTGAACATGCCCGCCCGGCGACGCAACCCCGCCCGCCGTAGGCGGGTCCGGGCCGCCGCGGGGCAAGATGGAGGGTATGGCTGAGCGGCTGAGGAACGCGACGAGCCCGTACCTGCTGCAGCACGCGGACAATCCGGTGGACTGGTGGCCCTGGGGCGACGAGGCGTTCGCGGCGGCGCGCGAGCGCGGGGTCCCGGTGCTGCTTTCGGTCGGGTACTCGGCCTGCCACTGGTGTCACGTGATGGCGCACGAGTCGTTTGAGGACGGGCCCACCGCGGCGCTGATGAACGAGAACCTCGTGTCGATCAAGGTCGACCGGGAGGAGCGGCCGGACGTGGACGCGGTCTACATGACCGCGACCCAGGCCATGACCGGCCAGGGCGGCTGGCCGATGACGGTGTTCATGACCCCGGACCGCGAGCCGTTCTACTGCGGCACGTACTTCCCGCGCGCGCAGTTCCAGCGGCTGGTCAGCGGGGTGGCCGACGCCTGGCGCCAGGACCAGGGGGCCGTCACCGACCAGGCCAAGCGGATCGCCGGGGCCCTGGCCGAGCAGCTGTCCGGCGGCGGGCACGGCGCGGCGCCGGCCGCCGGCATGCTGGCCGGGGCGGTCGAGGCGGCCATGGCCGGCCTGGAGGCGAGCTACGACGCGCGGCTGGGCGGCTTCGGCGGCGCGCCCAAGTTCCCGCCGTCGATGGTGCTGGAGTTCCTGCTGCGCCACCGCGAGCGGGCCGCCGGGCCGTCCGGCGACTCGGCGCTGCGGATGGCGGCCGGCACCATGGAGCCGATGGCCCGCGGCGGCATGTACGACCAGCTCGCCGGGGGGTTCGCGCGGTATTCGGTGGACGCCGGCTGGGTCGTGCCGCACTTCGAGAAGATGCTCTACGACAACGCCCTGCTGGCCCGGGTCTACGCGCACTGGTGGCGGACGAGCGGCTCCCCGCTGGCCCGCCGCGTTGCCGCCGACACCTGCGAGTGGATGCTGGCCGAGCTGCGCACGGCCGAGGGCGGCTTCGCCTCCGCCCTGGACGCCGACAGCGAGGGCGAGGAGGGCAAGTTCTACGTCTGGACGCCCGCCCAGCTCCGCGACCTGCTCGGCCCGGCCGACGGGCAGTACGCGGCCGAGGTGTTCGGGGTGTCCGGCGAGGGCACGTTCGAGCACGGCTCATCGGTGCTGCAGCTGCGGGCCGACCCGGCCGACGCCGAGCGGTTCGAGGGGATCCGGGCCACGCTGCTGATCGCGCGGGGCCAGCGGGTCCGCCCGGCGCGCGACGACAAGGTGGTCGCCGCCTGGAACGGCCTGGCCATCGCCGCCCTGGCCGAGGTGGGCCTGCTGCTGGAGCGGCCCGAGTTCACCGAGGCGGCGGCCGGCGCCGCGCGGCTGCTGGCCGGGACCCACCTGTCTGGCGGCCGGCTGCTGCGCACGTCCCGGGACGGGGTGCCCGGGACCAGCGCCGGCGTGCTCGAGGACTACGCGTGCGTGGCCGAGGGATACCTGGCCCTGTCCGGGGTCACCGGGGAGAGCCGCTGGGTGACCCTGGCCGGGGAGCTGCTGGAGACCGCGCTGGACCGGTTCGGCGACGAGGGCGGCGGCTTCTTCGACACCGCCGACGACGGCGAGGCGCTGATCTACCGCCCGGCCGACCCGGCCGACGGGCCCACCCCTTCGGGCACGTTCGCGGTGGCCGGGGCGCTGCTCAGCTACGCCGCGCTGACCGGCTCGGCCCGGCACCGCGAGGCGGCCGCCGGGGCGCTCGGCCCGCTGCCCGCGGTCGCCTCGCGCTACCCGCGCGCCGCGGGCTGGGGCCTGGCCGTGGCCGAGGCGATGGCCAGCGGGCCGGCCGAGATCGCGGTCGTCGGCCCGCCCGGCGACGACCGCACCACGGCGCTGCACCGGATGGCGCTGCACGCCGCGCCGCCCGGCGCGGTGATCGCGCTCGGCACCGGCTCAGACGGTGACCGGGGCGACGGCGCGGGCCCGGTGCCGCTGCTGGCTGGCCGCGAGCCAGTCGACGGCGCGCCCGCCGCCTACGTCTGCCGGGACTTCGCCTGCCGGCTGCCGGTCACCGAGCCGGAGCAGCTGCGCGCTGAGCTGGCGCAGGCCGGCGGGGCCGCCGATTCTCCGGCCTGACGGCGGCCATTAACGCGAACGGCGGTATAGACAGCCGCGCGGCATTTGCGACATGGTGTATTAGTGCACGGCGTGGGCGAGGGCCGGGTCGACGAAGTCGGAGGACACTAGTGCAGCTGCCTGGAATGGCGCAGCTGCGCGTGGCGCGTCGCCTGGCGGTCCCGCTGGGCGCGGGCGTGGCGTTCCTGGCGCTGATGGCCGCGGCGGCGGGCGATGCGTCTCCGGCGGCGGCTTCGGCCACGGGCGGTGCGGTGCCGGCCGGCGTGCACGGCCCGGCCGGCGGCAGCGCGAGCAGCAGTAGCCAGAGCGGCGCCGGGGAGCCGGTGCTGCCCGGGCTGGCGCGTAATGGACCCTTGAATGTCGCGGTATCGCACTTCGGAAGGCCTCCGGCTACGCCCGCCATGCCCGCGCTGGGCAAGCTGCAGCCGGCCGACCTTTTCGTGATCGCGCCGACGACGCTCAGTCCCGCCGTGGCCGCCGCGGTCCGGCGGCTGGCCGGGGTGACCGCGGCGCTGCCGCTCGACGCGGCCCGCATCGACATGGACGGCAAGCTCACCGCGACGCTCGGGGTGGACCCGGCGGCGTTCCGGGCGTTCGCCGCGCGGCCGACGGCGCGCTCGGCCGGCCTGTGGCAGAACGTGGCCGCGGGCGGCGTGGCGCTCTCGTACACGATGGGCAAGCTGGACAAGGTGCCGATGGGCCGGGACGTGCGGGTGACCGGCCGCAAGGTCGAGGAGCTGCCGCTGGCCGGCCTGGGCACGGTCGGGATCGGCGGGGTCGACGCGGTGGTGTCGGACGGCGTGGCCCGCTCGCTCGGCATGCCCGCCGACAACGCGATCGTGATCAGCGCGCCGCACGCCGACCTGAGCACGCTCATCCGGCGGATCCAGAAGGTGCTGCCGAAGGGCGCGGCCGTCGCGCCGCTGGTGGCCCAGGCGTCGTCCGGCGACGCGGCCGCGTCGGGCTCGGCCGGCGCCACGGGCACGGCGGGGTCGGCCGGGCTGAGCCAGGCGCAGCTGATCAGGTTCCTGACCGCGGCCGAGAGCAGGCTGGGCATGCCGTACGTCTGGGGCGGCGACGGCCCGGACCAGTTCGACTGCTCTGGCCTGGTGCAGTGGTCGATGGCCCAGGCGGGCGTGGTGATGCCGCGGGTGGCCGCCGACCAGGCGCTGACCGGGCCGCTGGTGCCGGTCAGCCGGCTGACCCCGGGCGACCTGCTCTTCTACCACACCGATCCGACCGCGCCCGGCTACATCTCGCACGTGGCCATTTACCTGGGCGACGGCAAGATGCTGCAGGCTCCCGAGCCTGGCCTGGACGTGGAGGTCGTCCCGGCGTCGTTCGGCTCGGAGTTCGCGGGCGCCATCCAGGTGGACCCGAGGGTCGCGGCCGCCGTCGCCGCGGATCCGGCGGGCTGACCCGTCGGTTCTCAGACCCGGGCGTTCTCATACCCGGGTATGACACTCCCCAGCGTGACGACGGGGGACCACCCGGAGCCCTAGCGTGGGCCGCGTGAATCGCAGGAAGCCATTCTCCCACCGCCGCGGGCGCATTCCCAGACTCCGATTCCTGGTGCCCATCGCCGTGCTGGTGGTGGGCGGGTCCGTGGGCGCGTGGCTGTTCACGCGGTCCACGGCCGCGGCCGGTCCCTCCTACCGCCTGGTGCCGGTGACGAAGACCACCATGCGGCAGACGCTGTCGTCCAGCGGGACCATCGAGCCGGCCACGACCGGGACGCTCTCGTTCGCGGCGGCCGGCCAGGTCACCGCGGTCAAGGTGACGGTCGGGCAGCACGTGACCGAGGGCCAGGACCTGGCCACCATGGACTCCCCGACGCTGGTGGCGCAGGTGGCGCAGGCCCAGGCCACCCTGGCCGGCGACGAGTCGCGGCTGTCGGGGGACGAGTCGAGCGGCGCGTCCAGCACCCAGATCGACGCCGACCAGGCGGCCGTCAACGCCGACCAGTCGTCGCTGGACAGCGCGAACACCGCGCTGGCCGGGGCGACGCTCACCGCGCCGACCGACGGGATCGTGGCCACGGTGGGCTACACGGTCGGTGAACAGGTGAGCGGGTCCGGCGGCGGTTCGGGCGGGTCCGGCGGCTCGGGCGGGTCCGGCGGCGGCTCGGGCGGGTCCGGCGATGACGGCGGCGGGTCGGGCGACTCCGGCTCGGGCGGGTCCGGGGATTCCGGCGGGAGCGGCTCGAGCGGGTCCACCGACGAGATCACGGTGGTGAGCAGCAACGACGTGATCGACGCGAACGTGGACGCCAGCGTGGTCGACAAGATCAAGGACGGCGACCAGGTCGTGATCACGGCCCAGGGCGCGCCCGGCCCGGTCAGCGGCACGGTGGCCTCAATCGGCCTGACCGCGAACACGAGCTCCGGCGTGGCCACGTTCCCGGTGACCATCAACGTCACGGGCAGCACGAACGGCCTGTACGCGGGGGCGTCGGCCTCGGTCTCGATCATCTACAACCAGCTCACGAACGTCCTCGCGGTGCCGGCCGCGGCGGTACTCCCGGGCCCGGGCGGAAAGTCGTTCGTGACCGTGATGGTGCACGGCCGGCAGGTTCGGAAGGCCGTGTCCACCGGGCTCACCACGGGCGGGATGACCCAGATCACCGGCGGGCTGACCCCGGGCCAGCAGGTGGTCGTGAACATCGTCAGGTTCGGCGGGGCGCCCGGCCAGTTCGGTGGTACGGGCCGGAACGGGATCTTCATCAACGGCGGGCCGGGCGGGCCCGGCTTGAAGCAGATCATCGTGAACGGCGGCGGCTGAGCGATGAGCCTCATCGAGCTGACCGACGTCTGCAAGACCTACCGCACCGGCTCGCTCCAGGTGGCGGCGCTGGCCGGGATCACCCTCGGCATCGACGAGGGGGAGTACGTCGCGGTCATGGGACCGTCCGGCTCCGGCAAGTCCACGCTCATGCACATCCTGGGCTGTCTCGACGTGCCCACGTCGGGCCGGTACCGGCTGGCCGGAGAGGACGTTGGCGAGATGTCCGAGGCTCAGCTGGCCGACGTGCGCAACCGGCGGGTCGGGTTCGTCTTCCAGCAGTTCAACCTGCTGGCGTCGATGCCGGCCTGGCGCAACGTCGAGCTGCCGCTCACCTACCGGGGCGGCAGCCGGGCCGAGCGGCGCGACCGGGCCATCACCGCCCTGGGCCGGGTCGGCCTCGGGGACCGGGTCCAGCACCGGCCCGGCGAACTGTCCGGCGGCGAGCAGCAGCGGGTCGCGATCGCCCGGGCGCTGGTCACCGAGCCGGACCTGCTGCTGGCCGACGAGCCGACCGGCAACCTCGACTCGGCCTCCACCAGGGAGATCCTGGGCCTGCTGGACGAGCTGCACGGCGACGAGCGCACGATCGTGGTGATCACCCACGAGGCCGACGTCGCGCACCGCTCGCAGCGCACGGTGCGCATGCTCGACGGCCTGGTGTCGGACGACGCCCCGACCGCGGCGGTGGGCCGGTGAACTGGGCCCAGACGCTGCGGACCGGGCTGGAGGCGGTCCGGGCACACCGGCTGCGGTCGGCGCTGACCATGCTCGGCATCCTGATCGGGATCGCGGCCGTGATCCTCACCGTCGGGTTCGGCGAGGGAGCGTCGTCTGCGATCAAGGACCAGATCAACTCTCTGGGCACGAACCTGCTGATCATCACCCCGGGCAGCGCGACCAGCTCCGGCGGGGTGAACGGGCCGCTGGGTTCGGCCACCACCCTGACGGTGCAGGATGCCAACGCGCTCTCGTCCAGGGTCGTCGCGCCGGACATCGCGGCCGTGGCGCCGGTATCGCAGACGGTGGACACGCTGACCGCGGGCACCGCGAACTGGACGACCAGCGTGGTGGGCACCACCCCCAGCTGGCTGAAGGCCCGGGCCCGCACGGTGGCCGAGGGGAGGTTCTTGACCGAGGCCGACGAGAAGGACGTGGCCGACGTCACGGTGCTGGGCCCGGTGACCGCGAGCAAGCTGTTCGGGAACTCGGATCCGCTGGGCCAGACCGCCGACATCAACGGGCTGCCGCTGGAGGTCGTGGGCGTGCTCACGTCGGCCGGGGCGTCGGCCAGCGCCACCAACGAGGACGACCAGGCGCTGGTGCCGCTGACCACGCTGGCCCAGCAGATCGGCGGCGCCTCCCGCACGTCGGTCGGCACGATCTACGCCGAGGCCACCTCGCCGGGAACCCTGTCCGCCGCCTACCAGGAGGCGAACGCGCTGCTGCTCAACCTGCACGGCGTGAGCGCGAAAGATCCCGACTTCACCATCAACACCCAGCAGTCGCTGCTGTCCACGGCCGGCTCGGTCAACAAGACGCTGACCATCCTGCTGGCCGGGATCGCCGCGATCTCGCTGCTCGTCGGCGGCATCGGGGTGATGAACATCATGCTGGTCTCGGTCACCGAGCGGATCCGCGAGATCGGCCTGCGCAAGGCGCTCGGCGCCACGCCCCGGCTGATCCGGCGCCAGTTCCTGGTCGAGGCGTCGCTGCTCGGCCTGGCCGGCGGGGTGCTCGGCGCGGGCGTCGGCCTGGCCGGGGCGGTCGTGCTGCCGCACCTGGTCTCCAACGCGGTCGCCATCTCGCCCGCCGCCACCGTCGGCGCCATCGCCGTCGCCATGCTGATCGGCCTGGTGTTCGGCGTGTACCCGGCCGGCCGCGCCGCGCGGCTGGCCCCCATCGACGCACTCCGTACCGAATGAACTGGTGCACCGGGTGAGCCGGTGCACCGGATGAGGAGCCCCTGGCATGCGTAGTCGGGTATGGCGGATCGCCGCGCTGGTGGTGGGCGTGGCCGTGGTCGCGGCCGGTGCCGGCACGGCCTATGCGGCGATGTCCGCGTCCGGCCCGTCCTACCGGCTGGCCACCGCCGCCGCGGCGAACGTGACCGCCACCCTGCAGGAGGTGGGCACGCTCGAGCCGGTCAATCAGGCGAATGTCGCGTTCGCGGTGACCGGCACGGTCAAGTCGGTCGACGTGGTGCCCGGCCAGCACGTGACCGCCGGGCAGAAGCTCGGCTCGCTCGACACCACGGACCTCGAGGCCAGCCTGAACAGCGCCAAGGAGGGCCTGGCCAACGCGAACCTGCAGGTCAGCAGCGACCTGGCCAGCGAGGACAACGCGGGGTCGGGGTCGGGGTCCGGGTCCGGCGCCGGGTCCGGGGCTGGCGGGGGGTCCGGGGCTGGCGGGGGGTCCGGCTCGTCCGGATCCTCGCCCTCGTCGTCGCTGACCTCGGCGCTGCGGCCGCTGCAGCAGGCCGTGCTGGCCGGTCAGCGCCGGGTGGATGGCGCGCTGGCCCAGGCCAGGACCGCGCTGGCCGAGGCCAAGACGGCGTGCGCCGGACAGACCGGACCTGGCCCGGGACCGAGCCCCACGCCCACGCCGACTCCGACGCCCGCTCCCACGCCGACTCCCATGCCCACTCCGACGCCTACGTCAGCCCGCCAGGGCGGCCGGACGCCCGCCTCGGCCTCCACTTCGGCGTCCACCTCCGCCTCCGCCGCGGGCAGTTCCGGGTCCGGTCCGGCGCCCTCGGTCACGTGCGCCGCCGCGACGAGCCAGGTGCTGGACGACGAGACCGCGGTGCTGCGCGCCGAGCAGACGCTGTCCGGGCGGCTCACGGCGCTCGACCAGGCGCTGGCCAAGGCCATCGCCGGTGCCACGACCGGCGGGTCGGGCGCCGGCCAAGGCGGCTCCGGGACCGGCGGCACCGGCGGCACCGGCGGGACCGGCGGCGTCTCCGATGTCAGCCGCTCCGTCGGCAACGGCGAGACCGGCGGCACCGCCGGGGCCGGCGGGAGCGGCGGGAGCGGCGGAAGCGGCGGCGGGCCGGTGAGCGCGGCCCAGCTCGCCGCCGACCAGGCCTCGGCCGACGCGGCTGCGGCGCAGGTCACGGTGGCGGAAGCGAACCTGGCCGACGCCACGGTGGTCAGCCCGATCGCCGGCACCGTGCTCTCGGTCAGCGCGACCGTCGGCGAGACGGAGAGCGGCGACACCGCGTTCGTGATCGCCGGCCTGCACAGCTACCAGGTGGTGGCCGACGTCCCGGTGACCAGCATGCCGCAGCTCAAGGTCGGCGAGCCGGCCAGCGTGCGACCGGACGGGTCGAGTTCCGCGCTGTCGGGCACGGTGGTCTCGATCGGCCTGATCCCGGACTCGTCCTCGTCGCCGGCGACCTACCCGGTCACGATCGGCCTGGCCGGCCAGCCCGCGGGCCTGCACCCGGACGGGCTGGCCACCGTCACCATCACCACGGCCCACTCCGGCGGGGTCAGCGTGCCCACCTCGGCCGTGCACGGCTCGGGCAAGAAGGCCACGGTCACGGTGTACTCCCGCGGCAAGGCCCGGGCGGTCAAGGTGAAGATCGGCACCATGGGCCCGGTGATGACCCGGATCACCTCCGGCCTGACGCCCGGCGAGAAGGTGGTCCTGGCCAACCTCGATCAGCCGCTGCCCAACAACAACCCCAACACCGGCCCCGGCGGCCCCGGCGGTCCGGGCGGCGTTACCGTCTTTCAGCTCGGTCCGGGCCCCCACATCTTCCGCGGCGGCTGACTGCGGCCAAAACCAGGCGTCCCCGGGTGTAGCGCACGCCCGTGGCCGATGAATGTGAGACTCGTGCAGACCTGAGTGAACCAGATTCACATTGACTGGGTCCGAGGCCCGCGCAGTGGGTCCGAGGCCGCGCAGTGGGTCCGAGGCCACGCAGTGGGTCCGAGGCCCGCGCGGTCGCGGGCGAGAGGTCGGGGGCCGCGGGCTCGGCCGGGGGACGGGCGGGAGACGGCCGGGGGGACGGCTGAGTCACGGCTGGGCGGTACCGTCGGGAGGCTTGCGACGAGCGCGCCAAACGTGTAATCCTCATTACATGAGTACGGAGACGCCTGGGTCGCCGGCGGAGAAGCTCCGCGGCTGGTTCAGCGGCCGGATGCCGGCCGAGTGGTTCGACACGCCGCCTGAGATAACGCTCGACCGCGAGGAAATCACCGTCATCGGCGTTCTCCCGGTGCCGGATACCGCCGAGGGTGCCTCGGATGCGGAGCGCGCCGCCGCGGCCGAGGGCCGCAGCCGCAGGTTCCGTGAGGACACCCGGCAGCAGCGGATCGAGATCGCCCGCGAGGCCGAGCACCGGTTCGGCCGGAAGGTCTCCTGGGGCGTGATCTGCAACGAGAAGAAGGTGATGTTCACCACGTTCTCGGTGCCGGTCATGACCCGGCTGCGCCAGCAGGAACGCCTCGTGCTCGACACGCTGGTCGACGCCGGCGTGGCCCGCAGCCGCAGCGACGCCCTGGCCTGGTGCGTGAAGCTGGTCGGTGAGCACGAGGACACCTGGCTCGCCGACCTCAGGGAGGCTCTGCGCCACGTCGAGCAGGTCCGCTCGGAGGGTCCCGGGTCGTCCTGACCGCTCAGTCGGTGTCGTCCAGCTCCGCGGCGACGCGGTGGTGCGCCTGCCAGATCTCCTCGGGGAGGTTCGCGAACTGCGACAGGTGCTCCTCGCGGTGCTTCATCTCCTCCTTCCACCGGCGCATGTCGATGGTGAGGAGCGTCTCGAGTTCCTGCGGCGCGATGGAGATGTCGTCCAGGTCGAGCTCGTCCTTTTCCGGGACGATCCCGACCGGCGTCGGCCGCCCGCTGACCTCGCCGGCCTGCAGGCGCAGCAGCCACAGCAGCGGCCGCAGGTTCTCCCGGTAGCCCGGCCACAGGTAGTGCCCGTCCTCGGGGTCGCGCTGGAACCAGTTG
>Ga0335075_10009667_pt1 | contig 14677 bp, 8 predicted proteins | sample Lox_Sample_24_FD_206723 | JGI IMG/M metagenome (GOLD analysis project Ga0335075, IMG submission 206723) | Soil microbial communities from Loxahatchee National Wildlife Refuge, Florida, United States - Lox_Sample_2.4 | ecosystem: Environmental > Terrestrial > Soil > Wetlands | place: USA: Florida...
GGAACTACTCGGACCTGCTGGCGCTGGTGCCGGGATCGCGTCAGGCGCCGACGTCGGCGACCACGACCTCGGTGAACAGCCTGGTGCGGGCGGGCTCGTACAACGTGAACGGGCAGCGGAGCATGTTTAACAACTTCCTGCTGGACGGGCTGGACAACAACGCCTACGGCGAGAGCAACCAGGGGTTCGATAACCAGATCATCGCGATTCCGCCGGACTCGGTGGCGCAGTGGCAGGTGGTGACGAACAACGAGAACGCGGAGTACGGGCGCGGGTCGGGAGCCACGGTGAACGTGTCGTCGGCGAGCGGATCGAACCGGTACCACGCGACGCTGTACGAGTTTATCCGCAACACGGATTTGAACGCGGCGGGATTCTTCAAGCCGACGCTGGTGGGCAATTCGGGAAGCACGGTGCCGTTCGTGAAGCCGGCGTTCAACCGCAACCAGTTCGGCATGGATTTCGGCGGGCCGATCGTTCACGACAAGTTGTTCTTCTTCCTGGATTACGAGGGGTTCCGGCAGACACTGAAGCCGCTGACGGTGTATTCGCTGCCGACGCAGAATGAGCTGAACGGGATCCTGGTGGTGCCGGTGAAGAACCCGGTGACGGGGGTGACGTACGCGGCGAACACGGCGATTCCGTCGGGGGCGATCAATCCGCTGTCGGCGCAGATCATCACCTACTTCAAGCAGATCACGGCGCTGCCCATCAGCGGGCTGGCGTCGACGGGCCTGAACACCGACGACTACGCGTACGAGGCGCCGTTTACGGATAACTCGGACAAGGGCGACCTGCGGCTGGATTATCACCAGAGCGAGAACACGTCGTGGTTTCTGCGCATCAGCGACCGCAAGGAGACGGGCGTGAACTACCCGACGATCCTGGAGCCGCTGGATGGAACGCAGAACGGCACGCAGCGCATCCTGGACCAGCAGGTGGCGCTGGGGTATACGCACCTGATGGGATCAAACAAGGTGCTGGACGCGCGGCTGGGGATGTCGCGGACGAAGGCGGGCAAGTGGACGCTTTCGATCGGGCAGAACGACTTCAACATCCCCGGGCTCGAGGACGTGCCGACCTCGATTGAGGGCGGACTGCCGCAGGTGACGGTGACCAACTTCAGCATCTTCGGTCGGCAGACGACCAACCCGCAGTGGCAGGATCCGGCGCTGCTGGACCCCAAGGTGAATTTCACGTGGGTGAAGGGCAAGCACTCGCTGAAGTTCGGCTACGAGTTCGAGCGCATCTGGATGGCGGTGAACGACAACAACCCGCTGTACGGCGCGTATTACTACCAGGGCGGCTACAGCACGGTGAGCGGGGCGGCGGTAGCGGACAACTACTGGGCGGACTTCCTGTTCGGGGACACGAGCTCGTACTCGCTGGCAAACTACTTTGTGGCGCACCTGCTGCAGCAGACGCACGGCGTGTACGCGCAGGACGACTGGACGGTGACGCCGAAGCTGACGCTGAACCTGGGGCTGCGGTGGGAGTACGGATCGCCGTACTCGGAGCTGCACAACAACATTTCAAACTTCGACCCGACGACGCAGACGGTGCTGACGATTACGCCGGGAGCGACGGCGGGGAACGGGATTACGCCGGTGACGCCGGGAGGCGTGTACGGCAAGACGCTGATCGATCCCGACCTGACGGACTTTGCGCCGCGGATCGGATTTGCGTTCGGGGCCACGCCGAGGACTTCGATCCGGGGCGGGTTCGGGATCGGGTACGCGCATTACACGCGGGCGGGGTCGGGCGACATCCTGGGGATCAACGCGCCGCAGGCGCAGTTCGCCAACGTGACGCAGATTTCGCCGACGACCGCGAACCACTGCAGCACGCCGCTGCCGGCGGAGATTATTGCAGTGGGGACGACGACGCCGAGCTGCTACGCGACGGCGGAGCAGGGCTTCCCGTCGGGGCTGGTGAGCACGTTCAATCCGGCAACCGACAACATCACGTACATCCCGAAGAACCGGCGGGACAGCTACGTGGAGAACTACTACTTCGACGTGCAGCAGCAGCTGGCGAAGAACATTCTCTTCGACGTGGCGTATGTGGGCAGCCACGGCGTGCACCTGGAGGGATTCGACAACGCCAACCAGAAGAACCCGGCGAACGGGTTTGCGCGGCCGTACGCGAACTGGCCGAGCGACATTACGCAGGCGCTGAACGAGTTCTTCTCGAACTTCAACGCGCTGCAGGCGCGCTACCAGCAGCAGCTGGTGGGCGGGCTGACGCTGCTGAACTCGTTTACGTGGGAGCACTCGCTGGACAACGCGTCGGCCTCACTCGAGGGCAACACGCCGTCGCCGCAGGACGCCAACAACATCACGGCGGACTACGGGCAGTCGGACTACAACCTGCCGCTGGCGAACATCACGAGCCTGGTGTACGAGCTGCCGTTCGGGCGGGGGAAGCAGTTCCTGAACGGGATCAACCCGGCGGAGAACGCGGTGCTGGGCGGCTGGCAGGTGAGCGCGATTAACACGATGCAGGCGGGGACGCCGTTCAACCTGGTGTACTCGCCGAAGTCGTCGACGGCGGTTTCGCCGCAGATCGCGGCGACGTATCGCGGGGCGAACGAGTACCGGCCGAACGTGGTGGCGGGCGTGGCGCCGACGCAAGGGCGGTCGGTGCGGCTGGCGAACACGGGCTACGTGCAGTATGTGAACCTGGCGGCTTACACGCTGCCGGCGACGTCGAGCGGGACGACGCTGCTGAGCCCGTTTGGCAACGCATCGCGGAACCCGGGGCGGACGCCAGCGTTCTACGAGACCGACATGAGCCTGAACAAGACCTTCAGCACTCCGGTGGAGAGCATGAAGGTCGAGTTCCGGAGCGAGTTCTACAACCTGTTCAACCATACCAACCTGTATCTGCCTTCGAGCGGACTGGGCGGCACGCTGGGCCAGGCGCCGACGAGCGGCGGCGTGATCTCGAGCACGTTCGAGCCGCGTATCGTGCAGTTCGGGCTGAAGGTGATTTACTAAGGCGCCGTTTACGCTACCAGGTAGTGGTGTTCCGCTGCGGCACGCAAATGCTGCGTGCCGCAGCGGAAGGTTGAGGGCTGGGGACAATCTCTCCGGATTTCGTCGTCGCTCCTACTACAGTCTCGAAAGGCGTCCGCACCGCACACTGGCGAGTCAAGGGAGGCTCAATAGGCGCTTAATTTGGAGGAACCCGTCCCTTGGAGGCTGGAGTCCCATTCATCTTGCGGGAGTCGCGACGCGGCTATTGATTCGTGCAAGAGGGGTGTCCTGGCGCAGTCCCTGCGGGACTCCGTACAAATTCACTGATACCGTTTCCCCACGCTAAAGCGCGGGGCTAAATAACCCTGCGCCTCCGGCGCGCTTACCAGGACGTTATGTATGCAGTAGTCAATCAAGCCGTGCGCTTTCAAAACGCAGACTTAACCAGAGCTTTCATAAGCCATTCCACAGCGGGATCGAAGGGCGCTGCAGAGGGCGGAGATGCTCATGAAGGGCAGGAAATCAGCGGGCCCGGTAGTTCTGCGCGTAGGTATCCCGGGGCAGGCCGAGGCTGCGCGCCTTGCGTGCGAGCGCGTACGCCGCATCACGCTGGAGCATGCCGCCGATGGTGACCAGCCAGGGCGCTCTGCCGGTGGGCGAGAAGATCGCCGGCTGAAGCCCTGGATGCCGGCGCGCCAGCGAGGAGGCTTTGTTCTGTGCCTGGTCCCGGCGATTGTATGTGAAGACCACCACGCGCCAGTCGAGGCTGGACTGCGGACCGGCATGTGGTGCGGGTGCGGCCGGCGAGAGGGTTATGCTGGGCGGCGCGGGTGCCGGCTGGGCGTTGACGGCGCCGGCCTGGGCGGAGACCGGCGGCACGGCGGCGCCGGCACGATGGTTGAACAAGCGGTGCAGGGCGAACCAGCCGACAAGAACCACGCCAAGCAAGAGAGCAACCGCAGCCAGCCAGCGGCGTAGGTCGTGCTCCGAGATTCCGAAGATCACCGGCAATTCCATTGGCCCCGGCCGGTTCGGCGGCAGCCCGGCGCGTGCTGCGCGGACCGGACCAGGCGATGCGGACCGGTCGAGCTCCGGCTCGGGCGGGGCGGGCTTATCGGACGGGGGCACGGGGGAGACGCGGCGGGTGCTGCCGGACGCGGACACAGAACTGGCTTGCGCTGCTGGCGCGGAGCTCCGGATGCTTGCAGCATCCGGTGGGGTGGCCTTTTGCGGCTGCGGCTGATGAGGATCGCGCTGGCCAAGCGCGGCTTTGATCCCGGCGAGGCCCCAGCTTCCGCTCATGCTGTTGCGCCAGATCTCGTCGAACGGCGCCGGCAGCGAAGGCTCGCCCTGCGCGAGGGAGCCCCCGGAGACACCGAGCAGGACCTGCGTGAGCACGACGGCGAGCCCCTGGGCATCGCGGCGGCGTGCCTCGACGCCGGCTTCCCCTTCAGGAGCCTCGCGAATGCAGTCGCTGCGCAGCCTGACTTGATCGCCGACGGCGTAGATGTTCCGCACCTCAACGTGTTCATGGACGAAGCCGTTCGCGTGCAGAGTCTCGAGAGCTGAGGCGACGCTGAAGCCGATCTGGGAGGCGTCGGCGGGGGAAAGATGTCCCTGCTGCAGCACCTCGCCCAGGTTGGCGTCAACCCGCTCGAAGACGGCATAGACGGCGGTGACATCGTCGATCTGGGTGTGAAACTGGCCGAAACGATCGATGCGCAGGAAGTTGGGATGGCCGAGCGCCTGAACGCCGCGCCAGCGCGCCAGGATCTCGTCCTCGTCAAAGTGGCATTCGATGATGCGGATAAGAACGGATTCGCCGTTTTCGTTGCTGGTGGAAAAGAACGCGCTGCGCCCTTCAGGCTGCAGCAATTTTCTCAGGGGAAAGGAGCTGTCGATGGTGACGCCTTCATACTCCGTCCACAGACTCATGGGGATGACTCCGAAGCTCAAGATTTCATTCCCAAGGCAATGCAAGGCGGGCAGGAAACCAGATAGATATTGCCGGGTGAGACGCGGGTGCGTACGAAGCGGCCCTATAGTGTGAGTCTACTACCGGATGCGTTCACGCTGACGGTGTGGTCCTGTGAACAAGCCGTCCTTAAAGAGCGACACGCGGGGCGCATCCGCCGGGAACGGGAGGGGCAACGCGCGATTTTTGACGGACTACTCCTGGTTGGAGGGCTCGAGGATGGGGCCGAGGGAGCCGGGGTTGTCGCCGAGCTCGGGATCGACGCGGAAGGGCCAGACGAGGGGATTCATCTCGGTGGGCGAGAGGACTTCGACGAGGGCGTACTCGCCGATGAGGAGGTTGCTCTGGGGCGTGACGCGGAGCCATCGGCCGCCGGGCATGACGGTAACTTTGGCGGGGATGACGTTGGGATCGCCGACGATGGCGTCATTGGAGGCGACTTCGACAGGGCCGAGGAAGCGCATGGCGATCCGCTCGTCGAGATGGACGAGGGCGAAGCGGGACTGTGCGGAGTGGGCGCCGTATTTGCGGTCCTTGATGGACTGCTCGCTGACGGTCTTGACGGTGATGGGATTGGAGAGGACAGGCTCGACGGCGTCGGCGGCGTGGGGCACATCGAGGGAGAGGAAAAAGGCTGGGTCGTTGACGTGGAGGTGCACCTTGGCGTGAGCGCCGTTGAGCTCGAGGCGGAAGCGGCCGCCAGCCATGGGATTGAGAGTGGGCTGGCCGTGGCGAACCTTGGCGTCGAGGTCGACGTCGGTGGGGCTGAGCTCGACGAGCTCGGGAGCGCCGTTGTAGGTGTCGAGGACGAAGACGCCGTCCTGGTCGGGGAGCTCAAGGCCTTTGGCGACCTGGGGCATGCGGGCCAACTGGTCGGCGCGCTCGGCGCGCTCCTCATTGTCGAGGGTCTCGGCCTCCTTCATGGCGGGCGAGGTCTCGTTGGCGGGGGCGGGGGAGTGGTCGCGCTCCCATTTGCGGGTGGCGTCCCAGTCGACGAGGCTGGCGGGGATCTCCTCCCAGTCGTCGCGCTCGGAGGAGTAGAAGCGGACGCGGTCGCCGAGGATCTGGTACTGGGTGACCATCTGGTAGCTGCCGTCTTTGAGGATGAGGCGGTGGTTGCGGGTGAGGCCGGGCAGATCGGGCTTGAGGGTCATGGGGGTCTGGCTGGCGCGGCTCTGGTCGGTCATGCCGTCCTGGGGCTGGCTCTGGTTTTGACCCTGGGCCTGGGAGCTGGTTTGGGAGTGGCCTGGGGTTTGAGCGCTCGCGCAGAGTGCAGCGGCGGCCAAGACCGCGCCGGCCGCCAGAGGCCGAAGAAGACGAAAGCGGCTCATGGCAACACAGTTTAGACGAAACGGAGCCGGCAGGGTGGGTGCGAGTTGCTGCAGCGGTGGGAGGTTTGCGTAACCCGGGACCGGGGCCGGGCGTCAAATCTTGTGTATTCTTTAATGAAGGACTGGTGTATTGAACCGCGGGCGAAGACATTTTCGGTGGATGCGGAGCGGCGAGGCGGGTTTTTTGCCTGTGGCCGGGATCATCTGCGTTCTGCAGATTGCGCTGCTCGGGTTCATCCAGGTAGCGCACGTCCACGAGGTGGGCGCCGACGCCAGTCACTGCCCGCTGTGCGTCCTGCTGCACTCGGCGGCGCCGATGACGGCGACGGCCGCGGTGGTGGTGCTGGTCCGGATGGAGTTTGCGGCGCGCGTTTTCAAAGAGCGCGCGCTGGTTCGCTACTGGCATCCCAAGCTCTTCACGCGCCCGCCTCCTGTCGGCTGCTGAGCACTCTTTCCGGGCATTCGTACAGCACGGTTGCAGCGAGCCATCGTCTTCACTCTCATTGGGGTCTTGAATCGAGGCCTTGAAACGAGACGTTGAGACGAGATGCTCCCGCATACCCGCACACCGGCAACCCAATTCGGAAAGAGACGCTCCCGCACTGAAGATGCCGTGGCATGGGCCGCGGTTCGCGTTCTCGCATCTTTCAGCCATTTTTCAGGAGCCTGTCATGACGTTCTATCGACGCGCTATCGCGCGGGTACTTCCCCTGGCCGTAGCTGCTCTCGCGGCCCTTCCCGTCTTCGCGCAGACCGGCAATGCCGGAACCGTGCACGGTACCGTCACCGATCCCTCGGGAGCCGTCGTTCCCAACGCCACCGTTCACATTTCAAACGCCATCAGCGGCTACGAGCGCACCACCACCACGGACTCCACCGGCGGGTACAGCTTTCCCAACGTTCCCTTCAACCCCTACCGCATCGGAGTGACCGCGCACGGCTTCGCACCGTTGACGGAGAACACCGGTGTCGATTCGGCGGTGGGAACCAAGCTCGACCTCAAGCTGCAGATTGCCGGCAGCAGCCAGACAGTCACCGTGGAGTCGCGGGGCCCGATGGTCGAGGACGATCCCACCTTCCACGTGGACGTGGACCGCGACCTGTTCGACAAGGTGCCGCTGGAGAGCCAGTCTTCCGGCCTCAGCGCGCTCGTCACCGAGACCTCTCCCGGCGTAGCCGCCGATTCCAACGGCCTGTTTCACGGCCTCGGCGACCACGCGTCGAACTCTTTCAGCATCGACGGGCAATCGATTACCGACCAGCAGAGCAAAGTCTTCTCCAACCAGCTCCCCGTCAATGCCGTACAATCCCTTGAAGTTATCTCCGGTGCGCCTCCAGCCGAGTATGGCGACAAAACCAGTCTCATCATCGTTGCCACTACGCGCTCCGGACAAGGGATTACCACTCCGACCGGCGATATCTATGCCTCCTATGGCTCATTTGGATCGGCGACCGGGGGCTTCGATCTCTCTTATGGCAAAAAGAACTGGGGCAACTTCATTGAGGGCGACGGATTGAACACGGGACGCTTCCTCGATCCGCCGGAGTTTACCGTCTTTCACGACAAGGGCAACGAGGAGAATTTCTTCGATCGAATCGACCGCACCTTCACCTCGACCGATTCGATCCATGTGGACCTGAACTACAGCCGCTCCTGGTTCCAGACGCCGAACAGCTATGACAACCTGAATGTGCAGAACATAACTGCCGGTGGGGCAACTGCCAATCCGACTTTTGGCAACGTTGGCAACGCCGACCAGCACTCCAAGATCAACACCTTTAACATTTCACCCACGTACACGCGCGTGACCAGCCCCAACTCTGTACTCAACTTCGGCGCCTGGGTCAGAAAAGACTTTTATAACTACTATCCGAGCGGCAACCCGCTGGCCGATGAAGGCGCGCCCAACGAGCAGACCTCTTCGATCTCCCAGAACCGCACGCTCATGAATGTCGCAGTGCACTCCGACTGGTCGTATGTGAAGGGCGTCAACAATGTCAAGATCGGCGTTGAATACGAGCAAACGTTCCTTCGGGAACATGACAGCCTGGGGATCGTCAATCCGACGTATAACTCGCCCTGCGTGGATGTGAACGGTGATCCGCTGCCGGGCTATTCGGATCCCTCGCAATGCAACGGGGTAACCTCTTTCTCCAATGACCCATCGGTTGGCGGAAACTACCAGTCGGTTCTGGAGCCCTATGACCTCACACGTGGCGGAGCGGAGTATGCATGGTTCGGCCACACCGATGTGAAACAGCTTGAGACCTACGTTGAAGACATAATCAAGGCCGGCAACTGGAGCATGAACCTTGGTCTTCGCGGCGACGTCTATAACGGCCTGGCGGTCAAGAGCGAAGTGGAGCCCCGGCCGGGCATCGCCTACCACGTGCAACGAACCAACACCGTGCTCGCCGTTTCCTACGCTCGCACGATGGAGACGCCGTTCAACGAGAACCTGGTGCTGTCCAGCACCGGCTGCGCAGATCCGGTGTTGAACCCGCTGCTTCTATGCAATCCGGGCCTCGTAGGCATCTTACGCCCGGGCTGGCGCAACGATTTCCATGCCAGCTTCGAACAGGGCTTCGGCAAGAAGCTGCTGGTGGGTGGTGAGTACATGTGGAAGTACACGCATGGCGCTCACGACTTCAGCGTGCTGGGAAATACGCCCATCACCTTCCCCGTTGACTGGCATAACTCCAAAATCCCCGGGTTCGCCATTCACGCGGAGTTAGCGGAGACGCATGGATTCACCGCTTACACCGTGATGTCGTCGGTGGCGGCGCGGTTCTACCCGCCTCAAATCGGTGGGGCCGGCACTAATACGGGCGTCTCTCAGGGAACCCAGTATCCCTTCCGCATCGATCACGATGAAAAGTACAACCAGACCACGCACCTGCAGTACACCGTGCCTGGGAATCATTGGGCAGGCGGGCTCTGGGGCGGCTTTAACTGGCGCTACGATTCGGGCCTCGTGGCCGGCGCGGTTCCTTGCTACAACGCCACCGGCGACCCGAACAGCCCTTGCGGAACTTTCACTACGCCTGCCGGCCTGCCGGGAGTCGACCTGAGCGGCCTTACCTATGACGAGCAGTTTGAAATGGGTTTGAGCTGCGACGGAGTGAAGGCCACGCCCTACTCTGGCTTCTCCTCCTGCGACAACGCGGGATACAAGTCCAACCTGGTGCAGATTCCTGCGCCTAACACCGAGAACGACGACCACAATCCGCCTCGGGTCGCGCCCCGCAACCTCTTCGATGCCACCATCGGCATGAACAACATCTTTCATGCCGACAAATTCAAGACGAACCTCGACCTCACAGCAATCAACGTGACCAACAAGTACGCGCTGTATAACTACCTGTCCACGTTCTCGGGCACGCACTACGTGACTCCGCGGGCGCTGACGGCGAGGGTGACATTGAACTTCTGAGCCGGGGCTGAGAGGCTGCGCCGGAGTTGCAAGAAGGGCAGGCTGCAATGGCCTGCCCTTTGATTTTTGGGATCGTGGACGGACTTAGCCGCTCTTCAGCGCTGAGAGGTAGGTGGAATAGATTTCATCTCCGAAGCAGGCGAAGATCACTCTCTCGATGGCGGGATTGGCCTCAAGTTCGGCGAGGGTTTCGCGGATGGCGATGGCGACGGCGCGGTCGACGGGGTAGCCGTAGATGCCGCAACTGATGGCGGGGAAGGCGATGGTGCGGATACGGTGCTCGCGGGCCAAGGCGAAACACCAGCGATAGCAGCTCGCGAGGAGCTCCGGTTCGTTGTGGTTGCCGCCGTTCCAGACTGGACCGACGGTGTGGATGACGTGCTTCGCCGGGAGGCAGTAGCCGCGGGTGATTTTGGCCTGGCCGGTCTTGCAGCCGTGGAGGGTGAGGCATTCTTCATAAAGTTCGGGCCCGGCGGCGCGGTGGATGGCGCCGTCCACGCCGCCTCCGCCGAGGAGGGAGTTGTTGGCAGCGTTGACGATGGCGTCGACGGCGAGGATGGTGATGTCGGTTTTCAGGATTTCGATCCGGTCCAATTTCACCTCCTGCTCCGCCGCGCAGTTGACCTGGCGCGCCGAGGCGGTTCGGGGCAGATCCAGCGAGTGGTTACCTTTCGCTGTCAAGGACCTGCATCTGGCGGGGGTCGTAGCGGGTGCCGGCGACGGCGTGGGCGGGGACGGCCGATTCGAGCTCCGCAATCTCCTCCGCGGAGAGTTTTACGTCGAGGGCGGTGAGGCTTTCGGCGACATGGGCGCGGGTGCGGGAGCCGATGACGGGCACAAGTGAGCTGCCTTTGGCCAGCACCCAGGCAATCGCCAACTGGACCTGTGTGATTCCCCTGGCGGAGGCGATCTCGCGGAGGCGGGAGACGAGTTGCTGGTTGCGGGTGAGGTTTTCGCCCGTGAAGCGGGGGAGATGGGCGCGGAAGTCGCTGGCGGCGGAGGGTCGCGAGCCGGAAAGCAGGCCGCGGGAAAGCGCGCCGTAGGTGGTGGCGGCGATGCCGAGTTCTTTGAGGAGGGGGAAGATGGCGGTTTCAGGGCCGCGGCTGAGGAGGGAGTACTCGATCTGGAGGTCGGCGATGGGGTGGACGGCGGCGGCGCGGCGGATGGTTTCGGGACCGACCTCAGAGAGGCCGATGTGGCGGACGTAGCCGGCCCGGATGAGGTCGGCGATGGCGCCGATGGTCTCTTCGATGGGGACTTTGGGATCGAGGCGGGCAGGACGGTAGATGTCGATGTAGTCGACGCCGAGGCGCTTGAGGGAGTAGGCGAGCGCGGTTTTGACGGCGGCGGGACGGGCGTCGTAGCCGAGCCAGGCGCCGTCGGGGCCGCGCTGGGCGCCGAACTTTACCGAGAGGAGGACGCCCTCGCGGCCTAGGCGGAGGGCGCGGCCGATGAGCATCTCATTGTGGCCCATGCCGTAGAAGTCGCCGGTATCGAGGAGATTGATGCCGGCGTCGAGGGCGGTGTGGATGGTGGCGATACTCTCGTTTTCGTCGGTTGCGCCGTACATGCCGCTCATGCCCATGCAGCCGAGGGCGAGGGGGAAGACTTCAGGACCGGTTTTGCCCAGCTTTCGGGAAGCGGTTGCAGTCGTTGTCATGGGTTGGTTCATCCTCCACAGACTGGATCGTAGCTCTCTCAGTTTCTAATGGCAAGTAGGCACCTTTTTATTCTATACTTACCCGATGGATACCGTAAGATCGCCTTATACCGAGATTCTAAAGAGTCCTGGCTGGGAGTTCGGTCGGGAGATTCTCGACCTGATCGCCGACAAGTGGACACTGCTGGTGATCGAGGTGCTTTCCGAGGCCCGAGAGCTGCGCTTCACTCGCCTTGAGGAGCAGATCGGAGGCATTAGCCAGAAGATGCTCACCAAAACACTGCGCCAAATGGAGCGATACGGGCTGGTCACCCGGATCGTGCACCCGGTGATTCCGCCGCACGTCGACTACCGCATTACGGAGCTTGGCGAGAGTCTGGGGGAGGCTGTCTGCGGCATCTGGGAGTGGAAGGAGGCCAACCAGGAGCGCGTCACTGCCGCACGCAATGCCTACGACGCGAGAGCGAGCAGAAAGTAAGAGGGTTAGCATCAGTTTCCTGCGGGCTTTCCTCAGCCCACGGCATTTATCGGTTTCTTCCCACCGCATTCTCTGTCATACTTGATTGTGCCCACCAGGTACGTCCAATCACAACAATTCAACGCAGAGGGTGCATCGATGTCGGCAAAGTATGTCTTTGTGACGGGGGGAGTTGTATCCAGTTTAGGCAAGGGACTGGCGGCGGCCTCGATCGGCTGTCTGCTGGAGAGCCGCGGGCTGCGGGTGAACCTGATGAAGTTCGATCCGTACCTGAACGTCGATCCGGGGACGATGTCGCCCTTTCAGCACGGCGAGGTGTTTGTGACCGACGACGGCGCCGAGACCGACCTGGACCTGGGCCACTACGAGCGTTTCACCCACGCGCCGCTCTCGCGGGACAACAACCTCACGACGGGGCGAATCTACGAGCAAATTATTTTGAAGGAGCGCCGGGGCGACTACCTGGGCAAGACGGTGCAGGTGATTCCGCACGTGACCAACGAGATCAAGAACGCGATGCGCAAGGTTTCGTCGAACGGCGCCGATGTGACGATCGTGGAGATCGGCGGGACGGTGGGCGATATCGAGTCGCTGCCGTTTCTGGAGGCGATCCGGCAGATGCGGCAGGAGCTGGGGCGCGAAAATACGGTGTTTGTGCACTTGACGCTGGTGCCGTGGATTGCCGCGGCGCAGGAGTTGAAGACCAAGCCGACGCAGCACTCGGTGAAGGAGCTGCTGTCGATCGGAATCCAGGCCGATGTGCTGCTGTGCCGGTCGGACCGGGCGATGAGCCGGGAGATCAAGCAGAAGATCGCGGCGTTCTGCAACGTGGAAGAGAAGGCGGTGATCGGCGCGCGCACCGTTCCGTTCATCTACGAGGTGCCCCTCGGCTTTGCGCAGGAAGGAGTGGATACGCTGATCCTGAGGTATCTCCACAAGGAGGCGCCGGAGGCGGACTTAGGGAGGTGGCGCGAGTTAGTCGAGCGGTGCTATCACCCCAAGGATGAGGTTTCCATTGCTATCGTGGGGAAGTATGTGGAGTACGAGGACAGTTATAAGTCGCTGAAAGAGGCGCTGACTCATGGAGCTATCTCGCAGAATCTCAAGTTGAATCTTACCTGGATCGAAGCGGAGGGGCTGGAGTCGAAGAGCGCTGATGACCGGAGTTACGAGGCTCAGTTAGAAGGGTTTGACGGGATCCTGGTGCCGGGAGGGTTCGGGAAGCGCGGGATCGAGGGGATGCTGAATGCGATCCGCTACGCGCGGGAGAAACAGGTGCCCTATTTCGGAATCTGCCTGGGGATGCAGACGGCGTGCATCGAGTTTGCGCGCAACGTATGCGGATTGAGGGACGCGAATTCGAGCGAGTTCGACCCGGCGAGCCAGCACCGCATTATTTATAAGCTCCGCGAACTGCTGGGCGTGGAGGAGATGGGCGGGACGATGCGGCTGGGCGCGTGGACGTGCATCCTGCAGGAAGATTCGCTGGCGGCGAGGGCGTATGGGGCGACGGAGATCAGCGAGCGGCATCGGCACCGGTACGAGTTCAACCGCGAGTACGAGGCGCTGCTGACGGGAGCGGGGATGCGGCTGAGCGGGACGACCCCGGACCAGACTTATGTGGAGATTATCGAGTTACCGGACCATCCTTACTTTCTGGGCTGCCAGTTCCATCCGGAGTTCAAATCGAAGCCATTGGAGCCGCACCCGCTGTTTCGGGAGTTTGTGACGGCGAGTTATAAGAACCGGCAGACAAAAGCGGCGGGCGCGGAGGACGACGCGCAACCCTTGACGGATGCAGCTATCTCCGAAAGCGTGCGGGCATAAGGGGCTATTCGCGGACGCTGATGCCGAGGGCCTTCATTTTTCGATAGAGGTGGCTGCGCTCGAGGCCGAGCAGCTCGGCGGCGTGGCTGATGTTGTTGCGGGCCTCTTCGATCTTCTTGAGGATGTATTCACGCTCGTAGGCGTCGCGGGCCTGCTGCAGGGAGGAAAACTCTTCGGCGGCGCGGGCTGCGGACTTGTGCGAGAGCGGGGGCAGGTACTTGCGCTCGATGCGCAGGATGCGGGGATTGAGGATGAGGACGCGCTCGATGACGTTTTTGAGCTCGCGGACGTTGCCGGGCCAGCGATACTCGGAGAGGGCTTCGAGGGCGTCTTCAGCGATTTCCATGCGGGGGCGGCCGTACTGGCGGCCGAATTCGGAGAGGAACTCGCGCGCCAGCGGGGGGATGTCCTGCCGGCGCTCGCGCAAAGGCGGCACGAAAAAGGGCACGACGTTGAGCCGGTAGAAGAGGTCTTCGCGGAAGTTGCCCTTGGCGATCTCTTCTTCGAGGTCCTTGTTGGTGGAGGCGATGAGGCGCACGTCGACGCGAAGGGGCTGCGTGCCGCCGACGGGTGTGAAGAGCTGATCGTCGAGGGCGGAGAGCATCTTGGCCTGGGTCTTGAGGCTCATGTCGCCGACTTCGTCGAGGAAGAGGGTGCCGCCGTCGGCGCGCTCAAGGGTGCCGCGCTGCTCGGGCGGACCGCCGGGCTGCACGCCGTGCCGGTAGCCGAAGAGCTCGGCTTCAATGAAGGCCTCGGGGATGGCGGCGCAGTTGAGCTCGACGAAGACGCGGTCGCGGCGAAGGCTTTCCGCGTGGATGGAGTGGGCGATGAGCTCTTTGCCGGTGCCCGATTCGCCGTAGATGAGAACGCGGCCATTGGTGGGGGCCATGAGGCGAATCTGCTGGCGGAGGGCCTTGACGGGGACGCTTTCGCCGGTGAGCACCGAGGCGGCGCTGAACTGGCGCTTGAACTCCTGATTTTCCGCGCGGAGGCG
>Ga0335075_10009668_pt1 | contig 14677 bp, 11 predicted proteins | sample Lox_Sample_24_FD_206723 | JGI IMG/M metagenome (GOLD analysis project Ga0335075, IMG submission 206723) | Soil microbial communities from Loxahatchee National Wildlife Refuge, Florida, United States - Lox_Sample_2.4 | ecosystem: Environmental > Terrestrial > Soil > Wetlands | place: USA...
AATTCGGGAGGGGACTACGTGAAGAAAAATTTGATCGCGATCATCGCCGCGGCAGCGCTGCTCGGAGCAAGCATGGAAACAGCGCTGGCTCAAACAGCCAACGCTACTCGGCCCATTCAGCTGGCTCAAGGCGAGAGCGGGGGCGCGACGTCTGGCGGTGCCGCTTCGGGCGGAGCGGCGAGCGAAGCGCCCGCTCCGGCAACACCTGCGCCCGCGCCCGTAGCACCGGAGGCGCAAGCACTCCCACCCGGACCGCCGGCAGGGCCCGAAGCGCCCGTCTTTGCGGTAAATCCCTATATAATCGGGGGAGCCGTCATTGCCGGGGCCGTGATTTGCGCGCTGGTATGTTTCAGCAACTCCAGCAGCACGACAACGACATCCAGTCACTGAAATCGCAGGAGCTACTCGTTCGAATTGCTGGCAGGCTTAGGTCTCTCCCGGGATCGATGTACGGCTGCCTGCCAGCATAATTTCCCGCCGTTGCCGACGAGCAACGGCGGGAAATTTCGCGTCGAATACAATTTAATTCAACCTCACCGTTTCGTCCCCGTGCTCCGCGCGGAAGTAACAGTTTGCGCGCCACGAGCATGCGCCCGTGATCGCCGGTGCTCGGCGCTGGCAGCGGAACAGTTCGGGGCGATGCCACGGTGAAGAAGGAAAAGGGATCGCAGCGCAGATTTCTCTTTTTGTGTCGGTACGTGGAATAAACAGCTCTGATCAATCGTCTTGAGCTCGTAACGATACGCTGGTCGGTTGACGGCGCCGATTTGGGACTTGGCAGCGACCGCGCCAATTGCCTCCTATGTGTTTTCTTCCACCACCCAGAATGGTCAAATCGGCGAACAGGGTGCCGTCGATTATATCGAAGGAGGCGAATCTTACGATGCGGACGATGCAAAGTTCGTCGAGCAGAGCAGCTGCTGACACATGCTGATGGAACGCAGCGTGCACCGTCGGAGTACTCCCGCTTCGGCGGGGGTTTTCCTTTTGCCATTACGGGGGCTGCTAGGGATAGACCAAAGTAACGGAGGTACTGACATCGCTGTTACCGATGACAATGGACGCGGCGTTGAAGGAAGGGGCGCTGAAAAATCGCCGCGCGTTATTGCCGAAGCCGTACCCTTCGACGGGAATATCGAGAAAGTTCCGATCGAGATGGCCGTTGTCATTTTCGTCATGGATCACGGCGATTGCGTAGCGGCCCGGCTTCAGTTGCGTAAAAACGGTGCTCTGCGAGCCAACTTGCGCCCTGATCGAGCAGCCGACCAAGCGTCCGCTGTCGGGAGTGAGCCCGCCTCTCGATCCGTTGGCGATCGCGCGCGCGAAGCCCGCCGGGTCCTTGTAGAGCGCGATCAGAATCTCGCCTTTGTCGGAGCGAATGCCATTCACCGTCACTCGCAACTCCGCCGCAATAGCGGGAAGCACCGACAGGCTGATCAGTAAAAGCGTAACCAGCAGTTGTCGAACCACGGCCTCTACGCCCTCTGCTGTTCTTCCACCGTGATCACGCCCAACCTCAACCCCGATGGTGCGCAGCGCATCCTCGGCCATTTCACGGCGCAGGGCGAGGGGTATTTTGTCGAGCGGCGTGCTCGCGTCGGCCCCGAATTTCGCGATGATCAGCTTCAAGAGCAGCGCATGACATCGAAGCGGAAATTCAGTGGCCCGGTTTGAGATTCCGAAATCTGCACTCCTGGGATAGGCGGAGCGGGGGCGCGCGGTGAGCCTTCCGGTAGGCTGGTGCGCCCTCGCCGGCCTTTGGGGGCTCCCGCCTCGACGAGGGCGCGAACGCGCTGTCCACGCGGTCGCAGACACCGTAGGCTTGTCGCTGGTCGGGCACAATCATGGAAACCAAACGGACGCGCGCGGCCTGATCGAAGTTGGTCTTGGAGCGACAGCGACGGCTTGCGCGGGTGAACGGGCAGCAGATCTCGAGGGAACCGCCTCCCGGCGATTGACGGGACGCGCAATTCTGTCACTGTCGTCCGCGATCCCGAAAGGTCGACCTCAACTGGCGGGATGACGGGGGTTTCTTGGCTATATTGATGATGAAGGCTCACTATCGCGGGTTCGAATACGCAATCCATTCTGTAGAAACTGAGTGGATTTGGAACGCTTGCCCCAAAAAAGTGACCGGCCTTTCGGTGATACAGGGCACGCTCAACGGCACTCAAAGCGACGCCATGAGGGAATGCCTCACCGCAATAGACAAAGCGCTGGACGGATGAACCATCGTGGCTGGGCTGACCTTATGCTGCTGATAATTACCCGCCGAAGTCCACGGACGGGCCGCGCATTGGGAGGCGTGAAAGGCGAGTCTTAAACAATGGCCGGCATCAAAAATGGTCGTTCGCCAGCACAAGCTTGGGGCTTGTGGCCGTAGTCTTTGATAATCCGTGCAGGTAACGGCAATCTTTTGCCACGCCTCAGCGACGTATAGCCGATAGTCACGGCTATGACCGTCAGCATACGTTGCCCTCGTTCGCGTGGTTTCTGGGCTTGGCTGATGGCGTGATCGATGCAGTCTTGCATGGCATGCACTCCCGTTTTGAGCGGGAGCGCGGGCGCCGTCTTGAAGAATGCCTCAGAGGTCTCTCAAACGCCAGCGGCTCGGATGGGGCTGGCGACGTCCTGGTTAACGCCCTGCGCGCCGTGCCGTCCAGATCGAATCCACCAATCGGCCGCGATGCGCAACGTGGTGATCCGGTGCGAAAAGCGCCGCGCGTCATGTGCGGTCTCGCCTGGCCACCCCGAATTTCCCCGAGCTTGTAAGTCGCCCCAAAAAAGAGCAGACCCTGACAGCCTGTCGCCCTACAACGGATACGAACGTTATCCAGGCCGAAGAGTCTTGCTAGCGGCCTTCCAATCAACGCTGCGAGGGCTTGCAAAGGCGCCTTTTCCGGACCAAACCTCGGGGTGAACATGGCTCTCAACATTCAACTTCAGCCCGGCGATATCCAGGGCGATATTATTCCTCAGCAGGACAGTCCCAAAAGTCCGGACGGCTCGCCTTCGATCAGACTGGGGCCTGCCCAGAGTTGGTATTCTCCCAGCGGCGCTTTCAGGCTGACGATGCAGGCCAGTGACGGTAACGTCGTCCTGCAGGTGATAGACGACGCCAAGCTTCCGCCAGGGCAGCAGCGGGGGGAGTCGTTCGCAGCGTCGAGCGTTCCTTGGATGCCCATGTGGGCTACCCACACGGCTAACGGCGGCGCTACTGAAGCCGATATGCAGATTGACGGCAATTTTGTCGTGTATGCGGGTAACAAACCCATTTTTTCCACACAAATTCCCCATTCGCCAAGCTCGCTTCTCAGAGTTCAGGACGATGGAAATCTCGTGATCTATAATGCTGCCGGTTCTCCCGTTTTCGCTACGGGGACCAATGTGACGGAGTTACAGCCGCCCCATTAGCATCTGGGAATTTACGGATCCAAGTCCGGGAACGGCGTGGACGGTCGCATCGCGCATTCTTGTTATTTTGAATGAATACCCGAATGGCGAGAAGTAGACCAACGCTCGCGGAATCGAATGTTGGAAGCTATGTCGAGGGCACGAACGCGGGAACTACCCCAACGCAGCGGTGCGATTCCCAAATCTCGATCTCTTGAATTGAGTTCTTCGCCTTGGCGTAAGCAATGGCTGCGGAATTATCCGCATGGCTGCATTCCTCACGCGAGAGAATCGTGTTGTCGCGGCTGAGAAAAAAGAAGCGATACATGGCCATGAGGCGGCTCCTTCTCTGGCTGGAGCGGGAGCGCGCCATCGTATTGAATTGATGGACTGAAGGTCTCTCAGGTGCCGATGCTCGGGAAACGGTGCTCGACAATGGCAGCATTATAGCGGAACGGCACGCACCGTCCATGCTGCACACTGTGTAGTCGCGAAGCGCCAGCATCGTGGCGATAGCCCATCCTGAATGACCCTCGGAATACACCCGCACCGCTCTGTCCAGAAGATGATGCCGACGGGGCTTCCGCTGAATTCGGATGGCTATTCGGCGGACTGTCAGTCCCCGGAACTTGGAGCTTTGTTGCCCCACGGGGGCCCGGGTTCGATTTTCAGCTAACCCCTTGATTTAACTGGCTCCCCGGGCCGGACTCGAACCAGCGACCCAGCGGTTAACAGCCGCTTGCTCTACCGACTGAGCTACCGGGGAACTGCGCGCGTGTTAGCGCATCCAACGCCGCGTGGCTATAGGCCGTTGGCGGCGTCAAGAAAAAAGGGCCGGGGGGAAACCCGGCCCAAGGCGTTGGGTAATGGTGGGGTGTCTTCAAGGGAAGACCTGTCAAACGTCCTACATTAGGGTTAACAAAGGGTTAACGAAAATCACTGTCAAATGTCAAATTTTGGAGGCCACGTCCGGAATTGAACCGGAATACGCGGTTTTGCAGACCGCTGCGTAACCACTCCGCCACGTGGCCATCGAAAACGGGGGGTACAGCAGATCGAATGACAAGGCAAGAAACGCGGCGGCGGGCCCGCCTCGCGCCCGTTGTCAGCGAAGGACGCCGCGGCGTATAAGCCCCGGCCTTTTTCTTCAGAGCGAATCATGCCTGACTACGTCGTTCAGCGGCTCAACATGGTCGACTCCCAGGTCCTCGCCAATGGCGTCACCGACGAGCGGCTGATCGAAGCATTCCGCAATGTTCCGCGCGAGCGATTCGTACCGTCTGCCAGGCGGCCGGTGGCTTACGCCGATGCCGAGATCGAAATTGTTCGCGGCCGGTCGCTGCTCGCGCCGCGGACATTCGCAAAGCTGCTGCAGTTCGCCGAGATACAGCCTTCCGACAGCGTGCTCGATGTGGGCTGCGCCACCGGATATTCGACCGCTGTCCTCGCCCGCATTTCGCGGCGTGTGATCGGACTCGAATACGATGCCGATCTGGTACGGATCGCGGTCGAGGCACTGCACGAATGCGGTGCCAGGAATGCCTCGGTGGTGCAGGGGCCGCTGCCCGATGGATATCGAGGCGGCGCTCCCTTCGATGTCATCATCGTGGAGGGTGGATTCCAGCGCAGCCCCGAACATCTCATTGCCCAGCTCGCCGAAGGCGGCCGCCTCGTCGGAATTCTGCAGGACGAGGAACACGGGCGCGCAATCCTCTATCTGAAGGAACCTGGCCGCGTGGGCCGCAGGATCGGCTTCGATGCATCTGCACCGGTTCTCAGCGGCTTCAGGCAGCCGGCGGGATTTGTTTTCTAAGCGCTTGGATTTGTGCCGGAATCCGTTAACACTCCGCGCGCTGGGTTTTCCGACAGGGTGCCTTTATTGAGGCCTGTTCTTTGCGCTGGCGCCGGGTGCGCTTGGTTGTGCTTTGGCATCCAGGCCGTGTCCGCCGCCACTTTCACGCTCACCGAAGCAATGGCGGTCGCGTATGAAACCAATCCCGAGCTGGACTCGGCCCGCGCCGGGCAGATGTCCACTGACGAGGGCGTGGCCCAGGCAGAGGCCAATTGGCGGCCATCCGTCAACCTGCAGGGCACTTATGGGTATGAAACTCTTTCCACGGGATCCGGGCGGGCGGAGCCTGAAATTACCTACGCTTCGCATCCCATCACGGCGGGCGTTCAGCTGACGCAGAACATATATCGCGGCGGCAGGACCGCCGCCGAGATCAGCAAGGCGAAGGCGCTGGTGCGCGCGGGTGTTGCGCAACTCACGCTGACCGAGGAAGGCGTGCTGTTGGACGCCGTGACGGCGTACATGAACTGCGTGCGCGACGACGCGACGATGCACTACCGCCAGGACAATGTCGCCACGCTTCAGAAGCAACTCGATGCCTCGGAGGAAGAATTCAAGGTCGGTGAACTGACGCGGACCGATGTGGCGCAGAGCCGCGCGCGCCTGGCCGATGCCCAGGCCGATCTTGTCAACGCCCAGGGCGAATTGGAAGTCAGCCGATCCAATTTCGAGCATGTGATAGGCCGCCCGCCGGAAACGCTGGAGACAAGTCCGGCATTGCCCAAGCTGCCGAAGACACAGGATCAGGCCGTCGCGATCAGCCTGCATGAGAACCCGGCCATCATCGCGGCCATCCAGAGCGAGAAAGCCGCGGACTATGCAGTCGCCGATGCCGTCGGCGCGCTGCTGCCCAGCGTCAGCCTCAATGCGCAGTATGAGCTCTCACAGGATTCCCTCGAATCCGTCTATGGCGAGGGCGTGCAGCACGTCACTTCCGTGATCGGGCAGGTCACCATCCCCATCTACCAGGGCGGGGCCGAAGATTCCGCGATACGGCAGGCCAAGGACCAGCGCTCGCAGGCCGAAATCGAAATTGCCGATACGCAGCGCCAGACAGAAGCTGCGACCCAGACGGCATGGCAGGCCTATACCGTGGCCATGGGGTCCATCGCGTCCGATGAGATTGCCGTCAAGGCCAATGAAGAAGCGTTCGAAGGCGTCAAGGCCGAGCAGCAGGTTGGGTCACGCACGGTGCTCGAGGTTCTCAACGCCCAGCAGGAGCTTCTCACTGCTCAGGTCGCGCTGGTGTCGGCGCAACGCGACGCAGAGGTGGCGGCCTATCAGCTGCTCAGCGCTCTCGGATGGCTGACGGCAAAAAAACTCAGCCTGCCGGTGCAGACTTACGATCCTTCCCAGAACTACAAGGAGAACGCCACGCGCTGGTTCGGATTCGGAAATTGAGAACGCTGCTTCGCCACTTCGGGGTTCGTTAACCCCGTCTTTCCTTCTTTCGGCAATTACTCTACTGTTTTTTGCGCATTCGCGCGCGGGCGGAGCAGAAATATGGCCAATCCCCAACACGAGCCTACGATGGAAGAAATTCTCGCCTCGATCCGCAAGATCATTTCCGATGATGCCGCCGCACCCGCGGCAACGCCGTCTGCGTCTTCGCCCGGGCAGGGAACATCCGAACCGGAAGTACTGGATCTGACCCATGAAGTCGGCGGAGCTCCGGCAGTTGCGGAAATCGCTGCCATGGAAGTGAAGCCGGAGGAAACCCAGTCCTCCCCGAAAAGCGAAGCGCCGGTGGAACAGGCCGCAGAAGCAACCGCAACGCCAGCCGCCGAAGCTGGAATTTTTTCGGAGAAGGCGCGCAAGGCGTTGAGCGATGCACTGTCGGGAATTCACGCGAGCCCATCGGAGCCGCCAGGGGAAACGCCTACCGAAGCGGTAGTTCCGGCTGCCGCCGCATCCGTCGAAGCCGTGTTCGAACGCGCCGTGAAAGAAGCGTTCGAACCGGTGCTCGACAAATGGCTGGGCGCAAACAGCGATGCGCTTATCGAGCATGTAAAGCCGGTGATCCGCGACTGGCTTGACGAAAATTTTCCGGCCCTGCTGGAGGGGGCAATCCGCAACGAATTGGCGCGCGCCGCCAGGCCGCGAAGCCGGCGATAGTACTCCGCCAGTCTTGACGCCATGAAGGTGGCACGGTTTGAGAGACCGCGCCAACGCCAGAGCCATTGCTCATGCTCGACAAGAATTTTTCGCCGCGGGATATCGAAGGGCGAATCTACGCGCAGTGGGAGGATTCCGGCGCGTTCCGCGCCGGATCGCGGCCGGGCGCCGAACCCTATTGCATCATGATCCCCCCGCCCAACGTCACTGGGCGGTTGCATATCGGACACGCGCTCAACAACACGCTCCAGGATATCCTTGCGCGCTTTGAACGGATGCGCGGCAAGGACGTGCTCTGGCAGCCGGGCACCGACCATGCGGGCATTTCGACGCAACTCGTCGTCGAGCGCAGCCTCGCCGAGCGCCAGCAGAGCCGCGTCGGGCTGGGGCGCGAACTGTTCCTGCGCGAGGTCTGGAAATGGAAAGAGGAGTCGGGCGGCGCGATCGTGCAGCAGCAGCGCCGGCTTGGTGCATCCTGCGACTGGTCGCGCGAGCGCTTCACGCTCGACGAAGGTCTTTCGCGTGCCGTCGCCAAAGTCTTCGTGCAGCTTTATCGCGAAGGCCTGATCTACAAGGACAAGCGACTCGTCAATTGGGATCCGCGCCTGGAGACGGCCGTCTCCGATCTCGAAGTCGAAAACATCGAGGTCAAAGGACATCTCTGGTACATCCGCTATCCGATCGAGGGCGAAGCCGGACGATTCATCACCATCGCCACCACGCGTCCGGAGACCATGCTTGGCGATGTCGCCGTCGCAGTGCATCCCGATGACGACCGCTATCGCAACCTGGTCGGCAAATATGCCCTTCTGCCGCTCTCGAACCGGCGCATTCCGATCATCGCCGACGCGTACTCCGATCCGGAGAAGGGAACGGGTGCCGTCAAGATCACACCCGCGCATGACTTCAACGATTTCGAAGTGGGCCGGCGTCATGACCTGCCGCTGATCAACATCCTGCAACGGGATGGCCGGCTCAATGACGCAGTGCCTGCTGCCTATCAGGGACTCGATCGGTTTGCCGCGCGCAAGGCGGTGATTGCCGATCTTGAAGCGCTGGGGCTCCTGGAACGTATCCAACCCATCGCGCATTCGGTTCCTCACGACGAAAAGACCAAGACCGTCGTGCTCGAGCCCTACCTCACCGAACAATGGTATCTCGATGTGAGGCCTTTGGCGGAGAGAGCGCTTGCAGCGGTAGAAGCGGGCCGCACGCAGTTCGTGCCGACGCAATGGGCAAATGTGTATTTCAACTGGCTTCGCAACATTCAGCCCTGGTGCATTTCGCGCCAGCTCTGGTGGGGCCATCAGATTCCCGTCTGGTACGACGCCGATGGAAACGTTTTCGTCGCGGAGACCGAGGCGGATGCCCTCGCCGAGGCGCGGGGCAAACCCGGCCACGATCCCGTGCTCGCGCGCGATCCCGACGTGCTCGACACGTGGTTTTCATCGGCACTGTGGCCGTTCTCGACTCTCGGCTGGCCGGAAGCGACGCGAGAGCTCGCGCGGTACTATCCGACGGATGTGCTCGTTACGAGTTTCGACATCATCTTTTTCTGGGTCGCCCGCATGATGATGATGGGCCTGCACTTCATGAAAGACGTGCCGTTCCATACGGTCTTCATTCATACCCGCGTGCTGGACGAGAAGGGCCAGAAAATGTCGAAGACGAAGGGCAATGTCGTCGACCCGCTGGTGCTAATCGACGAATTCGGCGCGGACGCGCTCCGCTTTACGCTGGCGCTCGCGGCGGGGCAGGGCCGCGACATGCGCATCGGTCCCGCCCGCGTTGAAGCCAACCGCAATTTCTCGACCAAGCTGTGGAACGCGGTCCGCTTCTGCGAGATGAACCGCTGCCAGACGGTTCCTGGCTTCGATCCCGCCAGGGTCGAACTGATCGTCAACAAATGGATCATCGCCGAAACCGCCGCCGCGGGACGCGATATCACGCGCGCGCTCGAAGAGCTCCGGTTCAACGAAGCCGCAAGCGCCGCCTATCAGTTCGTCTGGTCGCGCTTCTGCGACTGGTATCTCGAACTGATAAAACCGGTCCTCGGTGGCGGTGACGAAACCCACGCCGCGGAGACGCGCGCAACCACAGCCTGGGCGCGCGACCAGATATTGAAACTTCTGCATCCCTTCATGCCGTTCATCACCGAGGAGCTTTGGGCGCAAACGGCCGAGCGGGACGCGCTGCTCATCATTTCCGAATGGCCGAAAATCGCGCCACCCGCAGAGCAGGAGGCGCGCGCGGAGATCGACTGGCTCATCGCGCTCGTTTCAGGCGTCCGCTCGGTGCGCAACGAAATGAATGTGCCCGCGGCCGCGCGGATCGAACTCGTCCTTACTGGCACGGACGCAACCGCCCGCGACAGGCTCGAACGCAATCGCACCTCCACCACAACGCTCGCCCGCCTGTCGTCCATATCCTTCGCCGATTCTGTTCCCCGCGGTTCGGCCCAGTTCGTCGTTGGAGATATCGTTGCCGCGTTGCCCCTGGGAGATGTGATCGACCTCGCGAAAGAGCGTGCCCGGCTGGAAAAGGAACTCGGGCACGCGCAGGCGGAAATTGCGAAGATCGACGCCAAGCTCGGCAATGCGGATTTCATGGCCCGCGCGCCGGAAGATGTCGTCGATGAGCAGAAGGAACGCCGTGGCGAAGCGGAGGCGCTGGCCCGGCGGCTGCACGAAGCGGTAAGCCGGCTGGCGTGAATTTGAATCTGCTCCCGCTGATGTCATTCCCGCGCAAGCGGGAACCCAGAAGTACTGATTTATCCGGAAAAAACGGCGATCTGGGTCCCCGCTTGCGCGGGGATGACAGGTTTACTTCATGCGCAAACTCGATTTCAACCACCGCTACGACGCGAAGATCGGTCTGACCTTCTGTCCGGCTTCGAGCCGCTCGGCGCCGCGGACGATCACGCGCTCGCCGGCTGCAATCTGTCCATGAACTTCCACGAGCGTTCCTTCTTCCGATCCGGTCTGGACCGCAATACGCTGGGCGATGCCCTTGCGATCCACTTTGAATACATATGTGTTGTCCTCGCGCAGCACCAACGCGTCCCTGGGCACGGCAACCACTTCGTGCGGCACGGCCGAAGGAATGAAGACTTTGACTGCGTCGCCAACGAAGCCCATGCCTGATGGGAGCGTGAGCCTGATTTCGATCGTCCGGCTTGCGACATCGCCGACTGGCACGATGGCGCGCACGTTTGCCATCGCACCGCGGCCCTCGATTTGGACACTCACGGGCTGTCCGTCACGGAGATAGCTCGCCATTTCGATCGGGATTTGAGCGCTTACTTCGATCGAGCCGATATCCACGAGCCGAACGACCGGCTTTCCCGGCGAGGCATATTCGCCGGGATTGATGAGCCGCGCGACGACGCGACCGGGAAAGGGCGCCCGGATGTCGCTGTGATCAACTTCGTACTGACTTTTCCTGACGGCGGCCTGGGCCTGGACAAGCGCTGCCGCGTCCATGTCGCGGGTCGAAACCGCCTGGTCGCGCGTGCTCCTGGCAATCGCGTTCTGTGCAAACAGATTTTCCATCCGCTCCGCCTGGCCGCGGTCGTAAAGGAGCTGCGCCTGAAGTCGCGTGACATTCGCCTGGTCCGAAGCAAGTTGGGTGACAGCAAGCGTATTGTCAACGCGCGCGACAATTCCGCCCTTCGGAACAATGGTGCCGACCTCGGCGACCGAAGCGATACGACCTTCGACTTCGGAAGCAAGCTGCGAATCGTTGCGCGAAACCACTGTGCCCGGAAGCACGGTCTTTGGTGCCATTTCGACGACGCGCGCCTGCATCACCGCAACGGACGGCACATCACCGTGCTGCTGGGCATAGGCTGGAAAAGCGAACAAAACGCAAATTGCGAGCAAGCTCATATCTTTCCTCCCCGGCGCGCGGGGGAGGTGTCGAACGGAGCGAAGCAGAGGAAGACGGAGGGGGGACGTCGGCGCGTCATACTCAAACGCGCGGGCTTCTTCCCCCCTTCGCCCTTTCGGGGCACCTCCCCCGCAAGCGGGGAAGGAAAACTTTCCAATCGCTTTCATGGGCAATCTCATGCTGCCTGCCTTGCGGGCGTCATCGGAGCCTGGCGCAGGGCCACGGGCTGCTCGCCGAGCCGCAACATTGCCGGCATGAGGACCAGCGTGAACACATGGCTCACCAGGATTCCTCCGACGATGACTGCGCCAAGCCCCCGGTAAATTTCAGCGCCCGGCCCCGGCACGAAGACGAGCGGCAGCATACCGAAAATCGCAGTGAGCGTGCTCGAAAAGATCGGCCGCAATCGCGTTTCGAGGCTCGAACGCACCGCATCGACGCGCGACATGCCCTCCGCCTCGGCCTGCCGCGTGCGCGCGACAAGCAGGATCGTGTTGTTCACGACCAGCCCGAGGACGATGATGAAACCGATCATCGTGAGGAGATCGAGCGGCTGGAATACGAACAGGCCGAGCAGCCTGAGCGCGGCCATGCCGCCCACCATGCCCAACGGGAGCGCGATGGTAGCGATCGCTGCGTCCCACATCGACTTGAACAGCGCGGCCATGATCAGGAAGAGCAGCAGGATCGCGAGCAGGAAATTCTTTCCCATGTTCAACAACGCATTGTTCAAATGGTTGGCCGCGGCGCCGTAGCTGATCGTGCCGTCCGCCGGCAAGAGTTTCCTGATTTGCGGTTCGATGTTCTTGCGAATGGCCTTCATCGCGTCGCTGAGCGCCAATCCTCGCGGCGGCTGAAAATTGATCTGGAATGTTCGCCGGCGATCGAGCCGGTAGATGCCACTCGTTGCGAGGGTACGCTCCACATGCACGAGATGACTGAACGGTACGATCGAATTTGAAGGCGTCGCGACCGGCGTATCCAGCAGAGACTGCGGCGAGCCAGCCGCCTTTGCCTTCATGATAAGGAACAGGCGTTCCTCGCCGGTATAGCGTTGACCGACATAATCGCCTTCGCCCAGCATCTGAGTCAGGGCGCCGACATCGGCCCGCGTCCAGCCCACTTCGGCGATCGCGCGATCGTCGGGCATGAGCTTCAGCTGCGGCTGGTCATAATCGAGCGACGGGTTGGTCTGGATGACTGCGTCGGGAAATTCCTTGGTGAGCAATGCGAAACCTTTGCGCGCGGCGGCGCGCATGGCGTCGGGATTGTTGGACTGGATATTGATCGAGACGCCGCCGCCCTGGTCGAAACCGCCGAACAGGCTTCCCATCTGGGCCGATGCGACAGAGTCGGGAAGGTCCTTTATGACCTCTGTGCGCACGATCTTTTCCAGTTTGGGAAAATCCTCATCGTGCGGCACGCGCACGCCGATCCCCATCGCCCCTGGGCCGTAGGTCTGGATGTAATAATTGAGCAGCTGCGGCTGTTTCTTGCCCGTCATATAGGGCTGCAGCCGGTCGATGATGGGACGCGCGATCTCCCTGTCGGCAAAATCGACGGTTGCGCCGGACGGGTACTGGATGAAACCGTCAATCGCGGCGCGCTTGACCTGGGGCAGATATTGCAGGCTTGGGACCAGCAGCCACGTGCCCGCGATGGAGCCGAAGATCAACCCGCCGATCCAGAGCTGACGTTTGCGCGCGGTATTGGTCAAATTCATGATCACATCGGTGATGCGCCGCCAGGTAGCAGCCAGTTCCGCTACCTTGGGCCGGGTTCGAAGAAACAGCATCGATGCGACAGGTACGACCGTAATCGCGGTAATCAGCGAAACGAACACCGCAAAGGCGATGGTAAGGGACAGGTCGGCGAACAGCTGGCCTTCGACATCCTTGAGAAAGATGACGGGCACGAAGATGGCGACGTTGGTCGCGGTCGAGGCAAGCAGGGCACCCCAGACCTGGCCGGTTCCCGTCTGGGCCGCCTCGCCGGCGGGCATCCCGCGCTCGCGCAGGCGCAATATGTTCTCGAAACAGACGATGGCAGCGTCAAGCACAATCCCCGTCGCGAAAGCGAGGCCCGCCAGCGACACGACATTGAGCGTGCGTCCGGCGAGATTGAGAAGTACGACCACCGCACACAGACAGATGGGAATGACGGAGGAGATAATGAGGGTTCCGCGCCACTCGCGCATGAAGAACCACAGGACGCCGACGGCCAGAAGTATCCCCATCAAGAGATCCGACGTGACCATGCCCATGGCCTGGTTGATGAAGTGCGAGGGATCGAAGGAATACTGAAGGACAACGCCCTGGGCTTTCGCCGGCCCTTCGTTGATCCGCTGCATTTCCGCCTTGACCGCATTTAGGGTCGCAAGCACATTTGCGCCCGTCGCGCGGAACACCTGCAGCATGAGCGCGGGATTCCCGTCCTGATAGGCGAAACCCTGCCGCTTTCCCCGCCCAATTCGCACATCGGCAATATCGCCGAGATGCACCGGTTTGCCGTTGCGCCAGTCGAGCACGAGATTCTTCAAATCGTCGACGGAATACCGGCCGCGGAACGACAATTCCCACTGCCGCCGTCCGTCGTCGATCGTGCCACCCGATATATCGTCGGAATTGCTGATGAGATCGGCCGTCTTGGGCAGCTGGATGCCGAGTTGGGCCGCGCGCACCGGATCGAAGATGATCTGGAGTTCTTCGGCTGCGCCTACGCCCTGTATCTGCGCACTGCCCACCCCGGGAATGGCTTCCATCCTGGGTACGACCACGTCCCGGAGAAACCGTTCGTAGTCGTTTACGTCGTGTTTGTTCCCCGGGAGCTTCTGCATAAAAATGAACAGAAGCGTCGCGTTGGAGTCCTGCGTATTGGCGAGCTGTACGAACGGCTTCTGCGCATCCGCCGGAAGGGGAGGAAGCCGGTTCAGACGCCCGATGACGTCGACCAGCGTGCTCTTCATATCGGTGCCGAGCGCGAACGTCAGCGCAATGTAACCGCCGCCCTCATTGGCATAACCGTCCATCTCCTGCAGGCCCGGAATGCCCTGGAGTACGTCCTCCTCGGGCTGGACGAGCTGCGCTTCGACTTCACGGGGCGCCTCGGCGCGCCAGTCCGTCTCGATTCCGATCTGGGGACGGTCGATATCGGGGAATAACTGGATCGGCAGGTTGTAAAGGGCAAAGATGCCGAACAGCATGGTAACTGCAATGCCGACTGCTATGGCAGCCGGACTCTTGAGACTGGCTGCCGTGAGTGCCCGCATCGCTCGCTCCAGTTGCAGGTCGACAGAATCGTACCAAGCAGGGCGGATATAAGGCGGAGTGTCTTTAATCCTGCCATGCGCAAATGCGTGATCGACCGGACATCAGCCGCAAGCGTAATAACTAGCGGCCCCTACCGGCGGCGAAGCATGTGACAGCCGAC
>Ga0335075_10009669_pt1 | contig 14675 bp, 15 predicted proteins | sample Lox_Sample_24_FD_206723 | JGI IMG/M metagenome (GOLD analysis project Ga0335075, IMG submission 206723) | Soil microbial communities from Loxahatchee National Wildlife Refuge, Florida, United States - Lox_Sample_2.4 | ecosystem: Environmental > Terrestrial > Soil > Wetlands | place: USA...
AACGTTGGCCAGGCTCCATGATCCTGATGCTCGCGCGCTACTGGCGTCGGCTGTGCACGGGCGGCTCGACCCATCGGTGGCGGACCGGATTGTTGGCGAGACACACGGCAACCCGCTGGCAATCCTTCAGTTCTCGCGCAGGCTGAGTCCGGCCGATCTGGGAGGTGGCTTTATAGTGCCCGGCACCGCCGGGCCCTTGCCAGGCCGCATCGAGGACGGTTTCCGCCAGCAGGTTCAGTCGCTTCCGCCTGCGACCCGCCAGCTTCTGCTCGCCGCTGCGGCTGAGCGGACAGGCAGCGGAACATTGCTGTGGCGCGCCGCGACGTCCCTAGGGATCGGCACGGATGCGGCCGCGCCTGCCGAAGCTCTGGAGCTGATCGACTTCGGCGCGCAGGTTCGCTTCCGCCATCCGCTGGTCCGTTCTGCGACCTACCAGTCCGCCACGCCAGATGAGCGGCGGACGGTACACCGGGCGATCGCCGAGGTGCTCGACACCCGCGCCGATGCCGACCGCAGGGCATGGCATCGGGCGCAGGCAGCTACCGGTCCTGACGAGGAGGTAGCCGCCGAACTGGAGCGCAGCGCTGGCCGCGCGCAAGCCCGCGGCGGCCTTGCGGCGGCGGCCGAATTCCTGCGCCTGGCAACCGAACTGACGCCCGACCCGGCTCTCCGCAGTGTCCGAGCCCTGGCGGCAGCGCAAGCTAAGTTCAGCGCAGGCTCCGCGGACGCGGCGTACGAACTGCTGGCGACTGCGGCGGCCGGTCCGCTCGACGCGCTGCAGCAGGCGCGGCTCGAGCGGCTCCGCGCGCGGCTCGCCTTCTCCTGGACCCGCGGCAGCGATGCTCCGGCACTTTTCCTCGACGCCGCACGCCGGCTCGCTCCGCTCGACCCAAGGCAAGCCCGTGAGACTTACCTTGAAGCGATTGAAGCAGCGATCTTCGCGGGCCGGCTTGGCCGCAGCGGGGGGCTGGCGGAGGTCGCCGCCGCGGCTGCTAACGCGCCGCCGGCGGCCCGCCCGGCCAGCGCGATAGACATCCTTCTGGACGGCCTGACAGCGAGATTGACGGGCGGCTACTCGGCAGGCCTTGCGCCGCTCAGGTCCGCGGTGCAGGCATTGACGCGGCTACCGGCCCGGCCGGCCGAGGATGACATGTACTGGTACTTGCTCTGGGTTGAGTGCTCACTGACGCCAGAGCCCATTGCGCCCGAGGTGTGGGACGACCGGGCCTGGGATGAACTCGCGACCCGCGCTGTCGAAGTTGCCCGCGACGCTGGTGCGGTCACCGCTCTGCCGGTAGCGCTGAGCTCGAAGGCGTGCTCCGACTTGCACGCCGGGAACTTCACCGATGCCGCGACGCTGAAAGACGAGGGGCAGGCCATCTCAGAGGCGATGGGCAGCGCCGTGATCACCTACACCGATCTGGTTCTCGCTGCCTGGCGTGGCGAGGAGGGGCCGGCGCTCGACCTGATCGAGGCTGGCCTCAAGGACGCCATCGTGCGCGGCGAGGGACGGTGCGTTGGCGTGGCCGAATATTCGACCGCTCTGCTATACAACGGCCTGGGTCGCTACGAAACGGCCCTGGCAGCTGCCCAGCGCGCCTGCAGGTACGACGACCTGTGCTTCTTCAACTGGTCGCTCATCGAGGTGATCGAGGCAGCTGCTCGTAGCGGCGATCAGCAGGCCGGCGCGCAAGCGCTGGGGACGCTGGCCGAGCGGACACAGGCCGCCGGGACCGACTGGGCGCTGGGGGTCGAAGCATTCTGCCGGGCGTTGCTCAGTGACGGGGAGATCGCTGACAGTCTGTACCGGCAGTCAATTGAGCGGCTCGCGCGCACGCGCGTTGTTATCCATCTGGCCAGGGCTTACCTACTCCACGGCGAGTGGCTGCGCCGTGAAAACCGTCGCCAGGAGGCGCGCGATGCGTTCCACCGAGCGGACGAGATTTTCAGCCGGGCAGGGATCCTCGGGTTTGGCGGACGCGCCCAGCGCGAGCTCCTGGCCACCGGGGAGACGGTCAGAAAGCGCACTGTCGACAAGCTCGCGGACCTGACGGCGCAGGAGGCCCAGGTCGTCGATCTGGCCAAGGAAGGGCTAACAAATCCTGAGATAGCAGCTCAGATGTTCATCAGCCCGCGCACCGTCGAGTGGCACCTGGGCAACGTCTTCGGCAAACTCGGCATTACCTCGCGCAAAGACCTGCGGGGATTAGGACCCAGGGGACCGAGCCCGGGTATCCCCCCGGGCCGACGGATCACGCCTCGCGCGAGAGTAGAACCGCAAGAGTTGCGCGCACGTGAATGTCGGGGGGGATCGCCTTCATGAGCGCCATTAGTAAAGCTTGGCAGTCGGCAGACCCATGGCAACTGCCGTCCGGATCGGATGAATGCGGGTGGGTATCAGATCTTTTGCGCAACGCTGCCCGCACTGATCAGGTCCGGCTCGCCATCATGAGTACTCTTTCTGTCGCTGATCTCTGGTGCATCTGGCGCGGTACCAAGCACGGCGCCACTGAGCGCGACAAGCGCTCGCACATGTCCGCCAGGCTGGAGCTGGAGCGGCGCGGCCTGCTCGACGCGGCAGGGTATCCCGTGGCCGCATGTGACTAAGCGGAAAGTTCCGAATTGAGAGTCGATAGCCGGTACCTCGGCAGGGTGCCGGTGTGTAACCGGAGTTCGGCGGCCTGGAGTTGAGCCGGCGGGTCGCCGCCGAGCAGGGTGATTAGCGTGGCGAGGAGGGTGTCGAGGTCGCGGCCGACATCGGCGATAGGCGGATCGTGGTAGCTCGCGAATATCGTGCTGGGCTGGTTGATGGCCAGTTGGGTGTCACCGTCAGCATCGGCGTAGAGCAGCGTAAGCAACGGGGCGGCCATCATGGCGGATGGGTCGTGGCGGAACATGCGCTCGGCGATTGCGTGATTGCCCATCAGGTACTGCGTCGCCTTCCACGACGACGGTGATCCAGCCATGACGGCGGTGATGTCGTTGCGGTAGTAGCGCATGAACCCGTGCGGCGCGTTGATCTCGGCTAGCTCCAGCGTGGCCGGCCAGGACGCCAGCTGGAAGAACCAGGCCATATCGGCCTCAGGAACGAGGGTTTCGTAGTGCGCGCGGGCATCGTCATAGCCGCGCGGAAGCGCCACAACGAGCCGCCGTGCTGGATGGTCGATGGCAGCATCGCGTGTGGTCATTGGCGGGCCTGTTCGTCGCCGGAGCGGACTAGCTCGACGTCGCGGATGTCGAGGGTGATGGAGGGCAGGTTGAGGTTGACCGTATTGTCGGGGTTGCGGCGGAAGACCCGGCGGCGGGTGGCCACGACCAGGCCGTCGAAGGTCTCGTAGCGGCCGGTGTAGTGGCCGACGAGAGTGCTGCCGGTGACTTCAGTGATGTAGTCCATGCGCCGTTGCAGTCCGGTCGCGTCGAAGTAAAACACCTGGTCGGGGTTGTGCGTGGCCTGCGGAGGGAAGCGCACCTGCAGCCGACGCCACTGTTGGCCGGCCTCGTGCCACGGGTCGCCCTCGCGGGCCTGCACGTCCTGGCGGGCGAATAGGAACGGCGTCGTGAAGTAGTTCCAGCACGCATAGCCCAGGAGATAGCCGAGGTGCAGCGCGTCCCAGGCGCTGCTCCGCAGGATCCCCTTGAACGACGCGCGCGGCTGAGCGAGGGCCTGGACTGGTTCGCCGCTGAGGGTCTGCATGGTGACGCTGTCGGCAGCAGCATCGAACACCATCTGCTGGTCGGAGCGGGTAAACGGGGTGAACACGATGTGCTCGGCCGCCGCGTCCAGGGTCAGGACCTGGTCGAACGTCTGGCCTGGCGGCCAGCCCTTGATCGCCCAGATCGGCCCGCCAATCGAGACGTCGATCTTCAGGCCGCGCACTGTGCTCCACAGCCGGTGACCCCCGGCCGCTTCGATTGCCAGCTCGACAAGCTCCTCAGGCATGGTCCTGGCAATCGTCCTACCCAGACTGCGCTTGCCGATCCGCGCGCTTCGGGCCATGAGACAGCGGGGATGAGCACTAGGTCGCCCATCTAACGCTCGTGACCGCGGAGGACTGATATGGAGCCGGACGGGCCAGGATCAGCTCCGGTGCTAGTGCTCGGCGCCGCCGGTGGCCAGGGCGGTGCGGTCGCCGCGGCGCTGATACGTGCCGGGCGGTCAGTGCGCGCCCTGGTCAGAGATCCGCAGTCAGCATCGGCGCGCAAGCTCGGCGCGGCCGGTGCCCAGCTGGTCGCCGGTGATTTCACTGACCGGACCGCGCTCGCGGTGGCCATGCGCGGGGCGGCCGCCGCGTTCGCGCTGACGACACCGTTCGAGTCAGGCCCGGCCGCCGAACTGGCGCAGGGCAATGCGATCATCGAGGCTGCCGTCGCAGTCGGCTTGCCGTACCTGGTGTTCTCTTCGGTCGCAGGGGCCACCGCGCACACGGGGGTTCCGCATTTCGAGAGCAAGGCCCGGGTGGAGCAGGCGCTCGCGGCAAGCGGCCTGACTCACACCGTGGCGGCGCCCACCTACTTTTATGACAATGCTCTGGGCGGCCGCCAGGACCTGCTATCAGGCCTGCTGGAGCTCCCGCTCCCGGCAGACCATCGTCTCCAGCAGCTCGACCGTTCCGACCTTGGCGCGTTCGTCGCCATACTGCTCTCCGACCCTGCTGCCTGCGCCGGTAGCCGGTTCGAGCTGGCGAGCGACGCGCCCACGCCGGTGCAGATGAGAGACGCACTGTCGGAGGCGCTCGGCCGGCCGGTCGAGTTCCGCGAGACGCCACTCGCCGACGTGCAGCGCCGCAGTTCGGATATGGCCGCCATGTGGGAGTTCCTTCGCGGGCCCGGTTACCAGGCTGACATCGCCGCGCTGCGCCGTGACTTTCCCGCCGTCGGCTGGACGTCGTTCACCGCATGGGCACAGCGCACGGTCCCTCGCGTTTCGTCAGGCTGATCTAGCCGCCCTCGTCCACCACACGGTTCTGCGGCAGATGGCCGAAAACGCCGGGCTAACTACCGCCTCGGCGGCGAGCGGGCCGGCGGCCAGGATAAGTAGCTGGCCGGCTTCCGTGAGCGTGTCAACGCCGGAGACCGGAGCGTCCACGAACAGGACGTCGGGCCGGAGCCGGTCGAGCCGGCTCGTGATGTCGGCCGTAGCCGCGCCGCCGATCGTGCTCATCTGTGCCCACACAGCGCCCGGAACGAAGGATCGGGCCACGCCCCCGTCGAAGATCACTGACTGCACCGCGGCCACTGTGGGCAGGATGGTGATGACAACTTCCGCATTCGTGGCCGCCTCCGCCGGCGAGGCTGCCACGATTGCGCCAGCATTAACCAGCTGCGCGCTCACCGACGGCGAGGTGCCCCAGACCGTCGTATGCAATCCGGCCGCCACGAGTTTTGCAGACACCGCGGACCCGAGGAAGCCAGCTCCGAGCACCGCGACACGCAGGTCGCCAGGTTGCCCGTCGCCAGTCTTCACTCCTGGTCCCTTCGGGGCTGCGAGGCGCGCGGTTCCGCGACCGCCGCCTTCCTTCCCCTGATTCAGTCCGCGGATTCCCGGCGCGGACCAAAAACTGAACAACATCGGCACAGCTAGCGCGAGCGGCTGCGCTTCCCTCCGGAGCCCCCCACCGGGGGGAAGCGCAGCCGCAGATTGCGAGATACTTGGTGGCAAGGAGTTTGCCATGGCCGAGGAGAAAGTCCGGGTGCGCCGGGTCTATGACGATCCGGAGCCATCCGACGGCATCCGAGTGCTTGTCGACCGGCTCTGGCCGCGTGGCCTGACGAAGGCCAAGGCCGCGCTTGACGACTGGTGCAAGGACGTTGCGCCGTCGGATGAGCTCCGCAAGTGGTATCGCCACGATCCCGACCGGTTCGCCGAGTTCTCCCGCCGCTATCAGCGGGAACTCGAAGATCCCCTGCGGACAGAAGCACTGGAACGCCTTCGCTCGTTGTCGCACGACCAGCAGCACCTCACGCTGCTCACAGCGACCAGAGACCCTGCCGCCAGCGAGGCCGCGGTACTGGCAGGGCTCCTCCGGGCCTGATGTCGTCAAGAGCAGGGCGGTGAACCGGTGCCGGCTTGCCGGCGCTGTCAACCTCCGACAGGGTCTTCCGCAGCGAGCTGAGCGACGCTTCGCGCATCACGAGAGCTTCTATCTCCTGCCGAATCCGGCTGTTTTCCGCGGGCTCGGCGTCCCTGGCCTGGTCTGCCCCGTCGAGCACCTCGATCCCGAAACGGGACACTCGCTCAGCTTCGTCCAGCGTGGTCTTGATGAGCGCGAGTTCAGTTCCCGTCATCGTCACCTGGTACCCGCCCCCGGTAAGCTGCATCACCCGTGCCACTTTGAGTAACCTCCCAAATCGACGTGCCCCCCGTGTGTTATCCATGTTGCCTTCGGGACGCGTCGCCGGCATCGTGGCAGACCCCCGCTCTCAGGTACGGATATCCGGACCCGGGCCTTCCTGCTAGCTGGAAGAGGACCGCAGCGGAGGCGACGAGCTGCGCGGTCTTGTCGGCGACGTGCCCGCTAGTCAGCGAGCCTCGAGGAATGTCACGACCGCCAGGACGCGGCGGTGGTCATCCTCGGCCTCTGGCAAGTTGAGCTTGGTGAGGATGCTCCGGACGTGCTTTTCTACGGTTCCCTCGGTCACCCAGAGGCGCTTGGCGATGCCGCTGTTGGATCGCCCCTCGGCCATCAGTGAGAGTACTTCGATTTCCCGCGAGCTCAGCACTGCAAGAGGGTCGTCGCGCCGGCGAGCGGTCACCAGTTCCTGGACCAGCGCGGGATCTACCACCGAGCCACCATCGGCGACGCGATGGACTGTGTCGAGGAAGTCCTCCACGTTGGTGATGCGGCTCTTGAGCAGGTAGCCGATCGCCCGGCCGCTAGCGAGCAGTTCCATCGCATGCTCGACGTCCGCGTAAGCCGACAGCAACAAGATGGCGATCTCGGGCCGCTCGGCGCGGATTACCTTCGCGGCCTCAAGCCCCTCAGTCGTGTTAGTTGGCGGCATGCGGATGTCGGCGACCACCAGGTCGGGCACGGTCTCGCGGACCAGCTCGAGAAGCTGCGGGCTGTCACTTGCCTGTCCGACTACAGCGAGGCCGGAGCGCTCGAACAGGCTGGCCAGGCCCTCGCGAAGCAAGATATCGTCCTCGGCCAGAACGACCCGCAGCCCACCCGTGGCCGGTATGTCAGAGTTCGATCCGGGCTGTCTGGGCTCCGCGCCGCTCGTCATTACTTGAAACTATCCGCTGGTACGAAGGCTGCACTCTCGCGGGGCGGGCAACTTACGCGGCAGCTGCAGGCGGAAGCTCCGAGCAGGTCAGCGATTCTTCCCGGCCAGGTGGCCTCCGGCCGCGGCGCGGTCGCTGGTCGCCACGATCTGGCGGATTGCATCCGATGACAACTCGGATTTCGGCAAGAATCCGGCAGCGGGACTGGCGGCGATGAGCTCTGCGACGTCGAGCGGCGAGTACGCGGAGATCAGAATGACTACCGGCGCCTGTTCGCAGCCCGGTTGGGCCAGCAGCTGGGCCACATCGAGACCGCACTCATCACCGAGCGCCATGTCGACGAGTACGACGTCCGGCCGTAGCCGGGCGACGAGCTTCACAGCCTCAGCGGACGTGCTGGCGAGCCCAAGTACGCGCTCGCCCTGCCGCTCGAGGTGAACGCGCGCGCAATCAGCGAATGACCGGTTGTCATCCACTACGACTAGACCGAATCCCACCCCTCCAGCATCGCAGTACCCGCCCGCGCCGCGCATTGCGGCTAGCTGGAAGCTCTGGCCCGAACTCCGGATCTCCTGGTCAAGCGGCCAGCGGCAGGTCAGCGTCCAGACTCGTGCCTGTGCCAGCCTGGCTGCTCACGGCGATCGTGCCGCCGAGCGCTTCCACCCGGTCCTTCAGTCCCACCAGCCCTGAGCCAAGCGCCGGGTCGGCGCCGCCATCACCGTCGTCGAGTACGTGCAGGTGCAGCGTGTTCCCGGCGATCTCGGCGCCGATCCGGACCACCGTGGCGTTTGAGTGCTTAGCCGCATTGGTGAGGGCTTCGGAGAGCACGTAATACGCGGCGACTTCCACCGGTTCCGGCAGTCGCTCGATAGCCTGCAGGTCGAGTTCGACCGGGACGACGCTGCGACGAGCGAGGGTCTTCAGGGCTGGCCCGAGACCACCGTCAGACAGCACAGCGGGGTGGATGCCGCGGGCAAGTTCACGCAAGTCGTCCAGAACGCTGGCCAGCCCGTCAGCTACGCCTGCCAGCTCGTCGCTGAGGCGATCGGACTTCGGCGGCACCGCTGCCCGCGCCGTTCGGACCGCGACAGTGAGGGATACCAAGCGCTGCTGGGCGCCGTCGTGCAGGTCGCGCTCGATCTGTCGGCGAGCCTCGTCAGCGGCGGCAAGCACGCGCGCCCGCGACGCCGTCAGCTCGGCCAGATTCTCGGCGTTAGACACGGCGCTCGCCACCAGGTCAGTGAACGAGCCAATGCGTGCCTCTGCGTCTTGTGACAGCGCGCGCTGATCGAAGGACGCGGCCAGCACGGCACCCCACAGGTGGCCCTGGACCATGATCGGGGCCCCGACCGCAGCGTGGAATCCGGCCCTGGCCAGGCGTTCCACCCGCGCGCCTGAGACACCGTCATAGTGGTCAAGCCGGGCCGGACTTGACGTTTCCCAGATGATCGTCACGAGATTCTTCCCGCCGAGTGGTTCCCGGTCGCCGACTGGCAGACGGGCCTTGGCACCTGCGCCCCAGCTGGCGACGATGCTCGAAGTGCCGTCGGGCTCGTAGCGGACCATCGACGTGATCTCCACCTGAAGAAGCTGGCCGGTCTCCTCGGTGACTGCCGTGAACACCGCCTCCGGCGGCGCCCCGCGGGCCACCAGCGTCGCGACTCGGCGCAGTGCCATCTGCTCCTCGGCGAGCCGGGTGACGCGTGCCCGGCCCTCGGCGCTGGAGATGGCCGCTCCGAGCAAGTCCGCGAATGAGTTCAGGCACCGGGGCGCGCAGGTCGGCGGTGCCCACTTCGTTCTCGAGCCGGCGAGTATCACGCCCCAGGCGCGGCCGGTGGCCATGATCGGCGTGCTGGCCGCCGACTTGATGCCATGCGTGCGCGCGTCCTGCGCTAGCGGCCCGTGCGCACCGGAAAGATCGGTCATCAGGCCCTGGCGGGCGGCCGGAAAGAATGACCTGGCGAGGCCCGCGACTCCGGACCACCTGCTAGGCGGGAAGCGCCCGGTGGTCCGGCTCCATGCCGCGACGCCGACAAGCTCACCGGATTCGTCATGACACATCCGAACATAATCGGCGCCGGTCAGCTGGCCCACCTCGGCGCTCGCTGCGGCGAACAGTTCCTCCGCCGGGACCGAATGCGCCGCTAGCGTGGCGACGCGCCGCAATGCTGCCTGTTCGGCGGCAAGCTGAGCCAGACTCGCCATCAATGTCAAGACCGCGACTCCGGCAATCGCGAAGCCGACCAACGAGACCACGCCTGGCGGCATGATGGCCGCGCGGTTAGTGACAAACGGGGGAGTGAAAAAGAAAACCCGTGCCACCATGGCGAGCACAAGTGCGGTCAGCGCCGGCCTGATGCCTCCGACCACCGCGATCGCGATGACCAGCAGGAGCGCGGCAAACAGGAACCCGCCTTGGAGCAGACTTGAATGCAACGGCTGCGCAGCGAGTGTGAGCAACGCGGGGCCAACCACAGTCAGCAGCCACGCCACCGCCTGGAGCGCAACCGGCCGCTGCCTCACCCACGCGCTGGCCAGGCCGTCCAGCACGCTCACAACATCGAGGCTAACCGATGGACGCAAGCACCCCCGGTGGCCAGAGCGCCGGGGTTGCCGCGCCGGCGCGTCCGGCGTTAGTGCACGTCGATGTACTGCACTTCGACGGCGTTGTTGCCGTAGCCAAGCCGGTTCCACGGCGGTACTTCGGGCTGAACGTTTCCGGCCGCATCGGTAGCGCGGGCCCGCAAGCTGTGACGACCGACGGCAGTCGAGCGCCATTCGAACGACCAGTCCTGCCAGTGGTAGGGCCCTCGCGGCGGCTCGAGTTCGGCCGGGTACCACTCCCCTTCGCCCATGAGGCTGACGTCGACGCTCGCTACCGGTCCGGAGCCTGACCAGGCCTTGCCGCGCACCCGGTAGATGCCGGCCTGAATGGCCGAGCCCGGAGCAGGGTCGGTGATCCTGGCTCGCACACGCATCAGAGTCACCGGCTCGGCCGATTCATCGGCGTATTTGTACATGTAGTGAGAAGTTTGAAATTCGCCCTCATAGTGGGTCGTGAGAACGTCAATCCGCCTGAGCCACTTCACCGAGGCCATTCCGTACCAGCCCGGCACAACGAGCCGGAACGGAGCTCCGTGCTCGGCGGTGAGCGGCTCGCCGTTCATTTCGTAGGCGATCATGATGCCAGCTGCCGGGTCGCTCGCGTGACTGAGCGGCAGTGACCGGACGAAGGCGATGTCCTCGTGATGGCCGTAGCGGCCATGGTCGGCGCCCTCGAAGGCGACCTGGACACCGTCAGGTGATGGCGAGGCCTGCCGCAGGACCAGATGGAGTGGCACGCCCCGCCACCGGGCGGTCGATACGGCATACCGGCCCCACGGCTCCCCGGCGGGCAGCGGAGATTGCCCGAGCCGCCCGTTGCCGGCGCATTCGAGCGTGACCGTGTGCTCACTGGCCGGCAGGGCGCGCAGATCGGCAAGCGTGAGCGTCATCGGATGGCTGGCCGCGCCGCCAATCGTGATGCTGCCATCGTGCGCGGGAAACGCGAAGTTGCTCCTGACGTAGTGCAGCGCCGTAGGAGTTACCTCACCAGCAAGGGCGGCTGGCGGAGCCTCTGCGTTGAACGGTAGAGGCTGGATGACCGTCAGATCGTCGCGGACGTCCGTAATGCTCGCTGACATCGCCATGATCCTTCCGTCGGCAGTCGCTCGGGTTTCATACCCTGCGACGGCGGAAGATCAGCACGGCGCTGGCAAGCGAGGGTTGACGGGCAGCATCGACTTGACGGGCAGCATCGACTTCACGGGCAGCGCCGCCCGGCCAGCTACGTCACTCGTCAGTGCCTGCGGCCTCCGGCTGCTTTTCGACGAGTTCGCCCTCGATTGCTATCTGGATCTCATCGCTGACGACGAATTTACCGTCGAGGACCATGTTGAAGCTCAGCCCGAAGTTTTTGCGGTTGATCTGGCTCGTCGCGCCGTAAGCGATCCGGTGACCCATCATCGGGTCGTTGAACTCTCCGTATCTGCGCAACTGCAAGTGCACGGGCCTGGTGTTGCCCTTGATGGTCAGGTCACCAGTGACCGTGTAGCTGTCTGGTCCGGCCGGCTCGACACTGGTGCTCATGAACGTGATGATCGGGTACTGCGCAGCCTCCAGGAAGTTCGAAGACCGCAGGTCGAAGACCGCAGGTCATTGTCCCTGGCGTCGTTGTTCGTGCGAATGCTGTCGGTCCGGATGATCACCTCGACTGACGACGATTCCGGATGGTCCGGGTCAATGTCGCCGGTGGCGCTGACGTCGGCGAAGTGACCGCGAACAGTCATCATCCCGAGGTGCTTTGCGGAGAATTCAACCTGCGTGTGGTACGGATCTAACTGCCAGTCGCTCATCGGGGCCTCCTTACCCGGTGACCTGTCGCGCGGCGCACCAGACGGCTACGCAATCCAGGAGCCTAATGACGGCAGGCGGCGCTCGAAAGAGGCTCCAGCGCGGGCGGATGAACGCCCTGGTGGAGGCGCCATCACCGTCGCAACGGCCGCCGCCGGACAGGCCGGCCGGTACCGCCGGGCGAGCCGGGGGTGGGTGTGGCCGGGCGGCGCCGTCGTAGACTGAGCGAGTAGCCCGGCCGCAAAGAGGCGGCGAAGACAACGGACGGCTGCAGTTCGGTCGCCCCGCACCGACCCGCGGTGGACATGGTTAGTCCGCCGGCCCGGACCTGGAGGGGTCGTCATGACTGTTCTGCATGCTGCGTCCCATAACGCCGTCGATCAGGCCGAACCACTGACCGTCGACGCTGCTTACGAGCGGTCGCGGCGCGCGGCGCTAGTCGAATCGGAAATCGGCCCGGTCGGGCTGGAGATCGAATCCCACCTGGTGGACTTTGACTCGGTGGGCGAATCTGTTCCCTGGGACCGGGTCGGCTCCATGCTGGAGGTTCTCGACTCTGCCCAGCGGAAAAGCAAGGTCTCCCTGGAGCCGGGCGGGCAGCTGGAGTTGTCTGGCCCCCCTGAGCCAGCCATAGACACCGCCGTTGATCAGCTACGTCACGACATGACGGGGACCCGGCTGGCCCTGGCAGAGCTTCGCCTGGGCATGGCATACGCCGGGGCCGACCCGCTCAGGCCCTCCAGGCGGGTCAATCCGCGAGCTCGCTATCAGGCCATGGAGCAGCACTTCGCCGCCACTGGCCGGGCAGCGCAAGGCGCGGTGATGATGAACTCCACCGCAGCGATGCAGGTCAATCTCCAGGCCGGGCCACGGGGCGAGTGGGCGGAACGGGTGGCCCGTGCGTACCGGCTCGGGCCAACCCTGGTGGCGATCTCAGCAAGCTCGCCCTGGCTGCACGGCCGCGAGACCGGCTGGAAGTCGGCGCGCCAGCGGGCCTGGAACGGGCTCGACCCGCGATCGTGCGGACCGGTGCCCGGTTGCGTGGCGCCGGACGCGGCAGTGGCCGGCCACCTCGACCCGGCCTCGGCGTGGGCACGCTACGCGCTGGCAGCTCCGGTCGCCTTCGTCCGCGCCCCCAGAGATCAGGCTCAGGCCGTGCGAACCCCGGTCCCGTTCGAGCGGTGGGCCAGCGGCGCGATCCGACTGGGCGGCCGGCTCCCGACGGCAGCTGATCTTGATGTCCACCTGACAACGCTGTTCCCGCCGGTCCGGCTACGTGGTTACCTCGAGCTCCGGTATCTCGACATGACTGCGCCACGCTGGTGGCCGGCCATCGCGGCGGTTGCCACGACGCTGATGGACGACCCGGTAGCAGCCGACCAGATGACGGAGGCGACCGAGCGCGCCGGCGCGCTCTGGACGGCTGCCGCTCGCGAGGGCCTGGGTAACAGCGTGCTGGCGGAGTCCGCTCGCCGCTGTGTAGCGATCGCCGCCGAGCGCGTCCCGGCCGCGCTCGGGTCCGCTGTCGCGGACTTGGCCGAGCTCGTTGACGCTGGCTGCGGGCCCGGGGACTTGCTGGCCCAGCGCATCGCAGAGATCGGACCGCATGCCGCATTCGAGGAGCTGGCTCATGCATGAGGACGTGGTAAGGGACCTGGAAAGGGCACGCTCCCGCACCCTTCAGCTGACCGACCTGGACGAGCCGGAATTGCTGGCGCAGCATGACCCGCTGATGAGCCCGCTTGTCTGGGACCTCGCGCATGTCGGCCAGCAGGAGGAGCTGTGGCTGCTTCGCGGCGGAGACCCTGCCCGGCCGGGAATGCTCACGCCGGAAGTGGACTCGCTCTACGACGCGTTCAAGCACCGGCGAGCCGACCGCCCCGCGCTCCCGCTGCTGCCGCCAGTCGAGGCCAGAGCGTTCAACTATGAGGTGCGCGGGCGGGTACTGGACCTGCTGGACCGAACCCCCGACGAGGACTTGTTCACTGCGGGCATGGTCGTCCAGCACGAGGAACAACACGACGAGACCATGTACGCGACGCTGCAACTGCGGCAGGGGCCGCCGGTCCTGCTCGCGCGCCAGCCGTTGCCGCAAGGCCGGCCGGTTGCTGGCGAGCGCGTCTTCGTCGCCGGCGGTCCCGTCACGCTGGGTGTCGACGCGGGTACCGAGCCGTTCTCGCTCGACAATGAACGTCCAGCCCACCTCGTTGACGTGGCGCCGTTCTGGATCGGGCGGGTGCCGGTAAGCAACCGGGAGTGGCGCGACTTCATCGCTGACGGTGGTTACCGCCGGCCCGAACTATGGTCTGACCGAGGTTGGGCGTACCGGACCGAGTCAGGCCTGGAGCGACCGAAGTTCTGGACCATCGAAGGCACCCGCCGCCGCTTCGGTATCGAGGAGGATGTGCCGCCCGACGAGCCGGTACAGCACGTCTGCTACTTCGAGGCGGAGGCGTTCGCGGCCTGGTCGGGAGGGCGCCTGCCAACCGAGACCGAATGGGAGAAGGCCTGCGCCTGGGATCCGGCTCGGCAGGCCCGGCGCACCTGGCCGTGGGGCTCCTCGGCGCCCACCGCCGAGCTGGCCAATCTGGGTGGCGCAGGGCTGCGGCCCGCTCCAGTCGGCGCTTACCCGGCGGGCGCGTCGGCGTACGGCGCTGAGCAGATGATCGGCGACGTGTGGGAATGGACATCGTCGGACTTCACGCCGTGGCCGGGATTCACGCCGATGATTTACCGCGCCTACAGCGAGCCGTTCTTTGGCGGCGACTTCAAGGTGCTGCGCGGCGGGTCGTGGGCAGTGGCCCCGTCCACGATCCGGCCCTCCTTCCGCAACTGGGACTACCCGATCAGGCGACAGATCTTCACCGGCGTCCGGCTGGCCTGGGACGCCTGAGTGTGCCGTCAGCTCGCCTGGCTGGGAACCATATGCCCGCTCAGCGCTCTGCTGCCGGAGCCCGTAACCCAGACAGATCTGGAGGCATGAGTGATGCCAGCTGAGAACCGCGTCCAGGCTCGCCCAGCCGGGTACCTCGATGAACTGCGTGCAGACGTGCGAGCC